>Ga0256845_1000245_pt1 | contig 51440 bp, 46 predicted proteins | sample RiftiametaG_FD_189101 | JGI IMG/M metagenome (GOLD analysis project Ga0256845, IMG submission 189101) | Tube worm associated microbial communities from hydrothermal vent at the East Pacific Rise, Pacific Ocean - Riftia | ecosystem: Host-associated > Annelida > Integument > Unclassified ...
GAATCTCCTGCGCTCGGTGAAGAACGTCGATGGAGGCATCCGCTCACGCCGAAACGCCGCGGGATGGGACGACAGCGTGCGCGAGAGAGTACTTTGCGCCTCCCTCAAATAGATGCGATTCCCCTGCCACTACAGCCCATCGAGCGGCTACGCGAGAACCGTAGATTTTTCCCGCGACGCCCTCGGATCCGGAGGCGGCTTCCAGTTCCAGGGCATGATTTCCTCAAGCCGATCCTTCGGATGAGTCCGGAGTCGGATGATCGTAAGCGATCAGGCGAGGACCCTCCCCAAAGCAACGGCAGCGACAGACCCTGGCTTGGCTACGCGAGATCCGTGGATTTGGCCGGCGACGCCCTCGGATCCGGAGGCGGCTTCCAGTTCCAGGGCATGATTTCCTCAAGCCGATCCTTCGGATGAGTCCGGAGTCGGATGATCAAATCTCGAATGTACTCGTAGGGGTTCACGCCATTGAGTTGGCACGTCGAGACGATCGTCTGGAGGATGGCGAGGTTTTACGCGTGCTCGTTGCTGCCGGCGAAGAGGAAATTCTTTCGGCCCAGGGCGATAATCCGGAGAGCCCGTTCCGCGTAGTTGTTGTCGAGTGCGAGTTTTGGATCCTCAAGGAAACGACGAAGTCGCTTCCGTTGTTTGACCGCGTAGGTCGTCGCCCGTCCCATCGCGCTCTTGGGTGGATGTTCGCCCGCGTGCTCGTCGATCCAGTTCTCGATCCGTGTGACGATCGCAGCACTTCGTTCCTGGCGTATCGTCCAATGTTCCTCGGTCCCGAGCACTTCGCACATTCGCAGTCGAAGACAAAGAGGATTCACGACCACGCGCGAGCACATGCCGAAGTCCCATCGAGCGCATCTGGAGTGGACGCCGAAACGGATGTGCACATGGGCCGCGACGATCGGACCCAATACCGAAGGGCTGGTTACCGTGATCCTCCGCGAGCGTCGACATCCAGAGCAGGGCTACCGCTCTTGCCTCGGTATCTTGCGCCTCGCAAAGATGTACGGCGACGACCGGCTTGAAGCCGCGTGTGCCAAGTCGCTGGTCGTCGGTGCGAGGTCCTATCGCCACGTCGAAGGCGTGCTGAAAAATGGTCTCGATGCAGTCGATGCCGCGCCCGAAGAAACCCAACCGACAGTCGACCACGATAACATTCGTGGCCCTGGCTACGACCACTGACCAACCAAGAAAGACGACAGCGATGCTACAAGAAGCGACCCACGAAAAGATGATCCGGATGCGCATGCCCGGACTCGCGGAGGCATGGCTCGAACAATAGAAGGACTCCGACATCGGGAAATTCAGTTTCGATGAACGCCTCGGACTGCTCGTCGACGCCGAATGGATACACCGCGAAACAAGAAGATGAAACGCCAACTGAAGCGGGCCAAGCTCCGACTGGCCTCGGCCTGCGTTGAGGACATCGACTATGCCGCGATACGAAGATTTGACAAGAATCTGGTCCGTCAGCTCGCCACCTGCAAGTGGATCACAATGCATCCAAACGTCGTGATCACCGGGATGACAGGTGTCGGAAAGAGCTACCTCGCTTGCGCTCTCGGACAACAGGCATGCCGAAAAAGGCCACCGAGTCTTGTACCGCCGGATGTCACGACTCTTCGACGAACTCGCTCTCGCGCATGCGGACGGGAGCTACCACCGGCTCCTGACGAAGCTCGCCAAGACCGAGGTGCTCATTCTCGACGACTGGGGATTCGCCAAGATCGGAGGTCGTGAGCGGCGGGACCCCAACGAGAGCATGGACGATCGCTACGGGTCGTCCTCTACCATCGTGACCAGCCAGTACCCTACAGACACCTGGCACGACCACCTAGGCGCCCCCACTACCGCTGACGCGATCTGTGATCGTCTCCGCAATGCGTACCGACTCAAGATCGGCGGACCGTCGCGCCGCAAAGAGGAGAGCAACCTGAACCAGTAACCCCAACACCCCGCTTCGCTTCGCTGAGGGTGATCACGATGGGTGAAATACGCACGTGGTCGTCAGGCACCTGTGCATGTCAAGACATAGGTAACAGGTCCGATCCTACTTGGTGGACTCACTTGGCGCGTCTCGAAGGTCGCTCGCGCTTGGCCGTCGCTTCCGAGAATGCTGTCGAGGGATGTGTTCGAGAGACCTGGGCGGCACGTGTCGGCAGACATCAGGCCCGATTTGCCAAGATTGCGTCGATGCGCGCGGCCATGGCGGAGATTGCCGCCGATGAGGCTCGCCATGCCGCGCTGGCCTGGGATCTCGACACATGGGCCCGCTCGCATCTCGGTGCGTCGGAAGGTGCTTTTCTCGATGACCTGAGGCGGAGGCCATTCGTGAGTGGATCGCGGCATCGCGGGCGGATGTCGAGCACGATGTGCTCGAAGCTGTGGGCCTGCCATCTCAGTGTGTCGCTGCACAGCTTTGGGGGGACTGCAAGCCCACGTTTGGCACTGGCGATACGTTCTCAGGACGTCGACCCGGCTGTGGTTCGCATGGGGTCGATGGCGTTGAAGGGCGGGCGCAATCGCCGACCGACCGCGTTCGCGAGAAAAAGTGCGAGTGCCAGAGCCGTCAGCAGGGGCCGCGCCGACGAAAGCTACGGTTTGGACAGGACCCCGAGGCTCTGAAGGGCGCCCCGTCGCACCCACAATAACTTCGCAGGTCGCGAGTACACATTGGTGGGTCGCTTGTGCAGGTGCCGAGTGGGTCGCGGGTGCAGGCCTCCAGAGCGTCCCCCACGCAAAACCCACTGAGGCATTGTTCGCCGGCCGAGCATGGGGCACCCGCGGCTTGGGGCGGCTTGCACCTTCCGCGGTAGGCGTATCGCGCCCGCGGGCAGGAGCCGGAGCTTTGAAATTCTTGGCCATCGCAGCCGCAATAGGCCGCGAGGTCGGTCGTACAGATCCGGGAGCCGGACACGCAGTGCCCCTGCATGGGACCGCAGCCCTGACCTTCGCAGCGTCCTTCCTCAGGGCAGTCCGTGTCCGCGCTGCATCGCGCGGCAATTTCGTTTTTGGCGCCAGGGCTCGATTTTTGGATCGGCGCGGAAAGCCGTTCTCTTGCGGGCACCGATGTCGCGGCGCTCGCCCCTGCTGTGCCGGCAACGGCTCGTGAGGCCGGCTCGGTGGAGCGGCATGCGACCTGTGCCAAGAAGAGTGCCGCGAGGAGGTTCGGCAGGCTCCGTGCGTGAGGGGCAGCGACCATGGCCCCTACGCTACCATCGGTTCTTTTTTCCGCCGGCGGATGGTTTCTTGCGTGTTGAGCGCGTTGCAATGTTGATGTCCTGCCATGGGCGGGTTTCGCGTCGCTGATTTTGCGCCGACTCGGACCATGCGCTACGGTCCGCGCTCCGATGCAGGGCCTAATTCCTTACGTCGTCGCCCCGCAAAAGAACTTCGTCCTCCCGGACTGGTTGCCTTTTGCTGGTGGTGATTCCTTTCCGATCCAAGTTTTTGGCCTGTTGGTCGCTGTCGGCGTGCTCTTGGGCATCAACCGAGCGGTGGATCTCTACGCCAAAGCGAAGGACCTCGACGAGTACATAGCGATCGACCAGATCCGCTGGGTGCTTGTGTTTGGGTTCATCATCTCGCACGAGGTCTCGGTCCTGTTTTATTTTCCCGAGCGGGTCCGAGAAGATCCGACTGTTTTGCTCATGCTCTGGAGCGGGCTGTCGAGCGTGGGAGGGTTCTTTGGCGCGGGCATCGGCATGGTGTGGTTTCTCAAGCGCCGGAAGCAGCCGATTTTGCCTTATGCGGACATGAACATCTTCGGACTGCTGCTCGGCATGTGCTTCGGCCGGCTGGCGTGTTCGTTGGTCCACGATCATCCAGGACGAATCGTCACAGAAGAGACCTTCATGGCCGTGGGGCCCTGGCAAGGCTGTGCATGCACGGCGGCGGAGGCCGCGGGAAAGAGCGAATGGTTCTTACGGGGCCGCGGGAGCGGCATTCACCCCGACTGTTGCGCCGTGGGGGAGGGAGTCTTTCGCTACGATCTCGGGCTCATGGAGTTCTTGGCGGTCGGTGCCCTGACCCTGTTTGTGTATTTTGTGTACGACTGGCGTAAGGCGCTCCCAGGTCGGCTTACCGGTCTGGTTGCGGCGACCTACGGTTTCGCCCGGTTCTGGTTCGACTTTTTGCGCGAGACCGAGGTCACCCCGGGAGTGTCGATGCCGGACGTCCGCTACGCCGGGCTCACGACCGCCCAGTATTTCTCGCTCGCCTTCGTGGGCGCGGGGCTCTACCTGCTCTTCATTCGGAAGCCAAAGCCTTCGGATCTCGATTGGGCGAAGGATTCAGAGCGTATCGCGCAAGAAAATGCCCGGGCTGAAGACGACAAAGCAAAAGATGATCCGGGCGAGCCGACTTCGTCCGAGACGGCTTCGTCCGAGACGGCTTCGTCCGAGACGGCTTCGTCGGGCCCCTCGTCAGACCCTTAGGCTCAGGGGCCTAACGAGGGCCATCGCGGCGACGCGGGCCGTGACGCCGAAGTTTTGGCGTCACGGCCCGCGTTTCGTTTGGTGAGGCTGCCCGAACCTAGACTGCGTTTGCCCGGTACTGCGCCGCCCGGCGAACGTAGGCTCGCCACGAGTACTCGATCAATTCGACCTCCTTGGGGCCACAATCACGAAAGGGGGTCATCGGGTTTCCGCGAACCATGGTTCCGGCGCGGACGATCTTGCGCGGCGGGACGAGCGTTCCGGCCGCGACGATCGCTCCTTGTTCGATGACTGCGCCGTCGAGCACCACCGCGCCCATACCGATGAGCACGTCGTCGTGAATCGTACAGCCGTGCAAGATCGCGTTGTGTCCGACTGTGACACGAGAGCCGATGGTCGGCACAGAGACACCTTCAAAACAGTGAACCGTCACGCCATCTTGAATCGAACTTTGGGACCCGATTCGAATCGGTCCATCATCGCCGCGAAGGGTGACATTGGGCCAAACGCTTGACTCCTCACCGACAAAGACTGCGCCGATCAACACCGCGGCGGGGTGTACGTACGCGGTGGGATGAATTTCGGGAGAACGGTCCAGGAATGTCTGCAGCACGGAGCCACTATAGAAGTATTCTTGGTTTCTTGCGCGGGCCCAGACGAGGAGCGCCCGACTCAGGACTCCGCGGACAAGGCCGCCGCGAGTGCGCGGTGAACGAGCTCATCTGCGGCGTAGATGCCGTCCTCGTCGAGGCTTGCGCTGCCGACGGTACTCCGGAGCTTCGCCTGCGCGAGAAGATGGCTCAGTCGCGCGTGGATTCCATCGCGAGCGTCAGCGTCGGCTTCGGGAAGCAGCGCGACGAAAACATCTGGACGCAGACGGGCGCACACATCTGAGTCGCGTAGGATGTCGGCGAGGATCGTCGCGGCGAGCATTGATGTCTCTCCGTCGTTTTCGGCCGCCTTGCAGCGCAAGGCGACGACCGAGAGCGCCCGTCCGTATCGACGTGCGCGATAGATTTCGCCGGCGAGGCGATGGTAGAAATATTCCAGCGAGTGAAGTCCGCTGGTGCTGTCGCGGATATCCACCGGCCGATGGCTGGGATCGTTGGCCGCACGGATCGACGGGGCCCGGGAACCCTCTGAGTTTTCGCCGAGCAGCCCAAAACTCGGCTTGCTGAGGCGCACGAGTAGATGAGTCCGGGCGAGCAACTCGACGGAGGTATGGCCGAGACGATAAAAATCACAGCCCGAGCGCGAATAGGCCTCTTCGATCACCGTGTCGCTTGTGTCCTCCGGGATCATGGCCACCAAGGGATGCTCACGTGTTCGGGGATCCTGGGCGAGGCACTCGAGCGCTTTCATGCCGAATCCACGGGACTTTTCCACGGCGACATAGATGAGATCAGGAATGAAGGTGGCGGCAGCCTGGGGAAGCGCTTCTAGCGTTGTGTTTAGACCCAGACGGCCAACCTGATACTTCATACCTCGTAAGATACCTTCGATCGGGCCGATCAGATTGTCGCCCACGCACAACACCCGGCCGACCCCAGGATGGGTGACGAAGGATGCAAGTCCTTCTTCCCAGGCAACCTCCGTGGCGTTGCCATTATTCAGCAGTGTTTTGGGCGCGCTTCCCATGATCCAACTATCGGCCGCATTCAGCCTTCCCTTGAGCCATTTTTTGGCCTCTTTGTTTCGTCGACCTCGACGATGGGGGGAGCCCACGCGCTGCGATCGGGCGCCGGGGACGCCACGTGTTGGGGAGTACGCGCACGGGCACTATGCAGCCTCTCGCCGCTGAAATTCACGGCGTAGCTTCGAAATTGCCCGTTCTTGAAGCTGACGGATGCGTTCGCGCGAGAGAGAGTGGCGCTCACCGAGCTCGCGCAGCGTCATGGGCTCAAAATCGACGGAGCCTTCGATTCCAAAACGTCTGCGAAGGATGTCCACCTCGATCGCGTCGAGGGATTCGAGCGAGTCGTGCAAAATGGCGCTCATTGCGTTGAGCTCGAGGGTTTCTGTCGGTTCCGCAGCATTTGGGTCATGGATGCGTTCGACCAGGCTGCGCCGGTCGTCGTCGCTCATCGGAGTGTCGAGACTCATCGTTGTTTCCAGTGTCAGGTCGAGAAGCTTTCGGATCCGCACCGGATTGAGGCCGGTCTTTTCTGCTAGCTCAATGGTTGTGGGCCGAAGTCCCGCGCGTGTTTCGAGTTCACGACGGGCACGACCGATTCTTTGCAGGTCGGCCGACACGTGCGCGGGCAGCCGCACCGTTCTGCCCTTGTTGGCCAACGCACGGTTCACGGCATGCCGGATCCACCATGTCGCATACGTGGAGAAACGAAAGCCTCTCGCGCCATCAAAACGATCCACCGCCTTCATGAGCCCGAGATTTCCCTCTTGGATGAGGTCCTGAAGCGGCATCAGTCCGTGGTCAAAACGGCGAGCGATTGAAACTACCAAGCGAAGGTTTGCCCGCACAAATCGGTTTTTGGTGCTGCGAAGGGCGGTGGAGCATGCGCGGACACGGTGGACGTAGGACGCAAAGGGGCGGCTGCCCCTGGGCGGGCAGACCAGGTCGAGAGAGAGACCCTCTTTTCGGTTGGCATCGATCGCTTCGAGATCGGCCGCGATTTCGTCGCTGAGGTCGTCATCGAGATCGGCAGAAGCCATCGCCTCGGCGAGTTTTTCCCTGGATGCTTCGTAGGCGTCGCGATGGGCACGTGTCTCTCGGTCTCGGTACGCTCGGGAGTGCCGAACAGCATCATCGAGGGCCTTTGCCGGAGGGTCCTTGTCCTCGCCCGAGAACGGCGTGGGCCGGGCCTCGATGAACTCGGCGATGGCTTCGATGAAGGGCGGATAGGAGAGGATTGCCTTCCAGTACGAGATTCGAAGCAGCGCGATTTTCGCCGAAAGATCTTTCTCTTGCTCGGCATCGAGAACCGAGACGCGCGCGATCTCTTGAAGATAGGCGCCGAGGTGGGTGGTTCCAGTGGCATTGCGGGCACTTTTTTTCTTGCCTCGCGTCTCGATCGTGTTTTCCTGATGTTGAGCCATGGGTTTTTCCTAGAGATTGTCATCGGGAGACGGGCTCTCGATGCCCTTTCTCTCCTCGACCAAAACGTTGAAATGTTTCATCGTGCGCAAGCACTAAATTCGTCCTAGTTTGGGACGAGGCTGCGTGTTTCTCGCGCAAGGGGTATGTTCGAGACGCCTTCGAGCCGCTAGAGTGGGCGCGAACATGAATCTTTTTGCCCGATCCGATCGATCTGATCGATGCAGGGGTTACGTTGCGGCGATGCCGGAACCTGGTCGTGACGGCACGCGCGGGCTCTGGCGTTGGCTGTTGGTGATCGGAGCTGCCAGCCTCGTGGCTTGCGGTGCTGAGGTCGACCGGGTTCGGGAAGGGACACTGGCGAGGGTCGGAGACCGGAACATCGACGCCGAGGCGCTTGCCGCGACGCAGGCTCAGCTCGGGGCCTACGGACAAGCCCGCTTTCGTGGGAGCCTCGGACAGCGGGCCCTGCTCGAGACGAAGATGATCGAGGCCTTGCTCGAACTCGAAGCGATCGACGCCGGCCTGGGAGACGACCCGCGGGTTGAATGGATGCTTAACGAAGAACTCGCGACCTTGCAAATGGCGGCGGAGTTGGAGCGTCGTTTACCGCTCGAAGCGCTTGCGCGTGACTCTCGGGCGATGCAGCAGGAATTTGCATCGATGCACGATCGCTTTCGAACCGACGAACAACGGAGTTTTCGTGGCGTCAGTTTCGAGAGCATCGCAGATGCAGCGTCCGCCTTGGCGCAGCTACGGGCCGGAGAAGTGCAGCTGGAGGACCTCGGTGAGATCCAGTCGACCCGTCCGGCGTCGGCAAATTTCGCCGAGTTTCCTCTGTTTCACCGCATGCTTTTTGCGCCCGAGATCGGGCCTGGCGATTGGCTCGCGGCTCCGGTCTTGGTGGGGACGAAGCTGATGGTGGGGGCAGTTCAGACATCGACGGGCGATGCGCTTCGAACACTGGCCGACCCTGAGGTTCGAGAGGCTGTGCTCCTTGGGATGCGCAAGAGGCGCAATCCTGCGCTTCGCTTGGAAATCTTGGCGGAGCTCGCCGAGCGCTACCCCGAACAGCCCCCGTGAGCGGGGCAAAGATCCTCATTCAGAGGGGTCTGAGATCCCTTGAGATCCAAGGGGTGTGCGCAGTCGCTTCGAGGCGCGGGTCTTGCTACACCTCGTGCGTGCGCAAACTTCGATTAGCGCTGGGATTTTCTGCGCTGGGTCTTGTGACTGGTGCGGCCGTCTTGCCCAGCCCAAGCTTCGCCGAGCCTATGATCCTCGATCGGATCGTTGCGGTCGTGAACGATGAGATCATCTTGAGCAGTGAGCTCGAGGATTTTGTCCGTACCGACGAGGATGTCTTTCAGGCGCTGAACAAGCTGGGCGCAAATCCCGACCCGCAAAAGGTCGAACAAATTTTCGAACAGATGCGCCCCGCATCGCTGGACCGCTTCATCGGTCGTCGCCTCGTGCTTGGCGAAGGCGCGCGATTGCAGGTAGAGGCCTCTGAGCAGCAGCTTCAGACCTACCTAAAGAACGTCGCGGGAAATTACGGGATGGAGGTGGATGAGCTCCAGGGCGCGGTGGAGAGCAGCGGGCAGTTTGCGAGTTGGGACGAGTATCTCACGAAGCTGCGCGAGGACATTGTCATCTATCAGCTGGAGACGACCCTCGCGCCATACACGGTGACCGAGGCCCAGATTCGTGCCGAGTATACAAAAATGATTGGCACCGAGGACGCCGTCGTAAAGGTGATTCGATTTCGTTTTAAGCCGGAAGACAACAGTTCGGTTGCCGATGACGCCGCATTTGCGACCGCGAAGAAGGTCGCTCGCCGTTTGAGCGCGGGCGAGAAACCTTCGACCGTTGCGAAGGATATCACCGAACGCCCGGAGCCCTTTGACTACGATCGGGGGAAGGCCGCCCCGGTGGTCCGAGACACTCTCTTTGATGTCCGTGAGGGCCAGGCGATAGGTCCGTTGAATACGCCTCAAGGGTACCTGGTATTTAAGGTCGTGAGCGTTGAGGAGACCTCAGTGCTTAGCTACGACAAGGCGAAAGAAGCGATCTCGCAACGCTTGGATGCCGACGCTCGCAAGCGATCTCAGCAAGAGCTGCACGAGCGTCTACGCGCTCAGTCCCACGTCGATATTCGTCTCTGAGGCGTCGAGGCCCGACGGTTTTGTTCTCGGTCGTTGTCGAGGTCTTGTGCAACGACCTTCGTCGGACGGCCGATGGACGGGTACGATGAACAAGCCATCCCGATTGTCGAAAAAACGTTCGCTCTCCCGCAGTCGAAGGGCCCCCCACGGAGATGAGTTGGAACAGGTTGTGGTGGGCAGCGGTCCATACACGTTGATCTCCTACTGCGAGCAGGCTGAAGTGGGCACATATCAACGTTTCGATACCCCTCAGGAGGCACAGAATGCCGCAAGACTGGGGATTTGCCCCCTTTGCGCCTAGCCGCGGGCCGCAACGAGACGCGAGGGATCTCGCGTTGACCGCTCGGACCTATGGGGTCGACCGAAGATCCGCGTCGGCCTGAATGCACTCTTGGACAATTTGAACGATGTCTGCGGGAAGCGCGGGTTTGTGGAGGACTCGCACCCCGAGCCGGATCCCCATGGCGACCAGATCGTCGACGGGGAGGCCACTAAAGAGGATGATCTGGGGTCGGGCAGGCTCACCTCCGGTGGGGGTGCTCTCACTGAGCGCTCGTAGCGCATAGTCGCCTCGAAGCCCGGGCATGGAGATGTCCAAGATGAGCACCGCGGGTTGGAATCGACGGACTTCCATGGCGAGCCCAAATCCAGATTCGTGACCGCGTGCGCGAAAACCGTCCCGCTCAAGGATGGCGCAAACGACTCTACGAACGGACGTGTCGTCGTCGACCACCAGTATTTTTGTGCCCTCCATGGTCACAGCATGCATCGCCCGAGATCGAGGGCGCCTAAATACCATCTGTGTACACGGGGTCTGGTTCTGTAGCCAAGGTGGGCCGCCTTGCTTGGCCGCGCTGGGGCTGCACACTCTAATGGACCATGTCGAACGTCTGATGTTTCGCTTTTTCAGAATTGAGGCCATAGGCCACCAAAGTCGCGCCATAACCGCGACTTTGATCGGTTGTCTTGTGGTTCCGTTGTCGCTGTGTCCATCGCTCGCGCGATCTGCGGAAATCTTGTTCTCGGACGCTGATGCTGCCAGAGCGGTGAGCTATTCCTACCTCGTTGTTCCAGATGTCGTTCCCGAGGCGGACGAGGAGGACAACCTACAGACACACTTGGCTGCATTTTCGCGACGTATTGCGGGATATCGGGTCGAGCGTGAAGCCGTCGACCGCAACCCCGTTTTTGTCGGGTCGGGTGCCGACGAATTTAGAACCCTCATCGAGCGGACGATCGCGGCCATCGGAGCACGCGCACAAATTTCTGTGCACGTGCGCGACCTTGAGAGCGGGGCATCGGTCTTTGACCACCTCGGTCACACCCTGCTCAATCCCGCAAGCAATCAAAAGTTGCTTACAAGTGCAGCTGCGCTCGATCTACTGGGGCCGGAATACGGATTCGGTACGGAGGTATTGCTCGTGGGCAAGAGGCTGTACCTGGTGGGGCATGGTGATCCAAGTCTCGATATGGATGCGATGCGGGGTTTGGCGGACGAAGTGATCGACAACGTCCGCGTTGGGGATCTTGAAGAGATCGTAGTCGATGACAGCGCATTTTCACCCCGGCGGTGGGCGCCAGGCTTTCATGCGACGGGTCCGGGGGTGTCCTATGAGGCCCCGAGTGGCGCCCTGAGTCTGGAATTTAACACCGTCGAAATCGAAGTACGGGGTCTCCGACGAGGGGAGAAGCCGTCGGTCAAGGTCTTTCCGGCAGGCTCGCATATTCTCTTGGCGAACCGAGCCGACGGCGGCTCAGGTCCTCTGTACGTCGACACTCGTTCGTCACTATCCGATTCGCGGTCCGAACGAACGGTGGTCGTGGTGCGGGGGCATATCGAGCCCGGAAGGCGAGTTCGGGTTCGGCGACGCGTTGTCGACCCCGGTCTACACGCGGGAACGGTCTTTTCAGAGCTGATCGCACTGCGCTCCGGGACCGCGGAGCTTCCTGTGTCACGTGGGGGGGTCACCGAGGCGGCAGGTCGGCCCGAGATGGTCGCTTTGCACGAGTCTGCTCCATTGCTCGAGATCGTCGAGGGCGAGTTGGCATACTCAAACAATTTCGTGGCGGAGCAATTGCTTCGTACCCTCGGTTGGCGAATGACCGGAGAACCAGGTGACTGGGCCAACGGTGGGCGCGTTTTGGACGGCTATTGGCGTGCCTTGGGAAATCGCTCCGATTCGATCGTCTTCGAGAACGGCTCAGGAATGAGCTCGGTCGGGAGACTCACAACTTCTGGGATCGTTGACCTCATGGCGGCGGCGCACCGAACACAAACGCAAGGGTACGGGCTTTTGGACGCGTTGCCGATCTCCGGCGAGGTGGGGACGGTCCGGGCCCGATTGCGTCAGACCCACAGGCGTGTTCGCGCAAAGACCGGGACGCTCGATGGGGTGTCTGGGTTTTCTGGGGTCATCACGGACGAGATCGGCACGGTGAAGATCGCTTTCTCGATCCTGATCAATGTTCACGACAACGCTCGTCTGAGCGCGCGTTATCGTCGTCGCGCTGAGGACAAAATCGTCATGGCCCTGCTTGCGGAGGTCGATCGCCGCGGCGCGAAGCCGGATCCTCGGGCGGGTTAGACGACCACGGGAGTTACTCGTTTTCGGACGAGGCTCGATCGATCGAGACGGAAGAGAATCTTGGCGACCGCGAAGGTACCAGTTCGGGTCTTGCGAGCGACCTCCTTGACGTTGTGGCGACCGTTGATCAGTTCGAGGACGCCGAGCTCCTCGCGCGCGAGGGTCTCGCGGCCGATCTTGGCAATCTGCTCGTCGAGGCGCAAATAGACGTCCTCCACTTCGGGCATGTGCGGACCCATGGTCGCCCGCTCATCGAGGCGGCGCAGACCATCCAAGAGGGCTTCAGCGGCCATTAGCTCCGTAGTCGAAGTCTCAAGGGCGGCGACGGCCATGGGGTGCAGCTCGTCGGTGGGTCGAAAACTGGTCATCCCTTCTTGAAAGGTCAGGAGGTGGCAGGTGATTTCGCGAGCTTGCGCGACGAGAATTTCGGCGAGGTCGTTGGTGGTTAGAAAACCGCCGTCGACGAGTCGCTGTCCGAGCGGACGGCCTTCTGGATCGCGTCCGACAATAAAAGTTTCTAGCTCCTCGTCGCGCATGAATCCGCCTTCCACAACGAAACGGCCAAACTTGAGGTCTTCGTCGCCACCGCGATAGTCGGCGAGGCGAATGCGGCCCTTGTCGAGATACAGACGGCCACGTCGTTTGCCGTGTTCGACCGAGAGCACCCCGCGAGTGCCGTTGTTGGCGAGCATCTCAAGGAGGGCATCGAAGGGCATCGAGGCAAGATTTGCCTGGAGGATCTCATCGCCGGACGGCGCCGGAAGGTCGTCGGAGACATCCAACTCCGAGAGAAGTGTGGACAGTGAGGCCGCGTCAATATCGAGCTTCGGGAGGTGCTTTTCGAGCAAGGCCCTCAAGCGCTGTTCGCGAACCCCGTTCGCCGCCGGCTCTCGTTTGGAGGGGGCGGAGCGGCCGTGGGTGGCCAGGGTCTCCGCGATGACCTTGAGGAGCGCGGGGCTGCTAAAGGGCCGGCGCACAGTAGGGAGTCCCTCTGCTGCGGGGATAGGGTTGGGGTTGCGGCGGCTCACCATCAAGATTCCGGGGAGCTCAGATGCCCCCGGGAGTTGCACAAGCGCCGCGAGTACCGCCGCCGAGAGCTTGGGGTCCGCGGACGCATCGAGCAAAAGGGCGACCAAGGTGCCGTCGCCCTCGGGGCCATGCGCTTCGCATAGGCCCACAGCTCGGTCACGGGAATTGCAGTTGTAGACCGCGTAGCCAGCGAGTCGTAGACTGGCTGTGGCGAGTTTTGCGGTCGTCGAGTTGGGATCGTAGTAGAGGATCCCTGGTGCGGCGTGGGATTCGGCCATGGGGCGGCAAAGAATACTCGCAATTGGAGGCAGCGTGGTAGCTTCCGCAAATGGTGATGGGCGCGCTTCAGCGCCTGAACCCCCCCCGGGTTCTGGGCGACATCACGCTGTTGGCGACCCTCGGCGAGGGGGGCATGGCAACGGTCTATTTGGGCTGCCAGGGAGGCGGGGCCCTGGGGCGGGTGGTCGCCGTAAAATTGCTCCGTGGCGACCTTCCTGACCATGACTACCGTGTCCGTTTCATGGATGAGGCCCGGGTCGTGGTCCGCTTGCACCACAACAACCTTGTGGATGTCCGAGCGGCGGGCGAGGTTGATGGTCAGCTCTACATAGCGATGGAGGCGATCGAAGGTCGAGATCTTGCGGATGTGTGGGATCGTTGCGCAAAGCTCGGCACGGCATTCCCGGTTCACTTGGCAGTGCTGATCTGTCGCGAGACATTGCGCGGTTTGCACTACGCGCACACCTTTCCTGGCTTGGCGCTCGTCCACCGCGACGTTTCGCCTTCGAACATTCTGGTCGATTGGGCAGGGGCGGTGCGCTTGGCCGATTTTGGGCTGGCGACCTCGACCTTAAAATCGTCGCTGACGGTGCCAGGGGTTGTTTTTGGCAAGGTTGGTTACATGTGCCCGGAGCAGGCGGTTCGTAAACAGCTCGATGGTCGGGCGGACGTGTATTCCTTGGGGGCCGTGCTCTGGGAGATGCTCACCGGGCGGCCGCTACGCGCGAGCGATGGGCTCGACACCGATACGGTCGCGGCATTCGAGGCCGTGCCGCCAAGCTCACGAAGTGGGCGGGTCGATGCCGAGCTCGATGCGCTTGTCGTGCGAGCCCTTGACCGAGATCCTGATCTTCGGTGGCCCACGGCAGAGGCGATGATGACCGCCTTAGGCGATTGGTTGACCCGCCACGCACCGGGGACCGGGCAGGAGGAGTTGGCGACATTCATGAAGAATCTGTTCGGCGATACTCGCGAGCGCGAAGGCGAGTGGCGAGCGAGGCTGATGCTCGAGGCGACAGGAAGCCACCATGCAGGCGAGGCCACGCGACTCTTTGTCAACGAAGGCGAGAAGGGGGCGGTGGACTCGACCTCGGCATCGGGGGGCTTCGGGCCTGAGCCCCTGGCGGCCGGGTCTGGAGATCACGCATCGGACCGCGAGCAAAACGCCACGCTTGCCGAGAACATCGAAGAAGGAACGGTGATCGCACAGCGGTATCGCGTGTGCGTTCAGATCGGTCGAGGTGGGATGGGGACGGTCTACCTTGGCCAGCACGTGACGGTGGGTCGGGATGTTGCCATCAAGGTGTTGACTCACGAGTGGAGTCGCAACGAGGGTATCGCGGAACGTTTTCGTGCCGAGGCGCGTGCCGCGAGTGCCGCCGGGCACCCGAACATTGTCGAAGTCTTCGATGCGGGAGAGCTCCCCGACCACCGGCTCTACCTGGTGATGGAGTTTTTAACGGGGCGAAATCTCTACGAGGAGGTCCAGGCCGAGGGTTGCATGGAAGTCGCCCGGGCCTGTCACGTGATTCGGGACGTGGGCCGGGCGATCCGAGCCGCTCACGAGGTCGGTGTGATTCATCGAGATCTAAAGCCTGACAATGTGATGCTTGTCGATCGCGGCAGGGGGGAACGTGAAACCGTGAAGGTCTTGGACTTTGGCATCTCGGCATCGTCGAGGGCGGACGCGGGGAAGGACCGGATTACCGTCGCGGGGCAGGCCCTTGGGACTCCGCACTACATGGCGCCTGAGCAGGCGCGGGGCCACGACCCTTCGGAGCGCTTCGATATCTATGCGATGGGAGTGATTCTGTTTGAGTTGCTGATCGCGCGAACACCCTTCGACTCAGAAAACATGGTCGAGGTGATGGCGCGAAAATCTAGCGAGAAGGCACCGCGAGTCTCATGCTATCGCCCCGAGATTCCCGAGCGTCTCGATCGTTTGATCGCCGATTGTCTCGAGATCGATCCTGAAAAACGGCCGGCTGACGCGGGCGTGTTTCTTGCTCGGATCGACGAGGTGCTTCGCTCACTTCCTCGAGATTCCTCGCCAACGGTGGAGGTGCCGGCGCCCGTCTCGAGCCGTCCAGACGCGGAGACTCGGGAGCAGTTTTCGGCGACGGAGCCCGCATTCCTTCCGTCGGACACCGCGAATGCCGCGGAGCGAAAAAATCGAGCGTGGACCGATTGGCGGTACGGCGCCGTTGCCGTCGCAGCCATTGCAGCCATTGCAGCCATCGCGGTCGCCCTGGTTGTTTTCAGCCCCGGAGGAATCGTTGAATTGGAAAAATCGAGGTCGATGGCGGCCGAAGATGTGCCCGCGAATGCTGTGAGTATCGTGAACGTGGCTTCTTCGGACCTGCCCGGCCGAGCTCTTCTCGCTGCCCCAGGCACGGACCCCGCAAAGAGGCGGTCGACGAGCGAGGGGAACAAAGTCGCGGAGGAACGTGAACTCGGAGCCCCGCCCGAGTCCCAGGCGTCTGTGCACACGGACCAAGAACGGTCTGCGAGGAGCCGGGAGAAAAAATCGGCGCGCGCTCGTGTTTCCTCGGTGATGACTGCCCAATGTGTAGCGGTTCGTGCACGGGTGGCATCCTCAATCAAAGAACGAAGTTGGAGTCGGTTGTTGACCCAACTGTCGCCGAAGAGCTGTTGGCAGGACAAGGGCGAGTTGGCGGCTCTGCGGGTTCGCGCTCTCTGGGAAATGGGTCGACTGAAAGATTGCTTCGCCGCGGGTGGATCCCACAAAAAAGACAAGCGGGTACAACGATGGCGGCGGTTGTGTGAGAAGCGGCTTGAAAGCACCAAACAATGAGTTCTGAAGACCCCAAGGTCGGCAGGCCCAAGCCAAATGCCGAGCTGCAGGACAGCTACGACGCTCTTGGTCAGATCTCTCGGCTCGGATGGGTCGAAAAACCTTCACCGCTTCAGGAGTTTCCTACTTTGGCGTGGGAGTTGGGCCTCGATTGGCTGGGGTTCAAACGCGACGACCAACTTCATGAACTGGAGGGCAGCACCAAGGTCCGAAAACTTGACTATGTACTGGCGAGTCCTCCGCTTGTTCGAGAGGAACGTTGGATCTCGGCGGGGGCCCTCGGTTCTGGCCATCTGATCGCCTTGACCGCAGCCGCGACGACGCTTGGGCGTCGACTTGACGCGCATCTTTTTTGGGAGCCAATCTCGCCGGCCGTACTCGAGAACCTGGCCTACATCGCCTCGGGGCCGACGGACCTTCACTACCATGGCTCTCGGGTTGAGTTGGCTCTTTGTCGGCCAAGGGTGCTCATCGGGGGGGCTCTGGCGGGTCGTGGAATGATTGAGCCCGGTGCGACGAATGGCCCAGGAATGGCGGGACTGGTTCGTGGCGCGCTTGAGCTAGCCTTGCAACTTAGCGAAGCAGGGAACGCGGCGCCCGATCGCATTGTTGTGCCGCTGGGCAGCGGAGGCACGGTGGCAGGTCTCGTCGTCGGCCTGGCGCTTGCGGGTCTGAAAACCGTGGTTCACGCGGTTGCGGTGGTCGAACGGCCCTTTGCCACGATGTGGCGAGTGAATGGACTTGTGCGTCAATGCCGTCGATGGTTGGCGACACAGGGGATCGAAGAAGCCGCCTTCAACGGTAAACTGGAGCTCCCGCGGGTGATCCTAGATCATAGCGCGGCGCACCCCGGGTACGGTGTCGCCAGCCCGGACTCGTTGGAAGCCGTGAAGCGAATGGCCGACTACGGGCTACCCTTTGAGAGTGTCTATTCTGGAAAGGCAATGTCGGTCTTGCTCCGCAGACCTCCGCGAGGTGAGCGGGTGCTGTATTGGCTGACCCCCCATCGGGGGGAGAGACTCTCGGCGCAGGAAGATTGGCGTGACCGATTGCCCCCCCGATTGAAGCGTCGGCTCGGCAGTGCCGAAGCCGCTCTCGCACGAGGCCCGCTGCATCTTCGCGGCTGACGACAGAGGGACTAGCGTGTCGCCAAAATTGTTGCGTAGTGGGCTTCGGCTTCCTCTGAAATGTCTCGGGCCATCGCTTCGACCTTCGCAACCCCCAAACGCTGGGCGGTTGCAAAATTTGTCTCCGCAATTCGGTCGTAAAGGTTTGTCGGGGGCGGTGCCACCGAAGTCGGATTTTGTAGCAAGTGGGCGATTTCTTGCGTGGTCATCACGACTTTTCCGGGTCGTTTTCCTTCGTAAATCTTGTCGAGGGTGCGGAGACGGACCCACTGAATCGTTGGATCGGGAGAGCGACGAAACAATGTGAGAAGCGTAAATGGGTTGTCCTCGCGGTAGCTCAAATGTGGGTGCAAGGGGGCCACCGCGAGGGTCGGGGGGCCACCGATACTTGCGTGACCACGTGCGCTAACATCGTGGCAAAAATTTGCCCATGCTTTGGGCTCGACCTCAAGCAGCGGGAAGATGAGTTGGGCCACGTCGATATCCTGATTCGCGGCGACTTCGGTCATTTGTTGAACGATGGATGCGACCGTGGACTCGCCAAAGAGGTGAACGTAGCGGACGGTTTTTCCCTGCTCACGGCCTTCTTTGGCGAACGGGCAGTATCGCCGGTTCTCGACAAACTCCGTGAGGTAGCGGCTGTTGGCGCGTAGAGCCTCCGCTTCGATACGCTGTCGCTGCGATTCCGACATCGCAGCCACGAATCCGAAATCGATTCGCACGCGATTTGCGCTTGGCGTACGTGGGGTGTCCTTCGCCATCGAAGGAGGATATCCGAGACTGGCGACGTTGGCATCGGCTATCTGGTAGACATGGGTGACGACGAGTTCGGAGCGACTACGCATGCGCAATACGGTTATTCTTGCATCTACCTTCTGTCTTATCAGCGCCATCTCTGCCTGCTCGAAAGCGCCGGTGGCTCCCCGCAGTGAAGAAACTGGGAGCCGGTCAGCCGAGGGCGCCTCTTCGTCGGCGTTCGCGGATAGCCCGAGACAAAAGGAGTTGATGAAATTTTCAGCCTTGGGTCCCTTGCCGCAGGGTCCTGTGGCAACGCTCGGTAAAGGGACAATCTCTCATGCTGATTTTCGAGCCATCTACGACCTCAAGCTGATGAAGTTCGAGGCCAAGAAACGGGCAATGCCGCCCCGTGTTGACGGTCGTTATCGAAGGACGATAACGGAGCGTTTGCTTCGACAGACGCTGCTCGCGCGCGAAGCCAAGGCGATTGCGGTTGAATACGACCCCGCTGAATTGGCGAGCGAGCAGCAAAAGGCCCGCGAGAGGGTACGTGAGTGGGACAAGGACCTGGGGCGACGCGGGGAGAGCAACAAGACGCTGAAAGATCTTCTGGTGGCTCGTCTTCGAGAGACCGAAATTCTTAAAAAGACGATCGACCTGAGCGTCGGAGACGACGACGTGTCCCAGGAATTCGAGCGGATCAAGACCAATTTCGACAAGGACACCCCTCGACTGCGGATCTATCGGTTGACATTTGGTAGCGCAGATCTTGGTGGAGAGAAGCAGGCTCGTGCCAAGGCGGAGGAGGTCCGGAAACTCTTGCGGGCCGAAGGCGCCAATGTCGCAGATGTCGCCGCGGAGCACTGCCCGGGCCCACGTACCGGAAATCTCGGACTTCGGCGGCAGGACCGACTGCAAAAATCGCTCGCGGAGGGAATCGATGGAGTCGAGCCAGGCCACAGCTCGGCTCTGCGCGCCGTGGATGATGGTTTCGAGCTGCTCTATCTCATGGACCGCTACCCACCGGGTCTCCTTCCGTTGGAGGCCCTCTCCGAGCAGATTCACACAAGCCTGGTGGGTCGAAAACGCCAAGAGGAGGGGAAGAAGCTGGTCGAGTCGCTCTATAAAAAGTACCAGGTGACGAATTTGATGGAGTCGCATCTCGACGTGCAGGGGATCTAGCGAGTTTGTTCATCGGAGCGATGCCGTCGCACGCGTAGCACCCCCGGGAGACGGCCACTGCGAATCGTCTCTGCACTTGGAGGACGGTTCATTTGTGCACGGAACGGACTCGGCATCGCTTTTGAATGAACGAAGATCTGGCTCGTCGGACACTGGCGGCCTGTGTCTTTCCGCCTTGCGAACTTGAGATACTGAGCATGCTGAAACGATACCTGATATGTTCGTTGAGCGGCGTTGTCGCGCTCTATCTCTCCACCGGGTGCATTATCGTATTGGATGATGTTGGTGACCCGTCAGGAGACGGAGACGGAGACGGAGACGGAGACGGAGACGGAGACGGAGACGGGTGTGGTTGGGGAGATCTTGGAGACTCCGATCCATCCGAGGGCTACACTTGTGGAGGCAGTGGCGATGACCCCAACGGTGTTGTTTCATCGGCATGTCCGCCTGATCTTGTGGGGGCCTCGGGCTGTGGAGAAGTCACGGGCGCCGGCTGCTGCGACGCCGATGGGAACAATTGGTACTGCACCGCGGAGCAAAAGCTGTATATGGACGAATGCGGCGCCTAGAGAGTGGTGTGAGCACGTTCATCGAAGTATGGAGGGATGAGGAGTCTTTAGCGAACGGCTTCTCTGTTTGTACCGGTGCGTTGCGGGAAAGGGCCGCACCCACTTTACGATGGTTGAGCGAGCCCGCGGGTCCCACAAAGGCTGAGGGCTGTATTCGCGAGGGCGATTCAACAACGCAATTTTCAGTTGTTGCAACACACGGTCGTTTGTCCGGTCTCGGTGGCCGCGCCCGCGGGATCTATCGAGCCGCTTGCCACGCAGCTTCCTCCTGATGGCGTGTTGCTGGTGACTCTCACGCTATCGGTGGTTGAAGTCGGAGACTGTAAAATACAGAAGTAGCCATCGTCGGTGTCAAAAGTGGTTGTTCCAGCCGCGTTCGAGCAGTGGGTGCCTTGGTAGCCCACGTATGTAGCGACGCAGACAGGAGCATCGGCCTCGACGCAAGAACATGAGCCGGGACATGCGCGGTCGTCGGCGTAACCTGTATGGCGCAGGGATTTTTCACCGAAGTTGAGGGGGCAGGTATGGTCGCCAATCTGACTGACGCAGAGTCGACCGGGCTCGTAAGGTGCGTCAGGAGCAAGGATGCAACGGTCGTCGGGAATGCTGCATGTTCCCGGCAACTCTCCGCCACTGCAGGCCAAAGTCTCGCTGCCCCAACTTGGCATCGGTATGTTTTCGGAGAGGGTGCCCGAGGAGCAACTGGTTCCGGTTGGTGTTCCTGCGAGTGTTGCGTAATAGTAGCTTGAATTGCCGAAACAAGCTCCTACAAGGACGTTGCCTCCGACTCCAGGTCCATTCGGACAGCCGTCGTCATCGTTGTAGAAGGGCAGTGTCTGTGGGCAGGTTCCGCCCGTGGGGGAACCCGAGCAGGAGCAGGAGCAAGTCGCGGCGTCGGGGCTGAGATCGCTGTAATAGGTGTCGATTTCGGTCACAAAATCGGACCCGCAGCCGTCGCCGGTGTCTCGCATGGCAAAGACCGCCGACCACCTGCCTTCGGGGGCAGCGATACAAATTCCGTTACACGGTACGCCGTCGCCGTCGCCGTCGCCGTCGCCGTCGCCGTCGCCGTCGCCGTCGCCGTCGCCGTCGCCGTCGCCGTCGCCGTCGCCGTCGCCGTCGCCGTCGCCGTCGCCGTCGCCGTCTCCGTCTCCGTCGCCGTCGCCGTCGCCGTCGCCGTCGCCGTCGCCGTCGCCGTCGCCGTCGCCGGCGCCGTCGCCGTCGCCGTCGCCGTCGCCGTCGCCGTCGCCGTCGCCGTCGCCGTCGCCGTCGCCGTCGCCGTCGCCGTCGCCGTCGCCGTCGCCGTCACCGTCGCCGTCGCCGTCGCCGTTTCCGGATGAGTCGCCGTTTCCCTTTCCGGATGAGTCGAGCGGGTCGATGTCGGAGATCGCATTGAAATCGCTAAAACATGCAGAGGGAAGGCAAAGAGACAGTATGAAGATGGTTGATGGGCGCCGCATGATCGGAAGCTACCAAAAAATCGACGAGTGGGTACCGAGTTGCAGAGGTTTGGATCTAGTTCCTGGATACAAAGTAGAGTTGTCTCTAGCTCGTTGTGTACGACTAGGAGGCGGTCGGAATCTCGGTATCCAGACCTCACTCGCGATGACCTGGTATCGAGCCGACGACCGTCGGTCGTAACGAAAACGTCTCTAAATTGTGATTCCGCATGGTGTCATTGTCGAAAACAAATTGCCCCCGAAACATTCGGCCAGAGAGCATGTGCGGAATCCACACTCGGTTGTCTGCCCACATTTTTGAGTAGGGGACGTCGTCAATGGCGGCCCATTGTGGGATGGCTTCGGGGGTGGTGCGGGGTGAGCCCAAGAAGGCATCGCTACGAAACACATGAATGTGGAGCGAGTAGCCGTCCATGAATTGAAAACGCAGCTCCCCACATTTTGTGGGCCGCCGGGCGGATATGCCCAGTTCCTCCTTAAGTTCTCGGGTCGCACATTGAAGGGGGCTCTCGTTTCGCTCGATATGCCCGCCCGGAGCGCATATTTTACCAGCGCCGTGTCCACGACGTTTGCGGATAAGGAGTAGGCGCTTGTGTACGATGACGAAGAGTATCGATGCCGAGTCGATGGCTCGCCATTGAGCCGATTGGATGTCCTGCAAGTTGGGCATTGTCTTGGCAGCCTTGTGGAGTAGAACGCGAGGCGCTCAGGTCGCGGAGTTTGCTGAGCCATGGATGTGGGCACGCAGCCTCCGAACTTGCCGCCGAAATAAAATGGATTCGCCTGGCTACAGGGCTAGCCACCGACTTCTACCTACATCTGGCCACAACGGTGGCCATGTAGATCCATGTGATCTCAAAAAAGTCGGAGATATCAGTTCGCTCCCTTTGATGGTTTGAACTGGCCCCATCCTTGCTTGTTGTCTGGGTATGTCTCATCGAAACTCGACTCTGTGTGCAATCGTTCTCGCTCTCGCTGTCGTGTCCGGTTGTGATGATCAACCGGAAGAGGGCCAATCGGTCGTATTTGACGGAGATACGCGGGTGGAGACTGAGGGCGGTGCATTCAGTGTTGAGCTATGGAGCGAGGTAAAGAGCCCGTGTGTGGGCAGCAATACTTTTGTTCTGCGTGTGTGCATGGCGGACACCGAGCAGGGGATCCCGAACGCGGAGATCGGCCTTGAGGCCTGGATGCCGAGAGCCGATGGTGAGGCCGGGTCCGAGTCTGCTGTGACCTATCTCGGGGATGGTCAGTATCGTATTGAGAACGTTGAGCTTGGCCAGGGCGGAGCGTGGCAGTTCGACTTCTCCATCGAGGTGGGCGCGACGATGCGCGAGTCCGTCGCATTTCGCTACGAAGTCCTCTAAGCAGCGGCGGGCGACCATCCGAGAGTCGGTCATCCGCGGTTGTGGATAGTGGTATCGGCCTGGGTCCATCCGCGTTCCGCAATTGCGCGTCTTAGGCTGAGTAAGGTCTCGTCGACATCGGCTTTCGTCGTGTCGACGTGGATATGAGCGCGACGATAAAGTGGTTCCCGGAGCCCGAGTAGACGTTTTAGGTCCGCCATCGCATCCTCTCGGTCGGCCATGGGTCGCTCGTCCCCCTGGTCTCGAACCCGTTTTAGGTGGGCCTCGGGGGTGGCTTGGAGCCATACACAAAGAGTTTCCTCAAGGCAGCGCTCGAAAGCATATCGGTTGGTGATGATGCCCCCTGAGACCGCGATGACTCGAGGTTTTGTCTCGGCGAAGGCATGATCCAAGGCTCGCCCCTCAAGCTCGCGGTAGTGCGCATCACCGTGGAGCGTGAAGATTTCTGAGCGGCTGAGCCCTGCGAGTTGCTCGATGCGAAGGTCGAGTTCCAAAAAGGGCATGTTAAGGTCATGTGCCAAGCGAGACCCTAAAGTTGATTTTCCGGCACCTCGCAGACCGAGCAGCGTGACACAACCACTTGGATTTGAGCGCAGACTCACGAGATGTTCGAGTGGGATGTTCAGCGCCTCTGCCACCTGCGCCAATTTAACGATCGAAACATTCGTTTGGCCCGACTCCAGAAGCGAGATGAATCTTGGCGACAAATGCGCGCGTTTGGCGAGCTCCCTCACCGTCCATTCGCGAGCCGCGCGAAGTACACGAATTCGTGCCGAGATCGACCGTAGCAGCGGTTCAGGAGCGGGAGTAGAGGGCATCGGCAGGCCTGATGGGAGTTCGGCGTGAGACGATAGTGCAATATATTACACGTATGCAGCAACTCACACGCACTATATTGCATTCAGGTTCGGCCTAATGCAAACTGCTCCGCATGTCTGAAGACACCATCGACTTCGAGACCCACCCGTCCCGGTATCGACACCTTACCTTGAAGATCACTGGCGGCCTGGCTCGGCTTGGCCTGGCGATCAAGGAGGACGGCGGAATGCGGCCCGGCTACGAACTTAAGCTGAATTCGTATGACTTCGGGGTCGACATCGAGCTGGCGGACGCCATTCAGCGGCTTCGCTTCGAGCATCCTGAAGTGTCGTGCGTGATGGTCACCTCGGATCTTGAGGATGTGTTCAGCTCAGGCGCGAATATCTTCATGCTGGGCAGCTCGAGTCACGCATTTAAGGTGAATTTTTGTAAATTCACTAACGAGACGCGGCTCTATATTGAGGATGCGACGGACCACAGCGGACAGACCTATATCGCGGCGCTCAACGGGATCGCCAGCGGTGGCGGCTACGAGTTGCCCTTGGCCTGCAAGGAGATTTACCTGGTGGACGATCGTCGTTCCGCGGTCTCGTTGCCCGAGGTTCCCTACCTCGGAGTGCTCCCTGGCACGGGCGGAATTACGCGCGTGGTCGACAAACGAAAGGTCCGACGTGATCACGCGGACGTCTTCTTGACCCTCGCCGAGGGGATCAAGGGCAAACGAGCGAAGCTCTGGAACTTGGTCGACGACGTGTTTCCGCGCTCGAAATTTGACGAAAAAGTCGCTGCTCGTTGCGACGAGATCATCAAGGCAGCGGGCGATCGATCCGACTGCAAGGGCATCGAGTTGCCGCGGCTTCAAGTCACCGAGACCCCAGAGAAGATCGAGTACAAACATGTTTCGGTGAGCCTCTCGGGAACGCCCAGGACCGCAGAATTGGTCTTGCGGGTTCCAGATTCTCTTCCCGACATTCCGGCTGATCCTACCGATCTGGGTGCACACTGGTGGGCGCTAGAGGCCTACCGTGAAGTGGACGATGCTCTCCTTCGCCTTCGTTGCAATCATCACGCGATCGGTCTTGTGGTGCTGAGGATCGAGGGGAAGGCGGAGACAGTTCTGGAACTCGACAAGCAGCTGCTTGACCGCAAGGATCATTGGTTTGTTCGGGAGGTCATGCTGCACATGAAACGAGTCCTCAAGAGGCTCGATGTCACAGCAAAATCATTCTTCGCGCTTGTGGATAGAGGCTCGTGTTTTGCGGGAAGCTTGTTTGAGTTCGCACTCGCTTCAGATCGTGTCTACATGCTTGATGAGGATGGAGTCACGGTCTCGCTCGGCGAGATGAACTTCGGTGCGATGCCGATGGGCAACGGGCTTACGCGCATGGAGACTCAGTTCTACGGAACACCGACGCTGGTCGCAAAGGCGCGTGAGCAGGTGGGACGAGCGATTTCCGGAGAGGAGGCTGAGGCCATGGGTCTCGTGCTCGCGGCACATGATGATATCGACTGGGACGATGAAATCCGAATCGTAGTCGAGGAGCGGGTTAGCTTGAGCCCAGATTCCTTGACGGGTATGGAGGCCAATGTCCGCTTTGCTGGACCCGAAACTGTCGAGACCAAGATTTTTGGCCGATTGAGCGCATGGCAGAACTGGATCTTCCAGCGCCCGAACGCTGTTGGAAAAAAAGGTGCTCTGACACTTTATGGTCAGCCGGAGAGCGCCGAATTCGACTGGAACCGAACCTAACCTAACGGAACAACAAGATGTCTCTATATGACAAGATCCCCAACAACGTCGATCTCTCCCAAGACCGAAAGCTACAAAAAGCTCTGGAAGCCTGGCAGCCAAATTTTTTGGACTGGTGGCGCGACATGGGACCGAAGGGCTTTCAAGAAGACTTGGTCTACCTCCGTACGGCAATCAGCGTCGAGAGCGACGGTTGGGCGCACTTCGACTACGTAAAAATGCCGGACTATAGGTGGGGAATTTTTCTCACCCCCCGGGAGGGCGAAAAAAGGATCGGATTCGGCGATCACGAGGGCGAAAAAGCATGGGAGTCGGTTCCTGGTGAAATGCGCGGTGATCTGCGGCGCATTATCGTCACGCAGGGCGACACGGAGCCCGCATCGGTGGAACAACAGCAATTGCTCGGTCGCACTTGCCCCAGTCTCTACGACCTTCGAAACCTGTTTCAGGTCAACGTCGAGGAAGGCCGCCATCTGTGGGCGATGGTGCATCTTTTACACGCGTATTTCGGTCGAGATGGACGCGAAGAGGCCGAAGAGATGCTTGTTCGGCGCTCCGGAAATGTTGATTCGCCGCGTATTTTGGGCGCCTTTAATAAGCCCATCGAGGACTGGCTCAGTTTCTTTTGTTTCACGATGTTTACGGACCGTGATGGCAAATACCAACTGGCGTCCTTGGCTGAGAGTGCCTTTGATCCACTCGCTCGCGCGACTCAGTTCATGCTCACCGAAGAGGCTCATCATCTCTTTGTCGGAGAGACCGGAATTCGCCGAATCATTCAGCGGACCACCGAATTGATGAAAGAAGCGCCCGAAGGCGATGTGACCAAGAACGGTGGGATTCCCCTCGACTTGTTACAGCGATACGTCAACGAGTGGTACAGCGCTTCGCTGGATCTCTTTGGCGGTGAAGACTCGTCGAACGCCGCGAATTATTTTTCAGCAAGCCTCAAGGGCCGCTTTCGAGAGGGGCGCGACAAAAACATTACGGATCATAAGGCCCTCGAAGGCGTTCACACCATCGAGCGACCAACCGCGGACGGTGTGACGAACGATGAGATTCCATTGCGTCGGGCCATGAACTTGGTGCTGCGCAACGCTTACACCGCCGACTGTGAGCGAGCCGTCCGAGGTTGGAACAAAGTTTTGCAGAAGGCGGGCCTGAGCGAGCGTATTTCTCTTCCGAGCGCTCGGTTCAACCGCAAGGTGGGTATCTACGCAGGTTTCCACTTCGACGCAGAAGGCAACACGCTCTCGGCCGAAAAATGGGAAGCAAAGGCGCTTGAGATCCTCCCAAGCGACAGCGATCGAACCTATGTGCAGTCGTTGATGCAGCAGGTGACGGAGCCCGGAAAATTCGCGAACTGGATCTCGCCACCGGCGCGCGGAATCAACGACATGCCCGTGGACCACAAGTACACTCTCTTTACCGATGATCCCGAATACGCGAAGCGGAGCTAAGATGCATATTGTCAGAAGCTATTTGTGTGACCGCTGGCAAGAAGGCGGCGAGCGTCGTCCGCTCATCAATCCAAGCAACGATGAGCGGCTCGCGGAGGCGGGAAGCTCGGGACTCGATCTCGGTGATGCGCTCGCGCATGCCCGAGACCACGGCGGCGCGACACTTCGGAAAATGACCTTCGCTCAACGAGGTGCATTGTTGGCGAGCATCGCTACATCTCTCCATAAGCGTCGCGAAGACCTGGTTGCGCTCTCTATCGCCAACGGCGGAAACACCCGAGGCGACGCAAAATTCGATATCGACGGCGCGACGGGAACCTTGAGCTACTACGCAAAACTGGGCGAACGTTTGGGACACAAACGTACACTTGTCGATGGGGCCGCTGAGCGCCTCGCGCCCAACCCACGTTACGTGGGCTATCATCTTCAGGTCCCGCGTCGGGGGGTCGCAGTTCACATCAACGCGTTCAATTTTCCGGCATGGGGACTCTTTGAGAAGGCCGCGGTGAGCATTCTTGCTGGCGTTCCCGTATTCACAAAGCCAGCGACGGCGACCGCACTTGTCGCGGAGCGTGCCGTCGAGTTTCTGGTTGAGGATGGAGTGTTGCCCAAAGGTGTGCTCTCGCTGTTATGTGGCAGTGCCGGGGACTTGCTGGATCACCTTGATGTGCAAGATGTTGTCGCGTTTACAGGGTCTGCGGACACCGGTGCCCGAATCCGTGGTCATGCATGTGTGGTCGAGCGGTCGGTGGGCCTGAATATAGAAGCTGACAGTCTGAACGCGGCCGTGCTTGGCGCTGACGTCGACAGTGACTCCGGGGCCTACGAGCTTTTCTTGCGTGAGGTCGCCCGGGATGTGACTCAAAAAGCCGGGCAGAAATGCACGGCGACCCGCCGCGTACTGATCCCGGCAGATCGATTGGATGAGGTCCGTGAGGACCTCACAAACGAGATCGACAACGTTCGTGTGGGCGACCCTTCTTTGCGTGAGGTTCGCATGGGTCCTGTCACCAATCGTGCCCAACTCGCGGATGTAGAGGCGGGGATGGCCGCTTTGGAAAAATCCGGAGCTGAGCGGGTGCATGGTGGTGGTCGCGGCAAACTCGTAGCGATCGAGGGCGACCAGGGATGCTTCATTGCGCCCAGCTTGTTTGTCGCGCCAGCGGACAACCCCGTTGTGCATTCACGTGAGGTCTTTGGCCCCACGGCCACGCTGTTGCCCTACGATGGGACGGCCGACGCCGCGGTCGACATACTGTCGCGCGGCAAGGGCAGTCTGGTGAGTTCGGTATACACCGACGACAAGCTCTTCGCCGAAGGGGTTGTGCTTGAGGCGGCGGCATTCATGGGTCGGATTCATGTTGGCTCTTCGCGCGTGGCGGAACATAGTCCTGGACCGGGTACTGTTATGCCCCAAATGGTGCATGGTGGTCCGGGGCGCGCGGGCGGAGGCGAAGAACTCGGAGGACTGCGTGGATTGGCTTTCTACAGTCAGCGTACCGGGGTGCAGGGCGAGAAAACTTTGTTGGAGAAAATTCTGCCCATGGAGGAACGCTAGCCGATGGCGACTTCACTCAAAATTCGGGAGATCGCCGGATTCAGTCGCGTGACGGTGATCGGTGCGGGGACGATGGGACATGGTATCGCGCAGATTTGTGCCGCGGCTGGGCTCGAGACCGTACTCTTTGATGCCTTCGAGGGCGCCGCGGACAAGGGGCTCGCGCGGGTGGTAGGCAACCTTGAGAAGGGTGTCGCGCGAGGAAAGGTCTCTGAAGACGAGAAATCCGAGACCTTGTCTCGGTTGGTGGCATCGAGAGATCTTGCGGCAGCCGTGGATGGTGCCGATATCGTGTTTGAGGCTGTGCCTGAGGTGTTGGAGATCAAGCGCTCTCTCTTCGCCAAGATTGCACCCCTTGTTGGCTCTGAGACCGTATTGGCGACAAACACGAGTTCGTTGTCCGTCGCCGACATCGGTGAAGGCATCGAGAATCCGAGTCGGGTGATCGGCACACACTTCTTTAATCCTGTGCACATCATGAAGCTCCTCGAGCTGATCGTTGCCAAGGAGACCAGCGCGAAAATTGTCGGGCGACTTGAAGAGCTTGGCGCCGGTCTCGGAAAGCAGTGCATTGTCGTCAAGGACTTTCCGGGATTCGCCACAAGCCGCCTGGGTCTCGTGATCGGGCTTGAGGCGATTCGTATGTTGGAACAAGGTGTGGCCTCGGCCGAGGACATCGACAAGGCGATGACACTCGGTTATGGGTTTCCGATGGGACCACTCAAACTCACCGACTTGGTGGGTCTTGATGTTCGCCTACACATCGCCAATTACCTCAGTGAGAACCTCCCAGATGGCGCTCACTTCGAGCCCCCGGCGTTGCTTCAGCGCATGGTGGACGAGGGGAAGCTAGGCAAGAAAAGCGGTCAGGGATTCTACAACTGGTCGTAGATCGATGAATCTGAACTCTGCTCTCGGGTTAGGGGGTCGCTGCATCGAAGACGCCGAGACCTGAGAGCAGAACCAAGAAGATGCATACGGGCACGAAATAGCGAAGAAGACGAAGCCAAAGAAGATACACGGCTTTGATCTTCCCGAGCTTCGAGCCCTCGGCGAAGGCCTGCTCACGGGCCTTCCCTCCTACCCGCCAGGCCATGAACACCGCGACGCCGAGGCCGCCGAGTGGGAGCATCCAGTTGCTCGTCACATAGTCCATCCAGCCAAAGAAGCTTTCGCTGAGCGCTGAGGGGACACCCAGGGCCAAGATGCACGCAGAGGTGGACAGGACCGCCTTCCGGCGTGACCAGCCTCGGTTGTCGATAAAATATGCCGCTGCAACCTCCAGCATGGAGATCGATGAGCTAAGGGCGGCGAAAACCAAGAGCACAAAAAAGATGATGGCCCAGAGACTGCCTCCAGGCATCTGTGAGAACGCGATGGGCATATTCTCAAAGACCAACCCGGGACCAGCCGCCGCCTTCATCCCGTGGCTGAAGGTGATCGGGAAGAGAATCAAGCAAGCCATGAGGGCGACGGCGGTGTCGAGCACCGTGATTGCGATGGAGGCAACGATCGCGTCATCAGTTCGCTTTAGGTAGCTTCCGTAGGTCAGCATCGCTCCCATGCCCACGCTCAGGGTAAAAAAACTATGTCCGAGGGCTTCGAGTACACTCGCACCACTAAGCGCATCGAGGTGAGCACCGAATACAAAATCGACGGCGGGCGAGAAACCGCTGAGGCTCATGGAGTAGAACATCATCGCAGCCATGAGCAAAAGCAGCGTCGGCATGAGGACTCGGGCGGCGCGCTCAACTCCCCGTTGAATGCCCGAGATCACCATGAACACGGTCATGGCCATGAACACAGCGTGCCAAGCGAGGCTAAGAGCACCGTCTCCCGAGACGGTAGAGAATCGCTCGCTAATTTGCTGTGGGCTGTTGTTGGTAGCCTCGAAAGTCCCAGATATGGCGAGGTAGAGGTAGTGGATCGCCCAGCCCGCGACGACGCTGTAGTAGGAGAGAATGACGAAGGCCGCAGCCACCCCCATGGCCCCCACGGAGGTCCACCCACGGCTACCGTTTGAAAGCTCACCATAGGCCCCAACGGGTGAACTCTTGGTCATCTTACCGAGCAAGACCTCTCCAATCATGATCGGTAGCCCCACGAGGAAAATGCACGCGAGATAGATCATGACAAAAATCCCGCCACCATTTTCTCCCGTGATGTACGGAAACTTCCAGATGTTTCCAAGGCCCACCGCGCTGCCCGACGCCGCGAGAATGAAGCCAAAGCGAGAGCCCCACTGCGCCCGATCTTTTGTCATGAGATTGCGCATACCCCTCGATGTCGCAGACTGTCAACGTGTCGGGAAGATGAGCGCGAGAGCGAGGGCGAGTGGGTAGGTGCCGATGCCTGGGGCGAGGTTTACGACACTGTGCTACTTTTTCGTGCTTCCTTCATCCTTTTCATCGCTCTTGCGTCGCAATACCAGCACGGGACAGTGGGCGAATCGGACGATCCTCTCGGCAACGGAACCGAGCATGAAACGTCGGAGTCCCGTACGGCCATGGGTTGGGATGACAATAAGCTCGGCGTTGAGCTCGCGGGCGCGTTCGAGAATGGAGGAAGCGGGGTCGCCGATTACGACCTCACGGTGGCACGGCGAGCATTTGAGATCGTCGAGGGTGGTGTCGAGCGAGCTGGCAGCGGATTTGCGCGCGCGCTCCTCGTCCAATGTGTTCCAGACCACGCCGGGGTCAAGAGGAGCGAGGGGGGGCAGCACGTGCAGCACTGCGAGGTGCGCGTTTTCAGTGACGAAGGTCTTGGCGACCTCGATGGCGTGATTTGCCGGTTCTGAGAAGTCGAAGGGGACGAGAACGATGCCTTGTTTCTGTGGCCAGGTCATGGTGTTTTCTCCGTAGTTGATGGGGTGAGTGGGAATTCCAGATGTATGGTCAACGTGATTGGTTGGCCCTCGAGTTCAGCATCAATGATCTGACTGTCGATGCCGAAGTCTCGTGGGTCGAGCTCGATAGCGACATCCCCAATGAGGCGTCTGTCTTGAATTTTGAGCCTCGCGGGAAACCGTAGCTCTTGTGACACCCCGTGAAACAACATCTCGCCAAGGAGTTCGTGGGTGGCGGTACCGTTTAACTTTTCTTGTACGGATGTCGACTCAAAGCTGGCTGTTGGGAATCGTTCGATATCAAGAAGCTCGGCGCTCCAGAGATCTTGAGTAAGGGTGTCATTGTCGGTCACCAGTGACGACAGATGGACCGTGGTCTCGAATCTCCGTAGATTGAGTCCAAGCAATTCGATGGTCGCATCGAAACGTTCGACGCGTGCGGTGTGCTCACTGGCGACTTTTAAGATTGAAATCTCGATGTGGCTTGTTTTTGGGTCAAGTGTAAGCGTCTGGACAGTCGGTTCCCCAAAGGCGGCGCCGAGCTTGTCGAGAGGAAAATAGTCACAAGCCATCGCCAACAACAGCGTAAGCACCAAGACGTGTTCGAGGCGGGACATGACTCGAAGATCTTGATCACTTCGAACTCTCGGGTAAATACGCAGATCTTTCACCCACACCCGAACTTATTGCGCCTGGGGAGCCGCATTCTCGGATTTTCGCCCGCCCGTCCAGCGGTCGAGCACCACGGTCGCCGTGAGGTCACCCGTGACGTTCACGGCGGTTCGGACCATGTCGAGGATTCGATCGACGCCCAGAATCAAGGTGATGCCCTCAAGAGGTATACCGACACTGTTTAGAACCGCCGCGAGTACGACGATCCCCACCCCTGGAGCCGCTGGGGCGCCGATCGATGCCGCAACAGCGGTCACGGCGATCAGCAAGAGGGCGCCGGTATCCAATTCGAGACCAAAAGCTTGAGCGAGAAAAACTGTAGCGACCCCCTGATAGACGGCGGTGCCGTCCATGTTGATCGTGGCTCCAAGCGGGATCAAAAACCGTGCGGTTCCGGCTCGAACGTTGAGTTCTTTCTCGGCGGTCTTGATCGACATGGGCATGACAGCCGCTGAGCTCGATGTTGAGAATGCGAGCAGTTGGACTTGGCGCGCGACGGCCAAGAAATGCAGTGGCTTGATGCCTCCCACAAACCAAAGCAGCGCGAAGTAGACGAAACACTGGAGCAGGAGTGCCGCGATCACCGTCATCACATAGGCTCCGAGCCCAGTTAGGGCATCGAAACCGAGCTGCGACACGACGCGCGCAATAAGGCCGAATACGGCGAGGGGGGCGATTTTCATAGCCCACTGCACAACCTTCATGCACACATCTTGTACTGCACCGAGTAGATCGAAGAGCGGTTTAGACTTGTCGACGGGCATGCTCACGAGCGCAATACCGATGACCAATGCGAGGACTACAATTTGAAGAACCTCTCCATCGACCATGGACGCAAGCGGGTTGTTGGGGATCAGGTCGACGATGGCTTCAGGGATGATTTTCTCTTGATCGACACTTGAAGCCGTTGCGCTATCGAGTTCACTGGATCCTGAAGGGGCGTTCGATCGAATCCTCAGCCGTGAACCTGGTTTGATCAACAGAGCCGTTCCCAGGCCGATCGCTAGAGCGATGACTGTGGTCCCGAGAAAATAGGCTGCGGCCCGCAGGCCGAGCGAGCGAAGCTGGGTGATGTTGTCGCTTTCTCCCAGTCCACGCACGATCGACGCGACCACCAAGGGGATGACGATCATCTGGACGACCGCCAGGAACAGCGTTCCCGGTAGTGCGAGCCATTGGGCGAGGGTACGCGAGAGATCCGGAGGAAGCCATCCGGCTTCGGGGCCCATCAACAGGCCCACGAGAATTCCGAACACGAGGCCGACAAGAACCTTCGCCCAAAGCCGATCTCGGAGGAGTGTCTGTAGGCTATCACCGAGCCGAATGAGCGGCTCTAGTTTGATAAACTCAATCGGATCTTGGTCTTCGTTTGTCCTGTTCACGACGATACTGCACCAAACGGGAGCGGAAGTGGCTTCGGGGGGCAGGAGTCTGTTGACGCGCCGTCGCTGCCCTAGCTCGAGGAATTGGGCATCACCTTCGGAAGTTTGTAGTCGTTGGGCACAATGGCGACGGGCACTGGCAGCTGAGCGGCGATCTCCGACCCGACGCTGCTGGTGAATATCCGCGAGACAGCTCCGAGTTTTCGAGACCCACAGACGACGATGCAGGCCTTCTCTTTCTTGGCGATTCGACCGACCTCGCCGGGGACCCATCCACCGCCGATGACGCTGCGGACCTCTTGAAAACCGTGGGTACCGGCCCAGCGCTCAAGTGCTCTTTGAGCGCTGGCGCCATACTCGGACCAGGCATATTGAAGCGTCTCCTCGGGGAGGTTTTCGCCGCCCCAGCCCACCGGCATGGGGGCGACATGGACCAAAAGAAGCTCGCGGCCGAGAGCTTTCGCCAGAGATTCTGCGAATCTCGCCGCGCCGTCTGAATCGTTTCCTGTGCAGGTCGAGAGCATGACCGGACCTTCGCCGATGTCGTCGTAGCTTAGGTCCGGGGGGGTGACGATCGTCGGGACCGGAAGACTGCGCAAAAGCCGTCGTGTGACCCTCCCGAGCCTGATCATGCTGGTCTCATCCCGTGGGGCTGCGCGGCCGACAAGGACGGCGTCGACCGAACCGCCTTCTGCGATTTCGAGCAGTACATTTTCAGGTTTTTGGCCCTCAAAGAGTTTGGGGTCGTCAACGATGTCGGCTGCATTTTCGCGTTGAAGCACCTCTTGGAGCCTGGCTGTCACCAGGTCGGAGACTTCGGAGCGGGGGTTGGCAGCGGAGAAGATGACACGTTGAATGTCTTCGACCACATGCACAGCCTGTATGTTTTGGGCTGCGCCCTTGTCCTTGAGAAAACGTGCAAGCTGCAGAGTTCCACCGCAGCGTTCACGAAGATCGAGTCCGAGGAGCCACTTCATGACATGAGGATCGATCCGATGTGAACGGTGCGCAAGATGAGAATCGTCTTCTGAGCCACGTAAAAGAATCTGTACGCCGCGCAAGAATTTCGCGAGCGGGACCGTGAGAGGCTAGGATCCGCCGCGTCCAACCGACATCTTGCCGAGGCCGAGGACGGCCGCCATGGCTCGAAAGTCCGAAGGTCTGATGGCGCCGAGAACCCGCCCCAGCGATAGATAGACAAGGGTGTAGAAGCCGAGCGCGAGCGCGAGCGCCGTCGTTTGGGGCAGCGATGCGAGGGGCGAGTGCCAACGGAGGAACCACACCATGCATGCGGATAGAGTGCTTGCGCCGACGATTTTGGCGATCGATCGCCAAGGAAGAATCGAGGAAAGTGGAGCTTTGAATCGAGCTTTCACTGCGCGAAGGTAGGCGACGAAGGCGATCATTGCGGCGATCAAGGTTCCGGTGGCCACCCCGATTGTGCCGAAGAAGGGGGCGAGCGCGAGGGAGAGAGAGACGCTGGAGGCCACCGCGATGAATGCGAGACGAAGCAAGACCTTCGTATCTCCCGCGGCCTGAAGGAGCGCACCGTATTGTGCAACTCGGTGGGCCAGGATCAGCATGAAGATTCGAAATGGCCAGACTGCGCCCGCATAGTCGTCCCCTGCCAATGTATTGATGATGTCGGGTGCGAGCGCGAAGGCGAAAACCGCGGCCCCCACCACGACGATGGCTCCTTTGCGCGCCGCCACTCGAAACAGGCCAAGCAAGGCTGCGCGATCCCGCTCGCGCAGCGTGGCGACGTAGCGTGGCAGAAGCACGCTTCCGATGGCCATGGGCACGGCCGTGACAAAGGTCAGCTCGTACGTGGCGAAGACGTACTCGGCGGTCGCGGCGGCTGGTAAAAAATAGGCGACAATGAATTTGTCGGCGGATTTGTTGATCTTGGCGACAAGTGAGGCGGCCCCTAATGGGAGAGAAAAGTTGATCTGTTCGCGGAATGAACCAGCGGGTAAATCGGCGCCGGTCCGTGGCAAGATGAATCCCATCCACGTTGCGGTCAGCACAAAACGGGCGATTCCTGCGGCGACGATGCAGCCAACGATGGTCGTGGGACCCAGTCCGGCGGCGGCGGGACCGAGAACCGCGAGCAGGCCAAGTGCGGTCGTCACTAGCTGATAGTTGCTGGCTTGACGGGTCCGTCCTGTCCCGAGTAGGGCCCCGACAAATGCCCAGGTAGGGAATTCGATGAAGGCGACAAGCGCGAGTTTCGGCAGCGATGTGCTGACAATATCGATCTCCGCAGGGTTCCATTCATCGAGCAGCCAGGGTGATATCCAAGCGAGGGCCAGCATGGCTAATGAGGCTACGGCCGCAGAGACATGCAAGATTCCCGCGGTCCGTAGCATCAATGCCCGTCGATGCTCGAGGGGCCAGGCCTCACAGAAATAAAGGAGACTCTCTTGGGCCCCCATGGTGGCGAGCGCACGCGCGACACCGAAAATCATCACCAGGTAGGCGAGGATCGCAAACTCGGCCATCGGGAGCCACAGGACGAGCAACAGCCCGCCGAGCAACTCGAAAGCAGCCGAAATGACGCGTGCACGGACGACAGGAGCAAGCTTTTGGGTCAGCTCGTCGTCTGCGGAAGCAAGTGGACGGGACATGGCGAGGCAAGAGCGACGGTCGGGAATGTTGCACATTTATGAGGTGGATCGACAGCCGTGGTTCACGATGGTGATGAAACGTCTGTGTGAAATGCGCGGTCGTTTCATTGCCCTTCACCCGTGACCTTGAGGACGACAATGGCTAGAACCCGGGCCATGCAGAGAATCATACTCCCGGTGCTCACTCTTGTGAGCTGCCTCTCCGCCTGCGAACCACAAACGGCGACGATCACGCCGGATGCCGCAACGAGCCAGGATGCTGAAGTGTCGGACGAGGGCGATGCGTCCAGCGAAAAAGCGACGCCCAAGGCGGAGGACAATAGCAAGGCTGCCGAACTCAAAATGGCCTTTGCGAAACTTGAGACAGCGAAGACCGAAGACTCGGCGCGCTGGACGGACAGCCTTCGTGCTGACGCACACAAGATGCTTGCTGTGAGTCACAGCGACGCGGCGACCGCTCTAAAGGCGATTGTCGCAGGTCCGCACCGACATCCCGAGAATGTTGCGCGCGACGATCAGCGCCATCCGGAACAGACACTGGCATTTTTCTCGATTCGACCCGACATGACCGTCGTCGAGATCGGCCCCGGTCGAGGTTGGTACACAGAGATTCTCGCACCGTTTCTCGCAAAGAGCGGGCAGCTCGTCGTGAACAGCAGCGACCCCAACGGTCCGGAGACCGAGTCGCGTACCTACTACGCCCGACGTTTTCAGTACTTTGTCGACAGCAACCAAGAACTCTACGGAAAAATCGTTCAGCAGCGCGGGAAGGATGGGGTGCTGAACATCGGCGCGGAAGCGTCCGCGGACGCTGTACTCGTGGTCCGTGGCTTGCACGGGCACGCGCGAAGAGGAACGCTCGCTGCGACGCTCGAAACCATTCACGCCACGCTCAAAGAGGGAGGGATCTTCGGTGTCGTTCAGCATCGAGCGGCCGAGGGCGCAGACCCGAAAATCTCGGCAAAGGCCGGATACCTCCCGCAAGCGTGGCTCGTCGAGCAGGTTCTGGCGGCGGGTTTCGTGTTGCAAGAGAGCAGTGAAATCAACGCAAACCCCAAAGATACTCGGGACTACCCGGAAGGCGTGTGGACCCTCCCACCCACACTCGCCCTGGGGGAGAAGGATGCGGCAACCTACAAGACGATCGGCGAATCTGACCGTATGACCCTGCGCTTCGCCAAGCGCTAAAATCGTCGCTCACACGAGGAAGGGCCAGGCTGACGGTCCTTCCCGCGGAGGCTACTTGCTTGGCTTGCCTGGCCTTGGGGATCCAGACGGTGGGCGTTTCGTTGGCATGCCATCGGCATCGAGATGGACTAGACCACCCTTTCCGAAAAGTCCCTCATCGGCGAGCGCCTGAACTTCTTCGAGGACTGTTTTGTGTGATCCCTTCGCCTGGGCGAGGGCATCACCGACCACCAGCACTACGAAGGTGTCCTGTGAGAGGTGGCCGGTGGCTGCGGTATGGACCGCTTGAGCATCGACGGCACGCACGCGGGCTTGATGGCCTGCGTAGTAGTCGAGCGGGAAACCGAAGCGGTCGACTCTCATGAAGGCGGACAGGGTCTTGGTCGCGGTTGAAAATAGCGCAGGCAAGGCCAGAAGTGCGCCCTCTTGCTCGCGATGGAGTTCCTCCTTTGTAGGTTGTGTCGCTCGCATTCCCGCGATCTCTTTGGCGACCTCACGCAAAGCGAGCGCGGTTGTACTCGTCTCGACCGACGAACTCGCAAAGAGATGGCTTCCGCCTTTGCGGTAGCGAAAACCGCCTCGTCCGCCGTAGCTGTAGCCCTTGTCCTCGCGCAGGTTCATGTTGATGCGACTGGAGAACGAACCACCAAGAATTTTGGCCATGAGCTTGGTGGCCTCAAAATCGTCGGCATCGCGCCGGGGCCCCGGATGACCGATCATGATCATGGATTGAACGGCACCATCGACATGCACAAAATGGATTTTTCCGTTGGCCTTCTTTGCGGGCCGAACGTTTTTCGCGGAGGGAGCTTTTCCCTTCCAGAAGGACAACCGAGAATCCAACTCCTTGCGCAGCTCATCTTGGCTGGTCATGCCGACCACCCAGAGTTTGGCTCCGTTGGGTCCTAGTTGGCGTATGTGTTTCTTACAGTCAGAAAGCTTGATCGCCTCGAGACTCTTTTGGGTCTCGATGTGGCCGTAAGGATGTTTTTCGCCCCAGATCAGTGTAGAAAACAGTCGGCGAGCGATCTCGCTCGGATTGGACTTCCGTTGCAAGAGACTCGCAACTCGGGCTTCCACGATTCGGTTGAGGTCTTCTTGGCGCAGCCCAGGTTCTCGAAGCATCTCGGCGACGAGGTCGAGCGTGGGTCCGAGTTGCGCTTTTAACGTTCGGGCCGAGATGGACCGGGTCTCCAGGCGGGCTGTCGAGCTGATCGCCGTCGCTATATCGGCCTGTTGCTCCTCAAAAGCGATTTTTTCAAGGGACTGGGTCCCCTCGCTCAGCAGATCCATACAGACCGCGGCCATTCCACTTTTTGAGCGGGGATCTCCGGCCGTTCCTTCATTGAATTGAAAGGTCAGTTGTACAGTTGGAAGCTTGTCTTGTTTGACTAAAAATACGTCGATTCCGTTGTCCAACGTGAAGCGTTGAACGGAAGGGAACACGAAGTCTTTCACAGGACGTGGAGTCGGACGGCGTTGGCGATAGTCCTCCTCTGGCCACGGCGCCACGGCAGAAGCTGTGGCGTCGGCCGGAGTGGTTGAGGCGGGCTGGGGGGGTGCTTGGGAGGCCTGGTTTGGGGCGCAGGCGATCTGCGCGGTGACGATGGCGAGAACAGCGGTGAGGCGTTTCATGACTACTTGTCTCCGTCCTGCGCTGAGGAGCGCTTCGAATTTGGGGTGCCTTTTGCGGAGGTGTTCTTCGGGGTAGCGATAATCTCTGCGTGGGGGGCGGATAGATATTTTACGGCGGCGCTTCGAACCATTTGTGGTGTGATCGCGCGCATTCGCTGGAGGTAGATGTCGGCATAGCCGGGGTCCCCAGCATGATGGTTGAACCATTGCAGTTGGTCGGCCCGTCCGCTTAGGCTTTCGAGTCGCCACACAAAACTGGACTCGGTGCTGACGATGACGCGATTGAGCTCGTCTTGTGTGATGGGCTCCCGCTGCAAGCGCTCGACCTCCTCGCGGATGATGGCTTCGACACGTACGCGTTTTGTGTTGGGCTTGAGCTGGGCGACGATATTGAAGCTCCCGGAGAAATGCCGGCCGTTTTGGTAAGCATAGGCTCGGCTGCAGAGCTTTTCATCCACCACCAGCCGTTTGTAGAGGCGCCCCCAGCCCCTGGCGCCCAAGACTCGGGCGGCGACGCTCATTTCAAACGACTCCTCTGCGAGCTCGGCGGGACTGTGCCAGACATATTGCACTTGCTCGAGGCGAGCGATGTTGTCCACGACTTCCTTGCGCAGGTTCTCGTGAAGACGCGGGGTGCGGATGTGGGTTCGCGGCGGCTTCGGGAGTTTTGGAAAGGACCCGAACCACTTTTGGACGAGCGCCTTCGCGTCGTCGGTCTCAAAATCGCCGGCGAGTACCAATGTGGCGTTGCTCGGAACGTACCACTTGCGAAAAAATGCACTGATGTCTTCAAGGCTAGCGTTTTCGAGGTCTTTATGGCGGCCGATCGTTAGATAGCGATAAGGGTGCCCCTCGGGATAGAGGGCGGCGGCCACATCGAATCGAATCGTCCCATAAGGGCGGTTGTCGTAGTTCTGCCGGCGCTCATTGCGTACGACATCGATTTGATTTTTGAGGCTGGCTTGGTTCAGGAGATCGAGCATGTATCCCATGCGGTCGCTCTCGAGCCACAGAGCCGTTTCGATCTGGTGTCGAGGAACCGTCTCGAAGTAATTGGTACGATCGGTGTTTGTCGTCCCGTTGATACCCGTTGCACCGATCTCCTTGAGAATATCGAAGTGCACATCCTGACCGATATGCTTGGCCCCCTGGAACATCATGTGTTCGAAGAGATGTGCGAAACCACTTTTTCCAGGCTCCTCGTCGCCGCTGCCCACGTGATACCAAAGGTTAACGGAGATCTCTGGGGCGGAAGTGTCTCGATGGAGAATGATCTCGAGACCGTTGCCGAGTTCGTATTTCTCGAAATCGAGAGCGATCTTGTCGGAGTTGGCGGCCGCCGCATCGGAAGAGAGGACGGGAAGGGCGAGGAGCCCGGCGAGGATGAACTTCCTGATGAACACGTTGATGGCTTCACTTGGGGATGCTGGGAGAGACAGACAATTGTCGGGGCGATGCTTGCAGCCCACGCAAAGCGGCGCAAGTCGTCGCCGCTAGGGCATCGGGCTTAGCTCATGCCCTACGACCACGCGAATCTGTGGATGTTGGGTCACGAGGTTCTTGAGAGCCAACAAGCTGCGACGGTTGGCGAGCCTATCGCTGCTGTACCTGCCGGGTTCGACTCCGTGCTCCCAACCCCATCGCGTGTGTGAAGTATCACCTGTGAAGAGTACGGGTCCGCTGGCCGCGTTAACCAAGTAGGCGACACTTCCTTGGGTATGACCTGGGCACAAAATCGCCCATATCGAGCCATCTCCAAGGATATCCACCACAGAAAGCCCCTCGATCGTAGTTTGTGCTGTGAACTCGCGGATGTCGTTGTGGCCAGCGAACAGTGCCGAGTAAGTTCGGCGGAGCAGTCCATTGGCACCCGCGCGAGTATGGAGCTCACCTTTTCCCGTATAGATCGGAACATCGAGGGGGAGGTCCGGGAGACCCAGGACGTGGTCCAGGTGTGCGTGAGTCAAGAGCAACGCCGTGAGTTTTAGCTGATGCTTGGCGATGGTCGCCCCCAGGGATTCGCGCGGTCGCATGTCCTTTAAAAAAGGACGCACCAGCCCCTTGATGGCCTGAGGGTCCCCATCCGCGAGGCCCTGGTCGATGCCGGTATCGATCAGAAAGTCGCCCATGGTGGGGTGGCGGATCACGTGAGTGAGCACCGAGATAGGGTGTTCCACGTTGCTGAGGCCAGCGGCCCGAGCTTTGGGATGGTCCAGATTGATCAGTCCGCGGGATGGGACGGACCAATCTGCGGCCACCACGGAGAACAGTGCAAGTGGCTCCGTCGGGTTTCGGAGGACCTCGGACCATGATGCTGCGTGCACCAATTGCGCAGGAGGGGCATAGCTTGTCGTGGGGGCCGAAGGGACCAACTGGCAGCCGGAAGCGAAGCCTAGGCTTAATAGAAGGACCAAGGAGCGGCGGAGCAACGCGGAGACTGTCGATGATTTCATGGAGATATTTCGTCCTGGAGATACGATTCTCTATCCAAGAGAGAGTTTCAATATTCATCGATGAGATGCGACTATCCGAAAATGGATGCCGACTGGATGGATGTACGCGTGTTCTTGGCTGCGGCCCGCCACGGAAGTTTTACCGGGGCATCCAAGGCGTTGAAGTTGGGTCAGGCGACCGTGAGCCGGCGGGTTGCGTCGCTTGAGGCGGCAATCGGACACCTCGTCTTTGATCGCATGACCGACGGACTGTCTTTGACCGCAGCGGGGGAAGAAATCCTTCCACGAGCGGAGGCGATGGAACACGCCGCGCTCGATCTTCGGGCGGCGCTTCGCGGGCTAGAGGCCCGTCCTGAAGGGGTTGTGCGCGTTGCGGTACCGCCTGGACTTGCGGTTGATCTGACCCTGCCCTTCGCCAAGCTCTTCTACCCGAAGTATCCAGGCATTCGTCTCGAAGTGCTTTCGTCCCTCGCGAACGCGGACCTTACAAGGGGAGAGGCGGACTTGGCGATTCGTTTGCACCGGCCCTCGCAGCTGGCTCTGGTCTCGCGTTCCTTGGGCCGATTTCCAATGGGCTTGTTCGCGAGTCGGTCGTACGTTGCGAGCCTTCCCCCCAATGCCACGCTCAACGACCTTGATTGGATCGGATGGCTCGGTGACTTTTCTCATCTTCCAATGATGAAGTGGATTGCGGGGAGAGTTGGAGACGTGCCGCTACGCTACGCGTCGAACAGCTTTGTCGCACAGCGAGAGGCGGCCTGCGCAGGGCTTGGGGTGGTCGCTCTACCCGAGATTCAGGCCGCGACCACGGCTGAGTTGATCGAGGTTCCGGTCGGCGAACTCGACATGCCCTTGGGGGAGGCGTTTTTGGTGATACATCGTCCACTGAGACTCGTCCCCAGGGTCCGTGCCGTGGCCGACTTTGTGATCGATCTATTCTCGATGGATACCGCTCGGTTTGCGGCGATTTTTAGTGATTCAAGATCAAAGACGTAGGCGAGTGTAGATTCTCGAATGTGAGAACAGGTTCAGACCGAGTCTTTCGTACCGTTCGATTCTGTCTCTTCCGGGGAGGGGGTCGCTCGGTAGTGAAGTTGAAGTCCACGGAGAAAGTTACGAAGGATCTGGTCCTTGCATACCCGGTATTGCCGATGAGTCGGCTTGCGAAAAAGCGCGGACAATTCGTGTTTGCTGATCATGAATCCTGCGGACTGAATGAGCGCCAAAAGTTGGTCCGAGCCCAGTGCGAGCGCGATTCTTAATTTCACGAGGATCAGGTTGTTGTTGAGTTGGTCCTCATGTTGTGGTTTTGGACCTTCTCGAGCTCCGCGACGTGCGATGATAAAACCGTTGAGAAACGTCGCCAGGACCAAGTCGATGCACGCCACGTAGGCTGGATCGTCGTCGCGCTTAAGCCAATCACTGACCTCTGCACGCGTCACATTTTTGTCGCCGAGAGCAAAGATCTTGATCATCTCCGAGTCGTCAAGATCAAAAACGTACCGGAGCCGACGGAGAATGTCGTTGTTGGTCATGACAAGCGGGCTTTTGCGGGGACGTCTCGCACGTTCGAGGGCCCCCGAGTTGGCCTTGTAGCGGAGCTGGAGCTTGAGGTCGAGCGAGATGCCCCCGGCACAGGCGCAGGGAGCGGAGTGCGCTCTTTGCGATCCGCTGTACTTGGAGACAGTCGTTGGGTCTCGCTACTGGGGGCGGTCGAGCTGGGTGTAGAAGCTGACCTCGGCGCGGCTCGCCTCGGAGCGCCCTTCGGGCCCGACATAGCGGACGGTGTCGAAGGCCGCCTCCGGATCGTTGTCAGGCATCCGGGCGGTGACCCAAACCGTCTCGTCATCGCTAAGGAGATCAACCTGGGCGGTGACTGACTCGGTGATTTCTCCGTCGAGAAGAAAATCGATCCGAGCCTTGTCTGGACGGCGGGAAGGGTCGAGGCGGGCGAGGGAGGTCCACCAACTCTCCGTTCCGTCTGGATGCATAGCGAACTGCAAGACCGGTCGGGCTGCGATCTTTGGGCTGCCCATTGATGTGTAGTTGGCGATGTTGTTCCAGATCCGATTCCAGGTCCATGGTGAGACCCACGCCGGATCGCAATAGGTCATGAAGTCGGTTGTTGTGTCAGGAGCGTAGATTCGGAAGTCGCGGATACCGAATCCTGTGTTGAGGGTGCGGCCAAGCGGATGATCTGGATAGCTGCTGTCGTTGCCAGAAGAGGGGTTTTCAGGGTTGTCGCATTTGACGTGTCGCAGGCCTTGATCGTGTCCAAGCTCGTGCACCGAAGTTCGCCCCGTCGTGGTCAAGTTGCCGTCGACCCATAGAATCGCGTTCACGTTTGAATTCGGCCAGGCGCAGCCCATTGTTCCCGAATTCGCCCCGGTGTCGATGACGCCGACGTAGTAGATATTGGCGGGGGCGCCGTCGGCACTCCAGACCTGTTGTACAGTCGACAACATGTCGCAGACGTCGGTTCCACCGTTCCAATTCCGCGTGTCGTCGATGACGTGATTAATCCTCTGCACAGGTTGTTGCTGATGCAGCTCATCGACAACGGCCTTCATTTTAGTTTCGTCTGTCACATCGGGGGTCACGCCGCTGTAGGTGTAGGGGATGAAGTTGATGTTCATCTCCATCGGTGTGGACTCAAAGCCGATCTCTTTCGGTCCATCTGCGGGAGAGACATTGACTTGCAGGGTTAGGTCTTCTCCACCTGGCTCGGTCTCCCACAGTGACACCTGAAACTTTGTACCGGGCTCTGTGAAGCCCTTTTCGGCGACGAGTGCGAACCAGATCGCGCCGTCGAGGTGCAGGTCGACGGTGTCTCCAAAAATGATCTTTCTCTTAACGAACTCCTCGGTTTCGCCATTGGGTAGAGTGATCTCGAGACGCGCTTCGATCTCTCGTTGGGTCCACCCGTCCTCAATGACATGGTAGACACGGATCTGCGTATCCCGACCGTTCACGAGTTTTCCCTCGCGACCGTTGCCGACCCATGTGTCCGTGTCGGCGATCGTTACGTTGATGCCGTGGTTCGCAGTGATCTTGGTGATGGAAATACCTCGTGCGGGGACGGGGTCGAACGCGGGCAGTCCGTCGCCGTCGCCGTCGCCGTCCCCGTCGCCGTCGCCGTCGCCGTCGCCGTCGCCGTCGCCGTCCCCGTCGCCGTCGCCGTCGCCGTCGCCATCGCCGTCCCCGCCATCGCTCCCATCGCCATCCCCGGCGCCGCCGGTCTGTTCCACGGAGCCTGCATCCCCACATGAACAAAAAATTGCGAGGCTGAGGCTTGCTGAGACGAGAGTGATACGGCGCATAACAAAAGAAACATATCGTGCAATAGCGTTGTTCTCAACGTCGACATGATGAAGATTTGCGTTTTCCTGATTACAATCCGATCTGGCGGTGCAATCCGGGTCCACGAATGGGAGCGGTGGGCGCGTTTTATCGATGAACCTGAGCGGACCGATGCCGTTGAACGCGCAGTTCCGCAATTTTCGACTTGACGCCAGCGAGCTTTCAGCGACTCTCGGTCTGAATACTATGCAAAGACTGGCACAGATTTCCGTTGTCGTAGCATTGTTCCTCCCCGCTCTCGGGTGCTCGGAGTGGTCGAGTCCCGTCGCTTTCGAGTCTCAGCGCGAGCGACTTCAAGCGGAGTGGAAGGCTCAATGCGACGAGGTCTGCTCGGGAACGACGGCGCCGTCGGCGTGTGAGATTGCGGGGGATGCGGTCGCTTGCAGCGCCTACAACGAGTCGAACGCATCGGCCTGTCTCGATCTCTACGAGCGAGTGATTCGCCGTGATATTTGCGCTGGAAATGCCAAAGAGATGCTCGACCTTGGCCGCGTATGTGACGCGGTCTATATCGATTGTGTTCAGGAGACCGAGGGCACGGGGGGCGAGTCGGGACTCGAAAACGTTGTCGACGGAACGCCAGGGGGCTGGTCATGATGGCGAGGTGGAGTGGCCGCTGTGTGAGTGTGGCCACGGTCGTACTGGCGGCGATGGGCCTGAGCGCGACGGTCTTCGCCGCGGAGCCGTCACTGATCGGCGGGACTGGGGGCAAACAGGACCCGGCGTCCTTGGGGAGTACGGAGTTGGCTGGGCAAGGGGCCATGGCGACCGCTCTCGAGATCGAAGAAGAAGTCGAGGAGGCCGTATCGCTCGATGCCACGGAATTCAGCCTCGGGGCCGGCGGAATCGTGAGTGCGGGAAATGCCCGTGCGTTGGCCATGACGGGGACGGGCGATGTGCGAATACGTCGGCGACAGCATCAGTTTTCGGCCAATTTGGCCGGCAATTATGGACGTGCAGGCATGGACAAAAAGGGGCCCTGGGTCGAGACGACCCGGAATTTCCAAGGGCGAGTGCGCTATGATGCATTTTTTGCGAAACGCTGGTCAGTCTTTGGGATGGCGACGCTTCGAAACGATGTTTTTCAGGGCCTTGATCTCCGCCTCAATCTTGACCCCGGCGTCGCTTTTTACGCGATTCCGGAGGCTAAACATCGTCTCTGGTTTGAGTTGGGCTATGACTTTCAATACGACGTTCGGACGCGAGGTTCGATTCTCTTGCATGATGATGCGGGAAACATCGTGCTCGACGATGTGGGTCGCAGTTCTCGAATCTTGGCCCGAACCGACTCGAACCACGCCGTCCGACTTTTTGCGGGCTACGTGAATACGCTGAACTCCCATCTGAGTTTGATCGCGGGCGCGGAATACCTACAAAGTGTGTTGGATGGCGAGAAATTTAGGATGAATTTTGACGTGGGCGTCGTGACTCAGCTTAAAGATCGGCTCTCGTTGGCGCTGACGACCACGCTTCGCTACGACAACGCTCCGCTCCCTGAGGTGGAGCGACTCGATTCGCTCACTTCGATCCAGTTGAGCTATCGATTTTTCTAGTCTCGCCTTCTGGAAAAACGAAAATTATCGGACCGGAGGCTGGGCCGCGGTCTTGACCACCTCCAGAACCATGTCGGAGAGGATGCTGAGGCTTCGGGATCCTTCTTCGGCACTGGCGTTGGCCGGCGAGCCGCAGTAGGCATCGGGGAGCCCACATTCGACGAATCCACTTTTTCCCTCCTGCATTTTTTCTGAAAGGGAGACAAAATGATCACCAAGCGTGTGCGCGATCTCTTGTTTCACCAGCTTGGGAGCGATGGCCAGGAGCAAGCTGGTTTCGTACTGACCCGCGTGGCACGAACCCGACTGAAACTCGGCCGTGAGTCGTAGAGCGTTGCGCCGACGGGTCTTGTCAGGAAACAGCAGTGCGCGTCCTGTCTCTTTTTCAAATCGTTTGCACACCGAGCGCAGCGCGAGGATGTTCTCTGGTTCAAGATGCGCGTTTATCAGTACGACATGGGCGAAACCCATTCCATGGGCGGCGAGAGCGGTTTCGAGCACCATGGCCTCGGCAGTTTCACGCTTGAGCGAGCTGGATCCGGGGAACATCGCCGCCCACTCCGTGACCGCATAGTTTAGCGTTGGGAGCCGAACGGGGCAGTATCCTGCGGCGTGTAGCTTTAGCGACGCATGGTTGAGGACCGCCTCTGCGATCAGAGTGTCTGTGTTCAGGGGAAGATGGGGACCGTGGGCTTCGACGCTTCCCACCGCCAGGAGCGCCACACTGCGTGGTTGCTGCAAGAGCAGCGTCTTGATGTCTGTGTAGGTGAGGCTTCCGAGATCGTAAGGAGGGAAATGCGCTTGCTCGAGCATTGTGCTGAGGCTCTCATTTTCGACCGAGGCCGGCTACACTCACACCCGGTGCAGGTTCAATATCCCACCCTCAAATTCGATCTTCAACGCGATTGTTTTGTGGTTTGGTTGCGGTGGGTCGAGATCGATCCACCGACCGGTTCCGTGCCGGCGCCAGCTCATCGGGGGATCAGAGTTGAGCTGATGCTCAACCGCAACAGCGTGTTGGGACCTGTCATCGTTCGGAGGGAGGAGCTTGACCGGCCGGTGTACCTGCAGGCGAATCGAGATCGAACATGTCAGATTTTGGCAGATGGTGTTCGCCGGGGAGCCGGGTTCTTGGATTTGCAGTTGGTGATTCATGGCTCCGTAGCCAATGCGCCATTTGCGGCGGTCTACCATGTTCAAGACTATTCCGGTGCTGCGCTGGATCGGGAGAGCATCGCAGCGACTCCGCTCTTGCAACTCCAGCCCTCGATACCTGGCGATCGCTGGCAGGTGTCGGCCCAATCCAATTTGCGTGTACGGCTAGAGATACAGGGGACGTCCTCGTTGCGCGTATTGCGGTAGTCCGAGGCGCGGGTGTGGGTCCGAAATCGGTCCGTGAAAAACGCGCAAAATTGGCACGAGGTTCTTCGTCTTTTTTTGCAGTCGGGCCGAGTACGGGCAAAACGGCGGTGAGGAGGGTTGTCTGTGAATGCCTGCGCGGGTACGCGTGGCACGGCATTCACGCATCATTTGCGAGATGATGTAGGTAAATGTAGTCTTACGTGGGACGTTAGGCCCACGGCGGACACGACCTGGAGTTACAGCCGAGCAAGAGCGACATGGCGAAGAAAAAGCGTAAGACCCCGGACTCGGAAAAAATCGTTGATGAGGCATCGGGTCTCCCGAAGGGGTGGACCGAGTTCTTGGGTGTGGCTCTGCTGGCGATCGGTGGGCTGATGTTTGGAGGTCTTTGTTCCTATCAGTTCGGCGATGGCGAGTTGATGGGTCCCGTGGGCCGTTTGGTCGCGGGGGCGCTCTACGCAGGCTTTGGCATGGCGAGCTACTTGGTCGTGCTTGGAGTCGTGGGTGTCGGCATCAAAGCGTTGCTCGGCCGCCGCATGGAACTGCGGATCGGGGAAGGCATTGGGTTTTCTGCGGCGACGGTCGCCGGATGCGTGCTCTTGCATGTCCTCTTTCCGAGCTACCGTGTGCAGGGCTACACCGCGGGAGGGTTGAGCGGCGAGCTTCTGGGGGAAGTGAGCTTAGGTCTTTTCGACTATGCGGGTACCTACTTGATCTCGTCGACCGTGATCGTAATTGGCCTTATCGCTTCGACCCCACTGAACTTCGATCACCTGGTGCTCGGAGGTCGTATGGCATATCGCGTTTCGGCAGGGGTCGTGGGTTACCTTTGGGAGGGCTCGCTAAGCGTTTTGAGAGCGCAAAGAGATCTTCGCCGGGAGTATGACGAGGAGGAGGCGGAGTACGACGACTACGAAGGCGATGAAGAGGACGAGGAGCCCCAAGATGAAGCGCTCGATGGTGAGGAAGAGGAGATGGACGGGGAGCTCGAAGCGGTAGAGCCAGAAAAAAAATCCCCGAGAAAAAAATCGATCTCGACCCGGCGTGCGAACACAAAACGTGACGAAAAAGGCACCGGAGACTCCGCGCTTGTCGATCCGAGCGCGGAGTTTGATCCGATCGATTTGGAGCAGGAGCTTCCGGCGGCGAAGAAACCCAGAAAGGTCGTCTCTGCCCCCGGAAAACGAACGAAGAAAAGATCGACGACCGAGGCCTCGATGGGCGCCGATGCCATCGAACAGCGGCCCGAGATCGTTGTCTCTGACGAGGTTGCCGAAGGCGTCGATGCTCCAAACTCCAATCAGGCTGGAGGCAAACACAAGAAAGCTCCTTTGCGAGTCGCAGACTTGGCGGCGGCCCGTGCCGCCGCGCAGCCGGTCGCTTCGGTGGCTCCCAAGAAACGTGCTGGCGCTCAGGAGGTCAAATATCTTACCGAGCGCTACGAGTTGCCTCCCCTTGAGCTATTCTCTGCCGCGAACACCGACCGTGTCGAAGTCGACAAAGACCACGTCTACGCCCAGGCCGAGGCGATTGTTCAGGCACTTGCGCAGTTCAAGATCAAGGGCAAGGTGACCAAGGTTCACCCGGGGCCGGTGATTACCCGATACGAATTTAAGCCGGAGGCCGGCGTCAAAGTTTCGCGGATTCAAAACCTTGAAAACGATCTGGCGATGGCCTTGGAGGCGATTCGCATTCGCATCTTGGCCCCGATTCCTGGAAAATCGACGGTGGGACTTGAAGTTCCGAACAAGGTCCGCGAGACGGTTTTTGTCCACGAGAACCTCTCGGATCCCGAGTTCGCCAACAACAAGACGCTGCCGCTGGTCCTCGGCAAGGATATCGTCGGAAAGACCCAGTGCCTCGATCTTGCCAAGGCGCCTCACCTTTTGGTGGCGGGGGCGACCGGGTCTGGGAAATCCGTAGGGGTGAACAGTATGCTCTGTTCGTTGCTTTACACCTGCACTCCCGAGGCGTTGCGATTGATCCTCATCGATCCAAAAATGTTGGAGTTCAGTGTCTATTCCGACATTCCACATCTCCTGCTTCCGGTGATTACGGATGCCGAAAAGGCCAATCTTGCGCTGAGATGGACAGTCAACGAGATGGAGCGTCGGTACGAAGTGCTGAGCGGTGCCGGGGTCCGTAGTCTCGAGGGATTCAACAAAAAGATCCCCCAGTTGCAGGCGGACTGGGATGGCGAAAAAGTCATGCTGGAGCGCGAAGCCCAGGAGGCTGCCGCAATTGTTCGGGAAGAGGGGGAAGAAGCCATACCCGGTGCGGCGCTTCCGGGTATGACCGTTCGCTCAGACGGCGAGATGGTCCCAAGTTTCGGTGGCGTCGAGATGGCGGACCGTCCCGAGACGCTCCCCTACATCGTGGTCGTGATCGACGAATTCGCGGATCTGATGATGGTGGCGAGCAAGGAAGTTGAGACCAGTGTCGCGCGTATCGCAGCGAAGGCGCGAGCCGCAGGTATCCATCTGATCCTCGCTACACAACGTCCTTCGGTCGATGTCATCACGGGGACCATCAAGAACAACTTCCCGTCGCGGATTGCATTTCAAGTGACCAGCGATGTCGACTCGCGCACGATCCTCGATCAAAAAGGGGCCAAGCAGCTGCTTGGGATGGGGGACATGCTCTATATGGATCGTGGAAAAGATCCAGAGCGTGTTCATGGCTGCTATGTGTCGGAGCAAGAAATCGACAAGGTGGTGGAGTTTGTAAAGAAGCAGGCCAAGCCCGCTTACAACATGGACATCACCAAAGATACGCAGGATGATGCCAATGGCGAGTCGGCACGTTCGCACGATCCGCTCTACGATAAGGCCGTCGAAATCGTGGCTGAGGCTCAAAAAGTATCGACGAGCATGATTCAGCGACGGCTAAACGTCGGCTACAATCGCGCGGCAAACATCGTCGAGCAGATGGAAGAGGACGGTGTCATCGGCCCATCCCAGGGCAGTAAACCCCGCGATGTGTATGTCTCTGCGGCATAGTCGCGGTCGAGCGCCTGGGGCCGAAGGGGGGCATTCCGCGATGGGAGCTCCGTGCGCTGGCATTTTTCTGCTTCTTTGCAATATTTTCGGTGCCTAGCAGTCTCAACTGTGACCCCAGCGTCGCTTCGGGGGCCGAGCCAGAACAAAAATCATGGATCTTTTGACGACATGCTTCCTGTCCCTCCAGCTGTGTTTCTCATCGATGGGATCCGCGGGCCACTACGAGAGCTTGACCGAGAAAGGCGCAGAGCCGTCGTCTGCGAAGAGGCCCGCATGGCGTCCTGAAAAGGCATCCTCCGTATTGACCTTGGTTCAGGCTTTCTACGACGGGACCGCGGACCTCCAGGCGACATTTTCGCAGACCCACTGGAACCCGAGTTATGGATCGAACACCAAGACCGGCGGGACCCTCAAGCTTAAGAAGCCAGGGATGATGGTCTGGGATTACAGCGGTCGGGCCGATCCCGACTATTTCGCGGACGGTGAGCAGCTGTGGATGGTCGAGCATGATACCCGTCAGGTCATCCACACACAGCTCAGCGCCAACAATGAGCTGATGGCGCCGATGAAGTTTCTCTTCGGTGGCGAGCAACTCTTGCGTGAGTTTAAGGTGCGTTACGCGAAGACCGACAAGATCACTCGCTACGGCGACAAGGACCATCACGTCCTGCAACTCAAGCCGAAGAGTAAGAACACTCGCTACAAGGGACTTGTATTGGCGGTACACGCGACCACAGGCCGGGTCGATTCATTTGTTGTCTACAACACCGACGGTAGCACCAACCTGTTCGAACTGAGAGCCATTCGAACCAATGTCGGGCTTGCGGACAGCGTGTTTCGATTCGTCAATACGAAGAACTACGTCGAGACGAACGAATAAGTTCATACATCGAGGTGACCTGTGACCGGTCCAGGGGAATCGTATCTTATTTGAGAGAGGCGCAAAGCACCCTCTCGCGGACGC
>Ga0256845_1000246_pt1 | contig 51383 bp, 52 predicted proteins | sample RiftiametaG_FD_189101 | JGI IMG/M metagenome (GOLD analysis project Ga0256845, IMG submission 189101) | Tube worm associated microbial communities from hydrothermal vent at the East Pacific Rise, Pacific Ocean - Riftia | ecosystem: Host-associated > Annelida > Integument > Unclassified ...
AAATACATCATTTTGGTTATTGTCCAAAATAGATGTAGTTCTTTATCGCTATACAATAGAAAACTATTTTTGTTTTCTATTGCATAGTTTGGGTTAAAAGTAAACATCTAGTAGTCTAATCTCTAGCTTCTAGCATTTAATAGTCTATTCGTGATTAAAATTCTTTGCGACTTCGCGTTTCTGCGGTAAAAAATCTTAACGCTTTAAAAATTTAATTTTCTTAACTACTTAATGTTTCAAAAAAGACAGTCTTTGCGAAAACGAAGTACGTAGCAATTCGTTTATTAAAACAACGCCTTTCTATTAAGTGATTTTTATATACCGTAAAAAAAATATTTATTTATCACATCTAATTACTATTTTTGCAAACTATTATATTTTAATACAGTAATTAATAAACATAAATAAAATGGCAAAACCGGAAATTGCAACCAAGTATAATCCTGCAAGTGCAGAAGACAAGTGGTATAAATATTGGATGGACAACGGATTTTTTAAGTCAACACCTGACAAACGCGAACCATATACAATAGTTATCCCGCCGCCAAATGTTACAGGAGTATTGCACATGGGGCACATGCTCAATAATACCATTCAGGACATTTTGGTCAGAAGAGCACGCATGCAAGGTAAAAATGCCTGTTGGGTTCCCGGTACCGACCATGCAAGTATTGCAACCGAAGCAAAAGTTGTTGCAAAACTAAAACAAGAAGGTATAGACAAATCGCAACTTTCACGCGATAAATTTTTAGAGCATGCTTGGGAGTGGAAAGAAAAACACGGAGGAATAATTCTCGAACAGCTTAAAAAACTCGGTGCATCGTGCGACTGGGACAGAACATCGTTTACCATGGATGATGCATATTACGAAAGTGTTATAAATGTTTTTATCGATTTATTCAATAAAGGGCTTATTTACCGTGGAGTAAGAATGGTAAATTGGGACCCGCAAGCACAAACAGCAGTTTCCGACGAAGAGGTTATACATAAAGAGGTAAAATCAAAATTATATTATTTAAGATATAAAGTAGAGGGGTTAGATAATGAGTATGTAACCATAGCAACAACACGTCCTGAGACTATACTTGGAGATACTGCCGTTTGTGTAAATCCTGCCGACGACAGATACAAGCATTTGAAAAATAAGCGAGTGTTGGTACCGCTTATTAATCGTTCGGTTCCTGTTATTCAAGACGAATATGTTGACATGGAATTTGGAACAGGGTGTTTAAAAATAACTCCTGCACACGATATTCATGACTATGAAATAGGAATTACACACAATCTTGAGACTATTGACATTTTTAATGATGATGGAACACTTAACGAGAAAGCACAGCTTTTTGTTGGGAAAGACCGTTTTGCCGTTAGAGATGAGATAGTTCCGGAGTTGGAGAAAGCAGGTAGCCTTGTTAAAATCGAAGATTATATAAACAAAGTAGGTTTCTCGGAAAGAACCGATTCTGTTATCGAACCTAAATTGTCGATGCAGTGGTTTATGAAAATGAAAGATATTTCAAAACCCGCATTAGATAGCGTAATGAATGACGATGTAAAGTTTCATCCCGCTAAATTTAAAAATACTTATAAGCATTGGATGGAAAATATTCAAGACTGGTGTATAAGTCGTCAGCTTTGGTGGGGACACCGTATTCCCGCATATTATATAGAGCAAAGCAACGATTATATTGTTGCAAAAACCAAAGAAGAAGCACTGAAACTTGCTGTTGAAAAAACAGGAAACAGCAAACTCACAATCAACGACTTACATCAAGACGAAGATGTGATGGACACATGGTTCAGCAGTTGGCTATGGCCTATTGCAGTATTCGACGGCATTAGGAATCCTGAAAATGAAGATATAAAATATTATTATCCCACAAACGACCTTGTTACAGCTCCCGAAATTATGTTTTTTTGGGTGGCACGTATGATTATTGCAGGGCTGGAATATAAAAAGCAAATACCTTTTAAAAATGTATATTATACAGGTATTGTTCGCGACCAGCAACGTCGTAAGATGAGTAAGTCATTAGGAAACTCACCCGACCCGATTGAGTTGATGAAAAAATACGGTGCCGACGGAGTGCGTGTGGGAATGTTACTTTGTTCGCCTGCCGGTGGCGATTTACTATTTGAAGAGTCGTTACCCGAACAAGGGCGAAACTTTGCAAATAAGATATGGAATGCTTTCCGTCTTGTAAAAAGTTGGGAGATAGATGAAAATATTGAACAACCGGCATCGGCAAAAGCCGGAATAGAGTGGTTTAATGAAAAACTGAATCAAACAATTGAAATACTTAACGACCATTTCGATAAATTTCGTTTATCCGATGCATTAATGACTGTTTATCGTCTGTTTTGGGATGAATTTTCATCGTGGTATCTTGAGATAGTAAAGCCTGCATACCAAACAGCTTGCGATAAAACAACCTATGATGAGACTATTGAAATATTCGAAAAACTGTTGAAGTTGTTGCATCCGTTTATGCCGTTTATTACCGAAGAAATTTGGCATTTGATAAAAGAGCGTAACAAAAAAGACAGTATTATGTTAGCTCAATGGGTTGAAGTTGGTAAATACGATGCAAAAAAACTTGAACGTTTTGAAGAAGCAAAAGCCGCTATTACCGAAATACGAACTGTTCGTAAAAATCGTAACATCTCTTACAAAGAAAAACTCGACCTTAAAGTTAATCCCGATACCGACGGATATTCCGATGAAAATAACAGCATTATTATTAAAATGGGAGCACTTAACGATATTGAAATTGTTGACCAAAAAGTTGATAATGCAGCAGCATTTATGGTAAAAACCAGCAAGTTTTTTATTCCGCTCGGTAATAATATTAATGTAGAAGAAGAACTTGAAAAACTTGAAGCTGACCTAAAATACCAGCAAGGATTTTTAAAATCGGTAAAAGGAAAATTAAGTAACGAAAAATTTGTTAACGGAGCACCTGCAAAGGTTGTTGAAACAGAAAGAAAAAAACAAGCCGATGCCGAAGCAAAAATAAAAGCAATAGAAGAGCAAATTGCCGCTTTGAAAGGTTAACAATATTATAGGTGGTGTGTCTTTAAGATACACCCCTTATAAAAATTATCAAATTCTCAACAATACCTTGCGTTTTAATATCTGTTAATATCAAATTAACAATTAATGCATAAAACGATAATAAATACAATTATTGCATGTATATTTGAAATACCGTTAACCAAAAATTTTTAATTATGCAAAAAAGTATTTTAATTGTTGTAATCTTGTTAAGTGCAATATTTGCAAAGTCGCAAGAGTGTAATTTGTATATTCCCGACAGGGAAGGAGCAAAATTGGAACAAACCAACTACAATGCCAAAGGTAAAGTAGAGTCGGTGCAAACAATGGTGGTAAAAAAAGTATCTACAACACCGAAAGGCAAAAAAGTAGATATTCATTCTGTTATTAAAAATGTAAAAGGCGACGAACCGCCTGTTGAAGTTGACTATACAATGTGGTGTAGAAACGGAGAATTTTTTATTGATTTAAAACGCTTTGTATCAGGCGAATATCTTGCGAGTGTTGATGCAAAAGTAACTTCTGATGATATGGGTTATCCTGCCAATATGAGTGTCGGACAAAAGTTAGATAATGGTTCTGTTTCCGTAGCAATGGGAGCTTCGGGAGGACCAACAACCATGACTATGACTGTAAATATTACAAATCGCAGAGTAACAGCCGAAGAAGATGTAACAACCGATGCAGGAACTTTTCATTGTTATAAAATAGAGTATGATGTTGATACTAAAATGGTAATGTCGTTTAAAATGAAAGGTGCCGAATGGATTGCCAAAGATGTAGGAGTAATAAAAAGTGAATCTTACAATAAAAAAGGAAAACTTACGGCTTACAGTTTACTTACTAAAATCGAATAAAATATTTACTTGATTATTTACCTTGTCCGCATGAATTATCATGCGGACTTTTTTATTTAACCTGACTTATGCAATAGAAAAATATTTTCCCCTTATTGGATAGTTTGGGTTTAATAATTATTTTTTATAACAAATAAAGGGTGATTTGAATATTCAAGTTTATAATTTAGTATATTTATAACATATTAAAATACACTTATACAATAGTTTGTTATAAATTTGTGTAATTTGTTGATTATTAGATTGATAGTCAGGTAGAATTTATTGTTATCTAACTATTTGTAAATCAATAAATTCGTGCATTCGTGGCTGAAAATTTAACGAACTATTATTATAAATAACTGAACATTATTGATTTTGTAAATTTTAAGTCTGTGAAACATCCATGATAACTTTATTTAACACACACAGTTTGTTCCGGTTTACTCCGATTTTTCGGATAAGTTATTTCGGAAAGCATGATTATAAGTAGAAATACAAAATTGAAAGTGTGAATTAACAAACAGGATGTTCCGGCTGACTATTAAAAATTAAAATATAAACAGATGAAAAAGTCAGTATCTATTATTATATTTCAGATTGCTGTTTTATTGTTTGCAGGCAATCTTTATTGTCAAGATATAAACTATCCCAAAGAAATTTTAAATAATCTGGCATCGCGTAATATGTGCGGACGGGGTTATGTTAAAAATGGAGATGCAAAAGCTGCAGCTTACATTTCCTCAGAATTGGATAAACTTGATATGTTAAGTTTTGATAAATCATATTTTCAAGAATATTCGTTTGCAATGAATACTTTCCCGAAAAACATGAAAGTTATTTTAGATAAAAACGAATTGCATCCTGTTTATGATTATGTTGTAGCCCCTGATTGTAAAACAATAAAAGGAGAATTTAAAATTAAATATCTTCCTTCTGCAGCTGACACTAACGATGCTATTTACAACAGTATAATAAAAACAGATTATTCGGGATATTTTGTTGTTGCAGATTTTCCTAATCGTAAAATAGCAATAAACAATCCGCTTAAAGCATCGGGAGTAATTGTGCCAAAAGATAAAATCCATTGGTGGGTATCAACGGGACATACTGTTTCCGAAGTGCCTGTAATAGTAATTTCAGCATCTTTAATGAAACTTAAACCTCATAAAATATCAGTAGATATTAAAAATAAATTTATCAAAAATTATAAAACTCAAAATATTATTGCTTATATAAAAGGAGCTCAAACTCCCGATTCATTCTTGGTTTTCACAGCTCATTACGACCATCTGGGAATGATGGGATATGGCAATATTTTTTGTGGAGCAAACGATAATGCAAGCGGTTCCGCAATGTTACTATGGCTTGCCAAGTATTTCTCATTACATCGAGCCGATTTAAAATATTCGGCTGTATTTATGTTTTTTTCAGGCGAAGAAACAGGACTGTTAGGGTCTAAATATTATACAGAGCATCCGTTGTTTCCGCTTTCGCAAATAAAATATCTCATCAATCTTGATATGGTTGGAACAGGAAGCGAGGGTATTTCAATTGTCAACGGAAAGAAAAACAGTGAAATATCAAATGCAATGATAGAAATAAATAAAAAACATAACTGTTTTACTGACATAAAATTAAGAGAAGAGTCGTGCAATAGCGACCATTGTTTTTTTGATAAAGCAGGAGTTCCCGCAATTTTTATTTTTACACGCGGCTCCGAATTTACCGAATATCACAACCTTGATGATGTTCCGGAAGATTTACCGCTCACAAAATTCTCTGAACTTAAAAATTTACTTATAGAATTTGTAAAACAATAAAACTATGGGGATAATTATAAGAATGCTGTTTTGGATACTGTTAATATTCGGTGGAGGCTATTTCGGTTATATTCTTGATAATAAATTATTTCCCGGTGTTAAAATAGGAATGTTATTACATGCAATAAGTTTTATTATCGGTTTGGGGTTAATGATGTTGGTAATGCGAATAAGTAAAAACACAGGAAGAACACTTGCTAAATACGGCAGAAAGGGAAAGTTAAGACGACTCGATACTAATGTTTTGGTAACACAAGGTATCTACAGTTATATGCGACATCCTATGCATCTGGGGCTTTTTTTGTTTCCGCTGAGCTTTGCTTTTATAACAGGAATTATTTCGTTTATAATAATAATTGTTCCTGCTGAAATAGTTATAATGCTTTTGTTGATTAAATTGTTAGAAGAACCTGAAGCTGTTGTAAAATTTGGTGATGAATATCTTCAATATAGAAAGGCAACACCGGCATTTTGTTTACGGATTAAGTGCTTAAAAGAATTGCTTAAAAAACCTATTTGTAAATAATTGAGTTTATTAATTCGTCAAGTTTTTTGCGAATAATTTTGTTTACTGCCGATAATGCTTTTTTTGCTTGTTCTTCAAATTTCTTTATTTCCTCAAATTCTTCGTCGGTATGCGGAGGAAAATAGTCATCGTCAATTTGATAACTGCTCAATTCTGTAATTCTGGTGTTTAAAAGTTCTCTGTAATCTTTTAATTCCGAGAGACTTAGTTTTTCTAAATTTTTCATAGTTATAAGTTTTATTTTAATACATTGACGTTTTACATAAAGTTACGAAAAAACGGCAACAAAATCAATAGCAGTAGATATAAAAAAAGCCTGAATTAATCAGGCTGCATATAATTTATAATTAAAATTTTACTCTATATAATTTCCGTCATCATCTATTCCTATCAGTTTAATGGGAATATTTTTTAATTTGGCATATATCTCACCCTCCGATTGAATATCGTCATCGTCAATATTGTAATACCATTTAATTTCAATATTAATACCTGATTTATAAAACTCTTCAAGTTTGGTTAAAATAAGCGAAATCATTTTAGCAGAAGCGGAATTTAAATAATCAACCTTAAAACTGAAAACTATTCCGTCTTGAATTTTTCCCATATTTTGTTCAATCCATTGCAAAACAGGCTCGTATGTTTTTACAACATTCTCAGGTAACGAACGACCTGATATTTCAAACAACTTATTGCCCGGGTCAAAAATAATTTTCGGCGTTTTTGTTGTTTGTTCAATTATTAAAGGTGTAATATTCTTTGACATCTTTCTTAAATTTCCAACAAGTTAATAATTTTTATTTATTTGTTAATAAGAAAATTACATTTTATTTAATGTCTATTTTCTTAATAGATAGTATATGCAGATTAAGAAACTAAACACAAAATAAGCATTTTATTTTTTAAATCTTAATTTTTTCTTGTTTTATTATTGTTTAATACACGATTATTACGTTTTGTATAATTACGCAAAGTAATATACGATATCGCACTTACAAGAACCGAGCCAAGAATATAAAATATTCCCATAAACATTGTCAGCCAATATTCGCCTTGCTGCATATAGTCAATGTTTTGGGATGTAAAATATTTTTTGTTGAAGGAAATAAAAACCATTAAAATGAAAAATGCATAAAAAATATTGGCTATTATAATATAATTTTTGCTTGATGTCAAATAATATAGAACCAACCCGACACATAAAAGAATAATAAATATTATTATACTGTAAACACCTGATTTTGATAGCAATACAGTGTAGTTGTCTTTAAGTAATTCTACATTATCAAATAAAGTGTTAAAATTTGAAAGAATACTTAATAGTAAAGCTCCTCCTGCTGTCAGCAATAAAAAAAATATTATTATAAAAATTTTTTGCAGCTTCATTTTTGTCAATTAATTAAATATTGTTTATTGCATCCTTTAATTGAGCCATTGCTTGTTCTATCGTTTTTCGATTACATCCTATATTCAACCGCACAAAACCTTCACCTCTGGGTCCAAACATACTACCTTCGTTTACAGCTATTTTTGCTTTCTTAAAAAAGAAATCTCTAATTTCTTGTCCGGTCATGTTTAATTCTCTGCAATCAATCCATAATAAAAATGTTGATTGAGGAATAATTACTTTTAATTTCGGGATATGTTGTTTTACAAAACTGTCAACATATTCAATATTCTCTTTAAGATAATCAATTAGTTGACTAAGCCATTCTTCACCATGAGTGTAAGAAGCAATTAAGGCTTCTGTCCCAAAGATATTTCCCATATGAAGATGAGGAATACGCAATGCTTTTTCGTATTGTTCAAGCAGGTTTTCATTTGCCGAAATTACATAAGATGTGGTAAGTCCCGCAACATTAAATGTTTTGCTGTGCGACATAACCGTTATTGAATTTTGTGCCGCTTGTTCCGATATGCTTGCATAAGGAATATGCTTTGCGGGAGAGTAAACAACATCGGCATGAATTTCGTCGGATACCACAAGAATATTGTTTTTATGGCAAATATTACTTATCCTTAAAAGTTCTTCTTTGCTCCACACTCTTCCGCCCGGATTGTGAGGGTTACACAACAACAGCATTTTTGTTTTATCGGTTATTTTCGATTCTAAATTGTTAAAATCTATCTCAAAATTACCGTTTTTAAGTTTTAAATTATTATAAACTACTTTTCGTCCTGTATTTTCTATTGATTCAAAAAACGGAAAATATACAGGAGGTTGAACAATTATTTCATCATTTGTATTTGTAAATTGTTCAATGGCAATTGTAAATCCTGCCACTACTCCAGGGCTAAACGATATCCACTCTTTCTTAACATTCCATCCGTGACGCTTATTAAGCCAGTTGATAATGCTTTGAAAATATCTGTCGGTTTTAAAACTGTATCCGAAAACTTCGTGTTCCAATCGTTTTTTCAGAGCATCAATTACAAACGGAGGAGTTTTAATATCCATATCGGCAACCCACATGGGAATAGCATCGCTAACTCCCCAAAATGCTTCCATTGCATCGTATTTTATGCAATCGGTATTTTTTCTATAAACAGGTTCATCAAAGTTATATTTCATAGTAGTTAAAGAAAGTTATGATATTATATAATAAAAAACAACGCCGTTATCCGGCGTATGTTTTTTTATTCATATGTATGAAAAGTTATATTTATTAAGCCCACGAACAGTCATAAACGGTTTTGGTGCTTCCTTTTGTCAGTGATTCCGATATTTTAACTTCCACACCGTTACACCCTGATATTTCAAGAGCCTTTTCTATCCAACCGCCTATTCGATGTTCGATAACTTCGCTTGGCATATCAAATTTTGTCATAATAAGTTTAACCGAATTTGCTTTTCTGTCGACAACTTCCATTTGTGAAGGGCGATAATATGCTGTAATAATTCTACTTGCTCTTGAAATGATATGACTCGGAGAACTGAATTTTACATATATTTTATAAATACCGTGCAGTGATATTTCGGCACTGTGACGCCCCAATTCCCATGCTCCTTTTTTTGTATCTCCATTAAAAAACAATACACCTACTTTTAATGTGGGAGTAATTGCTCCATCGGTAATAGGATACCAGTTTGCAGAACTTAATGCATTCATAATTTGTTGCGACTCGGGAGGTAATGATTTCATCCATTTGGCATATTCACCGGGGTATTTAATTTTAACAAATTCAGGTATCGACTTTACTGCGGTTCCTTTTATTTCCATGGTTAAAAATAATAAATGTAAAAAGATAATTGTTCATAAAAATAATAATAATTTTCAGATTGCAAAAACGAAAATAATTGTAAGTATAAATTTATTTTGTAATTACTGCAAAGTTATCTTAAGGAGAAGTTTTAATAATAAGCAGATTTGTTACAGAATAATTTGAGTTTTTACAAAAGTATATATTTTTTTGACTCTGCTAAAATTAAGGTTGATAAATTTTAATGTTATTTAAGTTTTGCAGAGATAATAGTTTCCAATATTTTTTCTTTTTGTGACGGATGAAACCAAATAATACTTTTATCTCTGTTCCACCAAGTTAGTTGTCGCTTGGCGTAATGGCGAGTATTGCGTTTTATTAATCGTATTGCCTCTTGCAAATCGTAGTTTCCGTCAAAATATCCGAACAGTTCTTTATAACCTACTGTGTTAAGTGCGTTCAGGTTTCGATATTGGTAAAATTGTTTTGCTTCGTCAATCAAACCGGCTTTTATCATTTTATCAACACGCAAATTTATTCTGTTGTATAACTCTTCACGTTCCATAGTCAGTCCTATTTGGATAATATTAAAAGGACGTTCTTTTTTCGGGTTGGTTCTCAGTTGTGAATATGGTTTTCCCGTCATTTCAAATATTTCAAGGGCTTTCAGTATTCTTTTGTAATTATTCAGGTCAACAATATTGTAAAAATCGGGGTCATTTTTTTTTAGTTCTTCTCTAAGTTTTTCAATGCCGTAAGTTTCATACATTTTTAGATATCTCTTTCTAACCTTTTTGTCTATTGTCGGTAAATCATCAATACCTTTTATTACCGCATCAATATATAATCCCGAGCCGCCTGTCATTACAGCATATTTTTTTGTTTCAAACAGTTTTTCGAGTAAATCAAGAGTTTGAAATTCAAATTCACTGGCATTGTAATAATCATGAATTGACAGATTTCCGATAAAATGATGTTGAACTTCTGCCAATTGCTGAGGTTCAGGAACAGCTGTGCCGATTTTTAATTCACGATACATTTGTCGCGAATCGCATGAAATAATATGAGTATCAAGTTCTTTTGCAATTTCAATGCTCAAATCGGTTTTTCCGATGCCTGTAGGACCTAAAATAACAACAAGAGTATTTTGCTTTCGGCTGTTCATTTTAATACTTTTTTACATAATATAAAATTACCTAATTAATTCCTTTTGTTTGTCTATTATATTATTAATTATAAAAATATCACTACTCCATTCTAATAAACCCTTATTTAACCAATTAATACCTTCAAATATTTCTTGTTTATAATTTATTAGTGCTTGTAAATTCCAAGAGATAGGTTCATGATGAAAAATTCGATTTCTAAATTTTCTTATTCCATTAAATTTTGAGCTCATTGTTTTTCTCTTTCGTATATTTTTAGGACAATTTGGAAATGCTAATCGTAAATTTTTCTATAATGTTTTTTCAAATTTTGAATCCAATAAAGATGTCCAAAAACCAAAAGATAATTCTGCTATTACTCTGCCTGTTGTTATAGTTTTTTTATCTCTCAATAAATTATCTTTTGCCTCTGAAACTCTATCAATTTGAAAACGAGTAACTATTTTCGTAAATTCATCATTCTCAAACCAGCTATTATCACTAAATTTCTGTTTTAATTGATAATCAATATTATTTCTTAATCCAACTTCAAGAATTGATAATAAAGGATAAAAGGATTCTGAAATTTCAATATTTGCTTTATAATGTTTAACTGCTTTGTCAAAATTATTGAAGTGGTATTTTAAATATGGTTCAATGCGTTCTATTGATATTATCCTCTCTATTGCTTTTCTATCCATTTTTTATTACCTTTGCAATGTCGTCTCGGTAATTCCTCTCCCAGTTTTTATGCTGGTGATGAAGCCGGGTTCTTTGTTTTTTTATCCTTTCTACTCCAAAGATTACAATCATTCATTAATTATATTCATTAGTATTAGACTATCATTATTTTATTTTTCTAACAAAAAAACAACTAATAATCTTCAAGGTTATCAATATTTTCAAATCCATCATTAAAATCTATATCGTCGTCTTTAAAATCGTCAATATCAAAATCATCATTTAAGTTTGTTGATATTTCTTTTGTTTGTGGCGGAATTGTGCCTTCTAATTTTGACACTGACGGTAGTTGAATAGGCGATTCGGCATCAATTGTGCGAACAACACTGCCAAAAAAAAGGCGTTCGTTAAAATAATCAAAAATATATAGTATTCGTTGATTTTTTTCGGTAAAAAAGTCTTCTATTTTGGTATCTGCCATTATCTTAACATCGGTATCGTTCCCCATATTCACAAGAGCTATCTCTTGCAATTTTTCCCAATCGTCGTTGGTAATAAAAAAAGATGCAAGTTGCGATGAGTCGTATTTTAAAGTTTCTTGAATAGAGTTATGCAGTTGTTCAAAAGTTTGATTGTGATTAATATTAACATCAATCACAAAAGAGTCTTCTTCGTCCGAAATAAATCTAAAAGTAAAAATCATTATCGGTATGTAATTTGTTAATATTTAAAAAAATATCTCTTTACCCAAAAATGCTATTTGTTGTTTTGTTCAAATATTTTAACCAACTCTTCGGGGCTTTTGCCAAGATATTTTAACGATGCTTTGGCATCTTTTGCCAACGGATGATTAGGATATTCCATCAAAAATTGATTATAATATTTTTTGGCATTCTTTAAGTCGTTAAGTTGATTTTCGTAAACAAATGCTTTTAAAAACAAACATTCGGGAACTTTATAAAAATCATGATAGTTTGATAAAATTTTATCGTAATAAAAAATTGATTGACTACCTAATTTCAGATTCATTGCAATTTCTGCCGCTTTAAACAAAAAGTCAGCCGAAACAGTATCTTCGGGATATTGTTTCGAATAATTTACGTAAGTGTCAATCATATGAAGTCCCTTTTCTCTATCAAGAATCTGACTTGAATAAAGGTCTTTTTCAAGAATCTGTATCGATTCCAATTGCTTTTGTTTCACGTTGGTTTGCTTACACGAAGTTATTGACACACCTATTGCGACAATAAGAAATAAATATATTGTTTTCATCTGTTTATAATTTAATTTTCAATTGTCAGTCGAAACATCCTACTTGCTAATTCTCACTTTTAATTTTGTATTTATACAATAATCCTTATCAAGTGTGTTAAGCAAATTATTTTGGATATTTCATTTTACTGTTTTTATTAAATTCACCTTATGCAAAGTTAACGATATAATCGTTTAATTTCTTGTAAAGATATTCTATTTTTTGTTAAAAATAATCTTATAATTCGGAATTATTTTTCCCTTAGCTATTGCATTTAGTTTTCCGTTAATCAATCGTTTTCTTATGGGTGATATTCTGTCGATAAACAGCTTGCCTTCCAAATGGTCGTATTCGTGTTGCACAACTCTGGCTTTTATTCCATCCCATACTTCCGTAAATTCATTGAATTTCTCGTCGAAATATTTGATTTTCACTGTGCTTGGGCGAACAACATCTTCACGAATATTAGGTAAACTCAGGCATCCTTCGTTAAATGCTTTTTTTTCGTCTGTAAATTCCAATATTTCGGGATTAATAATTACTTTTTTAAAATCTTTCAACGATGGGTCGTCTTCTTCAAAAGGTGTTGCATCAATTACAATTAATCTGATGCTTTTATTAACCTGAGGAGCAGCAAGTCCTACACCGTCAGATTTATACATTGTGTCAAACATGTCGCCAATAAGTTTGTCGAGATTTTTATAATCGGCTGAAATTTCTTTGGCTCTTTTTCTTAACACCGGATGTCCGTAAACTGCAATTGGTAAAATCATATCTTGTTTTAATTTATTCTTTTTTAAAAATTAAATCCTGAACTTTTTTGTTCTAAAAACGATTGTAAAATAAGTGTTGCACTTATAGTGTCAACAAGTGATTTATCTTGTCTCTTCTTTTTTTTTAAACCTCCGTCAATCATTGTCTGTTTTGCAATTTTTGATGTAAATCTCTCATCAACCATATAAACGGGTATATCGGGAAAATGTTTGTTTAATTGTTTGATAAACGGCTTAATATATACCATCGATTCCGAATCGGAACTGTTCATTTGGCGTGCATGTCCTACAACAAAACTTTCAACGGGTTCTTTTGCCGTATAGTTTTTTAAAAATTCAATGGTTTTAGCTGCTTGCACGGTTGTAAGCCCGTTTGCAATAATTTGCAAGATATCGGTTACGGCAATTCCCGCACGTTTTCTTCCGTAGTCAATGGCTAAAATTCGTCCCATTAAAAGTTAATTTATATTTGCAATTGCTTTAATGTCGGCAATAATTTTTTGTGCCAACTTTTGTGCCTGCTCTTCCGATTTGCTTTCGGAATAAATACGAATTATCGGCTCGGTATTCGACTTTCGCAGATGCACCCATTCATCGGCAAAATCAATCTTTACCCCATCAATATCGTTAATTTTTTCGTTTGAATATTTCTCTTTTATTTTTGTTAAAATATTGTCAACATCAATTTCGGGAGTCAGCTCAATTTTATTTTTTGAGATAAAATATTCGGGATACGATTTTCTTAACTCCGAACATTTTTTACCTGTTTTTGCAAGATGACTTAAAAATAGAGCAATACCCACCAAAGCATCACGTCCCGAATGTAAAGCGGGATAAATTACGCCTCCGTTTCCTTCGCCGCCGATAATTGCATCGGTATTTTTCATTTGCGTAACAACATTTACCTCACCCACTGCCGCAGCGGTGTATGTCCCACCGTGTTTTTCGGTAACATCGCGTAAAGCTCTTGTCGATGATAGATTTGATACGGTGTTGCCGCCGTTTTCGTTTTGTAAAATATAATCGGCAACAGCCACAAGAGTATATTCCTCGCCAAACATTGAGCCGTCTTCATTAATTATGGCAAGGCGGTCAACATCGGGGTCAACCACAAAACCGGCATCGGCATTATGCTCAACCATAGCTTCGGATATTTGTGTAAGATTTTCGGGCAGCGGTTCGGGAGTGTGTGCAAAATTTCCTGTCGGCTCGGAATTCAAGCCGATAAATTCTTTTACGCCAAGAGCTTTTAACAACTCGGGAATTATTATTCCGCCAATTGAATTTATTGCATCAAAAACAACCTTAAAATTTGCTTTTTTTATGGCACCAACATCAACAAGTTTTAAATTTAAAATATGTTCAATATGTTTTTTATTGTAATCGGGAACATCGGTTACCGAACCTAAATTGTCAACATCGGCAAAATTAAAATCTTCCGTTTCGGCAAGTTTTAACACTTTTTCGCCTTGCTTGGCATCTAAAAATTCGCCTTTGTTATTAAGTAATTTTAAAGCATTCCACTGTTTGGGATTATGGCTTGCTGTAAGAATAAGTCCGCCGTCGGCATTGTAATCTGTTACCGCCATTTCGGTAGTGGGAGTAGTTGCAAGTCCGAGATTGATAACATCAAAACCTTGTCCTGTTAAGGTATTTATTACCAGTTGAGCAACCATTTGCCCCGATATGCGAGCGTCACGCCCGACAACTATTTTTAGTTTTTCTTTGCCGTTTGCATTTTGTTTTGCCCATTCTCCGTAGGCTGCCGTATATTTTACCACATCAACGGGGCTTAGTCCTTCACCCGGTTTTCCGCCTATTGTGCCGCGTATTCCTGATATTGATTTTATTAAAGTCATAGTATTTTAATAATTATTTAACGTACAAAGATAATTATTTTAAAATTATCCGGTTGAAAATTAATCATACTTTATAATTAACTTTTGTTTTATATTTTTGAGACTATCTGTCACAGTTTCGTTTGTAGTGAAGTACTGTTCTCTATTGTAAACTCGGCTTCGGCAGGCTCAGCCTCCAATGCAATATCAGCCACCAAATTTATTTCAGTATTATTACATTAAATAATTATATCATTGAACCATTATATATTTACTACAAAACATTTATTATTTCAAAAGTCAGGTATGCAGCATATAGTAAAATGAGTAAACCTCCGAAAAGGCGACTTGTTTTCCATTTTGTTAAAATAAACAGTAATGTTATCAATACAATAGAACCCATAAGAAAATAAAAAGCGGTATTAAGATTTCCGGAATCTACCGTTATTTGTCCGTTTGAGAAAATGTGTAACAGTAGCAGCGGCAACCCGAGACCTATAAGGATATCGAAAATATTGGAGCCTATGGCATTGTTAACAGCCATTCCGGTTCTGCCTTGTTTTGCAACAATAGCAGACGAAACAAGGTCGGGAACCGATGTGCCGAGAGCAACAACTGTTAAAGCTATCACTATTTCGGGTATTTTTAATATTACGGAAATATTTATGGCACTTGTAACCAATAACCAACTTAATATGCTTATTATGACTATTGATATAAAAAAAGTGAGATATAAATTTTTTAACTTATCAGGTATTAATTTACTGCTTGTATATATTACTTTTTTTAATGTTTTATCAATTTTGTTTTCATCGGATTGGCTGTCTTCGTTTATTTGTTCATGACCTTCATAAGAAGAAAATCGTTTTAAACCGTAAATTGCAAATATATAAACACCATATCCGGCAACAAATATTGATGCTTCGATAATACTTATCGTGCCATCAATAAAAAACCATACCAAAAAAATTACCGAAATTGCATAAAACAATAAATCGCGGGCAAGTGGTTGCCAAATTAGTTTTGTATTACTTTTTATTATCATTGCCACACCTGTAATCACAAATAAATTGAACAGTGCCGACCCAACAATGGTGCCCACTCCGATAGCTGCATGATTACCCGCTTTCATTACCGATATTATTACTACTGCCAATTCGGGAGCACTTGAACCCGCAGCCATAAGAGTAGCACCCGAAATATCCGATGTCATTTTTAATCTATCTCCAATATTATCCAATGTGGGAATAAAATAATGTTCCGATACAAAATAGAGTAAATAAAACGATATAAATAGAGTGATAATATATAATAAAAGCATAACTTCTTTTTTTGCTCAAAGGTAAGAATTTTCGATATTAAAAAACAATGTTGTATTTGTTCTCAAAAATCATAATATTTTATTTGTTCGTTTAAAAAAATAATGTTTATATTTGCACCGCTAAAAATGGTGGATGTAGTTCAGTTGGTTAGAACGCCGGATTGTGGTTCCGGAGGTCGTCGGTTCGAGCCCGATCTTCCACCCTTCTTAAAAAAAGTAACCGTTATTTAATGGTTACTTTTTTATTTTTGCTTATCTCTTATTTATTCATTTTATATTTTTAAAAAATAGTTAACTTTCGGCTTTTAAACTTTTTTATTTTGGAAAAATATAAAGAAATTTTAAAGCGAATAAACCGTATGCAAAACGGTGATGTATCCGACGGCATGAAGCGAATGGGTATAAACTATCGGATTAATTTCGGAGTATCGATACCCGAACTGTTGCAGTTGGCTCAAAATTACGATAGTGATAATAAATTGGCTTTTTATATGCTTAACAAGGAGATTCGCGAAACAAAGATTTTATCTTCGTTGTTGTTTGATATTGACAATTTGTCGGAAGACGAATTATGGCAGATAAGTCAAAAGATTGAATATTTTGAGCTTGTAGAACAATTCTCGAAAAATTTATTCTCAATGTCAAGTATTTTACCTAAAATACTTGACAAATTAATTGAAGGTAACAGTTGGCAAAAGGCAATTGCACTTTATTCGACATCGTGGAAAATAAAAAGAGAAAAAGAAGCGGCTAGTGATATTTTGACATGGTCAGGAAAACAAATTAATAATATTACAAATTGTAATTCTGAGATAGAGGCAAAAGGATATGTTTTTTTAATGCAAAATATAGCTGCAATTAATGATGAGTATAAAAATTTTACAATAGAAGCGGCAAAAAAGTTATTGCAAACAAAAAATAAAAAAGCAAAGCAAATAGCTGATGATTTTTTACTGTTATGGTCTGATTTTTGATGAAAGAAGCAAAGAAAAATTTAATAACACAAAAAAAAATATGATATGAAAACATCGAATCCGACATTAAATCAAAAAATAATAAGAGACTTTGCGTATCAAGGAACAGATACCGAAGTTATGACTATACAAGGTACTGTGAATAAAGTAGCAATTTTATTTTTGCTTACAATGTTTTCGGCTGTATTTACATGGAATAAGGTTTTTGCCGGAGTAAACGTAGGAGGTTGGGTAATGGCAGGAGCCATCGGAGGATTTATATTGGCACTTATTACCATGTTTAATAAAAAAAATGCAGCAATTTGGGCACCGTTGTATGCCGTATTCGAGGGGCTTTTCCTTGGCGGGATATCTGCAATGTTTGCACATATTTACGAAGGAATAGTGATGCGTGCCGTAATTTTAACTATGGGAGTGCTGTTTACTATGCTTTTTATGTATAAATCGCGAATGATAAAAGTTACTCAAAAGTTCAGAACAGGAGTAATGGCTGCTACAATGGGAATAGCAATAGCTTACTTTTTTACATTTATTTTAGGACTTTTTGGCATGAATATGTCATTTATGTATGGAGGCGGAACATTAGGAATTATTATAAGTTTGGTTATTGTGGGAGTTGCTGCTCTTAATTTGGTTCTTGATTTCGATTTTATCGAAAAAGGTTCACAAGCAGGGTTGCCTACATACTTTGAATGGTATGGAGCATTCGGTTTAATGGTAACTCTTATTTGGCTTTATCTTGAAATATTAAGATTATTGGCTATTTTGCAAGGTAGAAATTAATATGAATGATGTTTTATAATTCATAAACGAAAATAATTTTAATAAAATCCCCGTGAGTAGTTTTAAAACACTAATGGGGATTTTTGTTTTTATTGTAAACAATAATTAAGTTTATACTTTATAATTTGCAATTTACCCTAAATAATTAATTATTATTGATGAATACATTTTTACAAGTTATTCTATATGTAGGTGCAATACAAGGCATATTGTTGTCATTGTTTTTATTTTCGGTAAAATCAAATAGAATATCAAATAGATTGTTGGGCTTGCTAACATTGCTTTGGGGAATATTTTTGTTGGCTTACGGATTACAATTTGCAGGGATGTATTCAAAATACCCACATTTTATAAAAGTATTTTATCAGTTTCTTTTTGTTTTTTTTCCGTTACTTTATTTACAGATAAAATATCTTGTTTCTGATTATAAAAAATTTCAAAAAAGAGATTTCATACACTTTCTTCCCCTTATTATCAGCATTTTGCTTTACAGTAATTTTTTTATTCAATCGGCAGAAGTCAAATTACAAATAAATGCAAATAAGTCAGAGTATTATCGGATACTGCAAATACTTGGTGATGAGTTTATCGCTTTTCAGGGAATAATATACTCCATTACTGCTTTACTGTTATTAAATAGGTATCGAAAAAAAATTCAGGATTATGAATCTACGGTTGAAAAAAAACTTATAGCAGTTCAAAATATCGGTATATCATTAAATCCAAACTATGCAATAGAAAACTATTTTTGTTTTCTATTGCATAGTTTGGAATAAATCAATATAGAGTAGAAGAGGTGAAAAAGATAATGTTGGCACCTGAAAATAAAAAATTAAAACTTATAAGCATAGCTTATGATGCAGGATTTAACTCAAAAGCAAGTTTTAATCGAATATTTAAGCAAATGACAGGTATGACACCTTCCGAGTATTTTTTTAAAATAAAAAGTTCACAAGTTTCAGCATGATTTAGAAATTAGCAACAAACGAGTAGCCTAAAAATCTGTAATCAATATTTCTGAATTGTCCGTAAGGATTGATACCGTTGTAAAAACGAAAATAATTACCAACAGATTCTATTCCTTTTGCATGTCTTGGAACAAATTTATATCCGATAAAAGCATTTATACACCATACTCTCTCTTCTTTCCCGGGTTTTTCGTATTGATAGCGAACTCTGTTTCTAAACTCTACCGATATTTCAGGGTGCCATGTTTTGGTTGTTAAAAAACCTGTGGTTTTTTGATAATTCACTTCAAAATAATATTCAGCCCAGCGGACACTTTTGTAAAATGTTCTGTTTCCTATTTCATCTTCAAATAAAGAATAATAACCTTTTTTGTGATTAATAAGCCCCATAAAGCCGAATTTCAACGACAATAAATTTCCTTTTATAGTATCCGGGTCATTAATTGTAAGCCCCAATTCATAATATTCATACGATACATTTACTCTGTAAAAAGAATCTACGTGTTGTAATCCGTAAATAGAAACTTCATCGCCAAGGTGAGTGCTTTCATGTGCAAGAGGTGTAATCTTTAAAGAGATATTTTTAATAAAATTGTTAGTATTAAAATATTTTATCCCTGCAAATGCAAAAGCAAATCTGTAATCATTGTTTACAATGGGAGCCGTAGTTTCTTCAAAAGCAGACCAAAGCACATGAACACTTACAGGCATAAAAAATTGCCATGTACAAAATTTATTTTTATTATAAAGAATAGGCATATCGGCACCCATATGAATTTCAATTAATGTAGAGTTAATTTCATCACCATTTAACAAAGTGCTTTTTGTGCCTCCTATCGAGATTTTACTTAAAGTACTACTTATTTCCGAAGCAAACGGTTTGTAAAAAGTACGTCGTTGAAAAAGAGAAAAATAGTTATCATCTTTTTGAGAAAACCCCTGTTTTGTTGTTAATAAAGCTATAAATAATAAAAAATAAGTAAAATAATTTTTCATATCTGTTTAAAATTTTTATAAAAACAAAAGGAATAAATTTAAAAATTGAATACAAAATACAATAAAAAGAGAAAAATAGCATTGTAAATATTTGATTTTTAATAATTAAAAAAAGCATCTGAAAAAATAATCGCAAAAAGGTGTTTTTTTTGTGTATGATTTAATTTTTAATACTATATTTGCACCGCAAAAGCAAAAAAGGTAAAGTTCTTTAAAAAAGTAAAAAAAATAAATTTATTTTTTGGATTTTATTAAAAAGTCATTACTTTTGCAATCCAAAATTAAACGCTCCGTTCGTCTAGCGGTTAGGACGCCAGGTTTTCATCCTGGTAGCAGGGGTTCGATTCCCCTACGGAGTACTTTTTTTAGTTTATACTATAATAATTATAACATGGCAAATCATCAATCAGCAAAGAAAAGGATACGTCAGAGCGAGAAACGTAGATTGCATAATAAATATTACGCAAAAACTACAAGAAATGCTGTAAGAAAATTACGTGCTACAACTGAAAAAGCTGAAGCTACAGAGTTATTCCCAAAAGTAGTTTCAATGCTTGATAAGTTAGCAAAAAAGAACGTAATACACAATAACAAAGCAGCTAACATTAAGTCAAGTTTAGCACTTCATGTAAATAGTTTATAAGTAAAAACTAATTCGATATTATTATAATAAGCCTTAGCCAAAGCTAAGGCTTTTTTGGTATGTGCCTATTTAAAATTTATAAATCGACCGAATAAAAATCAATAATTTGTGTAAATTTGATATTTATCTCAAATTTTAACACAAATGAAACAACCCGAAAATCTTACTCCAAAGAATCTTACCATTAAACAATGGGCATCGGAAGATCGCCCTCGCGAGAAATTATTAACAAAAGGAATATCTACACTATCGGATACTGAATTATTAGCAATATTATTGTCTTCGGGAACCAAAAATATGACAGCTGTAGAACTTGCTAAATATACTCTTTCTACCGTAAACAATAATTTGAATACACTTGGTAAACTTAATGTTGATGAATTAACTAAAATAAATGGGATAGGACAAGCAAAAGCTGTTACCATTATTGCAGCATTAGAGTTAGGTAAGCGACGTAAAGTCTCCGATATTAATCAAGAAAAAATAGCTTCGAGTGAAGATGTTTTTAATTTGTTTTATCATAAAATCGGAGATATCCGACATGAAGAGTTTTGGATATTGTATTTAAGCAGAGCAAATAAAGTTATTGACAAACAAAAAATAAGCATGGGTGGAGTTTCGGGAACTATTGTTGATATAAGAATAATCTTAAAGCATGCTATCGAAAAACTTGCATCAAGCATTGTTCTTGTTCATAATCATCCGTCGGGAAACACAAATCCCAGTGAGGAGGATAAAAAACTCACAGAAAAAATAAAGCAAGCATCTGAATTGGTTGATATTGCGATACTTGACCATGTTATTATCGGCGATAAAAAATATTACAGTTTTAACGATAAAGGACTACTTTGATATTTGTGTTTTCTTGGTTTCACTAATATTTTTTTGCACCTTTACATATCAATAAATAAAATTAAAATGGTTAAAAACATTGGAATTTCAGGCTCACTGTTTACTCAATTTCTTGCAGAGATACGAGATCAAAATATACAACTTGACAGTATGCGTTTTAGAAAAAACATGGAACGCACAGGTGAGATTTTTGCTTACGAAGTGAGTAAAAAGTTAGAATATGTTACCGAAAAAATACAAACCCCGCTTGGGATAGCAGAAGTTCCGATATTGAAACACCAACCGGTTATTGCAAGTATTTTAAGAGCCGGATTACCAATGCATCAGGGGTTTCTTAATTTTTTTGATAAAGCCGAAAATTCATTTATAACATCATATCGAAAATACGACAAAGACGGTTCTTTTGATATAAAATTTGAACATATATCAGGCCCGTCAATTGAAGGTAAAGATTTAATATTGTGTGACCCCATGTTGGCAACGGGAGCTTCCATGTTATTGGCTTATAAAGCATTGATAAATAAAGGAATACCTAGTCATACACATATAGTTTCACTGATTGCCAGTAAAGAAGGAATAGATTTTTTACAAAAGAATTTGGTAAATAAAAATATAACATTTTGGACAGGAGCTATCGACGATGAACTTACGGTAAAATCTTATATTGTCCCCGGGCTTGGTGATGCAGGAGATTTGGCTTTCGGAATAAAAGAGTAAAATTTTAAAAATTTATCTTTTTACACTCTGAAGTATCAGTACATCGGTTTAGCATTTCGGTGATAGTAATTTTCCTTTTCGGATGAATAAAATCAGGTGCTATTTCGTGTAAAGGAACTAAAACAAATTTACGATTATGTATCTGCGGATGAGGAATAGTAAGTTCTTTATTATCAATAATTTCTTTATTAAAAAAAAGAATATCAATATCCATTGTTCGAGAGATATATCTTGTATCGGTTCGTATTCTTCCTAACTTGGTTTCAATATTTTGTGTTAACTTTAAAAGTTGAAAAGCACTTAAATTTGTTTCTATTTTTATAACTTGATTATAAAAATTATTCTCGGCGGTAAATCCCCAAGGAGCAGTTTCATAAATTGACGATTGAGTAACAATAGAACATTCTCGACTTAAAGCACCAATTGCTTTGTCTATTAATTCTTTACGCTTTCCCATGTTTCCGCCTAATTCTAAAAAAGCAACGTTTTTTAACATAATATATGTTGTAAAAAAGATTGCTTCAAATATATGTTTATTAACGGATTTTAAAAACTATTAAATAAATTGATTATTTTTAATAACTTTATTGAATTCAACTAAAAACCTGTAATTATGAATGAATCGATACTAAAAGCCTTAATGAGACTGTTTGCAATAATAGCAAATGTTGATGTGGAAGGAGTTTCGGAAAAGTCGCGTTCTATTGTTGAGTCGTATTTAAGAATGCAACTAAACAGCGAACAGGTTCATGAATATATAGAGTCATTTAACGAATATGTTAACAAATATCATGGTGACATAAAAAAGAAGGACGGCACAAAAGTAAGAAAACGAACATCGTCAAACTCTGTAAAAGTTTTGCGTATTTGCGAACAGATAAATTCCGAATTACAGCAAGACCAGAAAATATTGGTATTATTACAATTACTTGAATTTATCAGTTACGGCGAAGAAATTACCGAAAAAGACCTTGATTTTGTTAAAACAGTATCCGATATTTTTAATATTCCTGAAGACGAATATTTTAATTGCCATGCTTTTACATTAGAATCGTCAATAGAAAAAATACCTTATAAAGAGAATGCTTTAATTTTAGACCAACACGATTCGTCACCATTACCCGGTTTTAAACATATAAAATATAATAATCTCGAAGGAAGAATACTTGTATTGTATCTGCCGTCAATTAAAATGTATGCTTTCAGATATGTGGGTGAAACAGATTTATATTTGAATGGTCATAGTATATTGCTCAACAGAACTTATATGTTGCCTAAAGGTTCGGCAATACGAAGTTCTAAAATCGGAAATATTTATTACAGCGATATTGTTGCCAAGTTTATTGATTCATTTAGTGAAAATAAGGTTGTTTTTACTGCAAAAGATGTTGAATTCAGATTTAAAAACAGTAAAAACGGAATTCATAAGTTTAATTTCTCACAAAAAGGCGGTGAACTTATCGGAATAATGGGTGGTAGCGGAGTAGGAAAATCAACCCTGCTTAATGTTCTCAATGGTAATCTTGTTCCTCAAAGCGGACAGGTTTTAATAAACGGCTACGATATTTATACCGAAAAAGATAAACTTGATGGAGTTATAGGGTTTGTGCCGCAAGACGATTTGCTTATTGAAGAATTAACTGTATTTCAAAATTTGTATTACAATGCTAAATTGTGTTTTAGCGATTACAATGATGAACAAATAAGAAATGCCGTAGATTTAATTCTTGAAGACCTTGATTTAAAAGAGACAGCAGACCTTATAGTCGGTAATCCTCTTAAAAAAACAATAAGCGGGGGACAACGAAAAAGACTAAATATAGCTCTTGAACTTATCAGAGAACCGTTGGTTATGTTTGTTGACGAACCAACTTCGGGACTTTCGTCGATGGACTCTGAAATGGTGATGGATTTGCTTAAAGAGCAAACATTAAAAGGTAAATTGGTTATTGTAAATATACATCAACCGTCGTCGGATATTTTTAAAATGTTCGATAAACTTTTGATTATGGATAAAGGTGGATATCTTGTTTATTCGGGAAATCCCGTTGATTCGGTTGTATATTTTAAAACCATGAGTAATCAGGTTAATGCTCTTGAAGCCGAATGTTACCATTGTGGTAATATTAATCCCGAAAGAGTTTTGCAAATACTTGAGTCAAAGGTAGTTGATGAATACGGAAGAGTTACCCGAAAAAGAAAAATAAATCCCGAAGAGTGGGCGAGTCTTTACAGAAAAAATATTGAAAAACAGATACAATTAGTATCGGAAAAAACTACATTGCCGAAAAATAATTTTAAAGTCCCGAATCTTTTTAAGCAGTTTAAAATATTTTCAATTCGGAATATATTGTCAAAATTATCAAACAGGCAATATATGCTTATCAATTTTCTTGAAGCACCTTTACTTGCAGCAATATTGGCGTATTTTACTAAATATATTACCGGAACGCCGGATAATCCCGATGCATATATTTTCAGTGCCAATGAAAACATTCCCATTTATCTGTTTATGTCGGTAATAGTTGCAATATTTATCGGACTTACCGTAAGTGCCGAAGAGATAATTAAAGACAGACAATTGCTTAAAAGAGAAAAGTTTTTGAATTTAAGCAGGTTTAGCTATATTAACAGTAAGGTTATTATATTATTTTTTATATCAGCTGTTCAAACACTGTCATTTATTATTATCGGCGACTTAATTCTCGGACTTAAAGGATTAACACCGGCTCATTGGTTAGTGCTGTTTTCTGCAGCTTCGGCATCAAATATGATAGGATTAAATATATCATCAGCCCTTGATTCTGTAATTACCATTTATATCTTAATACCATTTTTAATAGTTCCGCAGTTGTTGTTTAGCGGGACAATGGTAAAATTCGAAAAGCTGAATAAAAGCATAAGTTCTTACGAATATGTTCCCGTATTGGGTGATTTAATGATTTCGCGTTGGGCTTACGAAGCTATGGCTGTTAAGCAATTTAGAGATAATGAATACGAAAAATATTTTTATTTTTTAGAAAAGAAAAAAAGTGAATCAAGCTATGTTTCTTCATATCTTATTCCGGCTTTACTTAATAAAATATCGAAAATAGAACATGAAACCGATAAAGTAAAAAAAGCAAAAGATATCAGCTTTTTACAACGTGAGATTATAAGATTAAATAATAAAACACCAAAATATACTTTTGATGATGTGAATTTAATAACAATTGAAAAATTTGATAATGCTGTTATTACTAAATTGCAAGAACATCTAAAACTTGTTACTAAGTATTATCAGAAAAAGCAAAACAAAGTGATAGAATTGCTTGATAATACAGTTGCCGATTTAACAAATCAGTTGGGTGGAAAAGAGAATTTAATAAAATTAAAAAAAGATTATTACAACGATTTTCTTGCCGATATGGTTTTAAACCGCAATGAGATACATAAAATTCAATATACCGAAAACGGTTTTGTTCAACTTGCAAATCCGATTTTTAAAGACCCTTTGACAAATTACGGAAGGGCACATTTTTATGCACCCGTAAAAATTATTGGCAATAAAAATATTGATACATATTGGTTTAATATTATTGTTATGTGGATTTTTAGTTTTGTTTTGTATATAACATTACTGTTCGACGGAGTTAGAAAATTAATTAAACTTTTTAATTATAAAAAATCTTAATAATCAAATAATTAACATATTAATAGTAGTAGTATGATTGAAATCGCAGAAAACGCAAAAGTGTGGTTAGATTCTGATAATATTTTAACTATAAAAATATTATCGAAGGCAACAATAGAAATGGAAGATGCAAAAAAAATTATTGCAGCTTCTGCAGAAGAAACAGAGAATAAAATTCATGGCAATTTAGTTGATGTGTCTGAAATGACTTACATGAGTAGAGAAGCCAGATCATTATTTGCCGCACAAGAAAATGAAACGGTTAAAGCAATAGCTGTTATCAGTAATTCAAAACTGCATAAGCCTTTGATAAATTTGTATTTTAATATTTCAAAACCAAAAATACCTACTAAGTTTTTTAACGATACTGAATCGGCAAAAAAATGGCTGATTGACAATTTAAAATAATAAAAAAATAATGATAATAACAGGAATTATACCTGCACGATATGCTTCAACAAGGTTTCCGGGCAAACCGCTTGCCGATATTAACGGTAAACCGATGATACAAAGAGTTTATGAGCAAGCTGAAAAGGTATTGAAGTATGTGTGTGTGGCAACTGATGACAGTAGAATTGAAGATGTCGTAAAATCTTTCGGCGGCAATGTAGTGATGACATCGCCATTGCATAAAAGCGGCACCGACAGATGTGCCGAAGCAGTTGAAATATTAGAGCAAAAAGGTATTAATACCGATGTTGTAATTAATATTCAAGGTGATGAACCTTTTATTAATCCTGTTCAAATAAAGCAATTGACTGATATTTTTGATAATCCTGATGCACAAATTGCCACTCTTATTAAAAAAATAACATCAACAGAAACTATTTTTGATGTAAATAAAGTTAAAGTCACAACAGGCAAATCGGGTAATGCATTGTATTTTAGTAGAAACCCGATTCCTTTTGTCAGAAATGTTGAAAAAGATGATTGGATAAATCAGCAAGACTTTTTTTTACATATAGGAATGTATGGTTACAGAAGAGACGTTTTGTCGAAGATTTGCAAACTTGAACAAGGGACTTTAGAAAAAGCTGAATCGCTTGAACAGTTGCGATGGCTCGAAAATGGTTATAAAATTTATACGGCAATTACCGATATTGAAACTGTGGGTATTGATACACCTGAAGATTTAAAAAAAGTATTATCAATGTTTAAATAATATTTTACACATTAACATCTGTTTTTTCTTGAACATTATCTTTTACATTTTCAAAATCAAGATATTTAAACATTGCCGGAGCCAGTTTCGATAATGGTTCGTAAAGTAAACTGTTTTGCCTAAATTCAGGAGATAAGAATTGCATTTTGCTATTGGCAGCATTTATTACAACTAAAACCACACTTATAATAAAACCTATTTTAATAACACCGAAAGCAGCACCGAGAATCTTATTTACAAATCCTAAAGCAACAGCTTTTGCTAAGCCTTCAATAGCTTTTGCTATAAAATGAATGCCGATTACTATTAAAATAAATGTTGTGGCAAAGGCTATAATATTTAAAACATTTTCGTCAACATTTATTACTCCTGCAAGATAGCCTGCAGTAATACCGGAGAATTTTATTGCTCCCCATATTCCTATAAGCAATGCTATTAACGATGCTGCTGACGAGATTATTCCTTTGCTGAACCCTTTATAAGCACTCCATACAAAAAGTACGGCTACAATTAAATCAAAAATATTTGACCCCATAATAATGTAAATTAATGACCTGACTTTAAAAATAAAGTATTGTGCTGGACGCAAATTTAAAGATAAAAAAAATATTAAAGGTTATATCTGAAAAATTTATTCTATCATAAGATTGCAACCTCTTATGTCACTATTATCAAATCTGCCGAGAACAGTAAATTTGTTGTTCTCAAAAACTTTTCCTATATCCTTTGTTTCAATAAAGCAACAAGAGTAAATATTTGCAAGATCAATAACATTAATTCCTCCGCTTCGACTTTTCCCGACATAACAAAAAGGGTCGTATGTATCTCTTATGAGTATTTTCATCCATGGTGGAGTTTCAAAAATTCCTTCTCCTTTTGAATAAGCCTGTGATAATAATTCGGTCATTCCGTATTCGGAGTAGATTTTATTTACATTAAATGAATTATACAGAAAATTATGTAAATCTTCACGTATCAACTCTTTTCGTCTGCCCTTCATTCCGCCTGTTTCCATAATTATAATATTGCTTAAATCTAGCGGAAATTGTTCAGCCAAATCAAGCAGAGCATAAGTAACGCCTAATAAAATAGTTTTTATTTTTTTCTTGTTAAGTTGTCGTAATTTATTGGCAAGTTCACTGTAATTATTAAGATAAAAACCGCTATCGTCGTGTTTTGATAGTGATATTAGTTTGTCAGCCATATAAACTAACGATGAGCCGCCCCGCTCAATATAAGAAGGGAGCAGAGCTAAAATGCAGTAATCTTTAACATTGCCGAAAAAATATGTGAATGATTTTAAAAAACTTGATTCATACAATTTTAAATCGACTATATTATGTTTACTTGTAACTGTTCCGGTGGTTCCACTACTCGAAAAAGTAATCTCTGAAGTGCAATTTTCGCATAAAATATTGTGTGTTTTAAAAAATTCAATAGGAATAAATGGTATTTGTGAATATTGAGAAACAGACTCTACATTTACATTCAGCAAATTGCAATAATCTCTGTAAACAGAAATATTATTGTATTGATAATTGAAAGCTTCCAATGCTAAAGCATTAAAAGCATTTTTGGAGTTAATAGAGAAAATTTTTCTTTCCCAATCTTTCATTTTTTAATTATATAAATTATAAATAACTATATTTTAAAAGGATAAAACAATTAAACCTAACAAGTTAAAGAATACCTGTTAGGTTTATGATTAAGTTTACTTTTCAAGTTTAAATATCTATTTAATATTCAATTTATCTTTAATTTCTTGCGGAATAGCATCTTTATGCACTTGAATAGCAATGGTTTTAAGTCTTACATACGATTCACTCATATATAATTTTCCACCCATTTTATTACTGTCGGAAGCCCAAGAGTTTTTTGTAAGATAATATAAAGTCCCGTTTTGGTCTTTTGCTGTTCCTATCAAATGCATTAAATGATCGTCGGTGGTTTTAAATTTATCAAAAGTTTCTTGACGTAATTGTTGAGTAACAGTAAGTTCTTTACGTGGTTTGCTAAAATCAAACAGCATATTGTTTTGTTCTTTTTCCGATAATGTTTCCCATTTTAAACGTTCACCTTTATCCATATTTTCGGGATTGGTTTCGGGAACAACAGCAACACCGTTTGAGTGAGAAAAACCTCTTTCGCTTACATCACCGTCCCAGTTTACTGAATATCCGTTTGCAAAAGCATTATCAATAATTGACATTAAATCATCAATGGGAATATTAAAATATTTATCGTGCGACCAGTTATCGGGTATTTCTAAGTCTGTTTTTTGATAAAAAGGATAAATATTGTATGATGTAAACTCATAATAATCGTCAGGATTAAATTTTGTCTGTTTTGCAAATGATTTTGGAGTATATTCTTTACCGTCATAGATAAATTTTTGCGGCACTTTTCCAAGATAAATATCCAGTGTAGCATCTATTATGTCAAGACATTTACCTGTATAACCTCTTGTGTTTTTTAATGCATCATCTAAAATACCTTTCATTATTCTTACCATTTCATCGTGGCGGTGATATTTAAGTCCGTAATTCAGTCCTGTATAAGCATTTTCGGGAACCATACCGAATTCTTTAATAATATTCATTACATCGTGAGCTTGTCCTCCTTCGCTAAAATTAGCAAGTCCTTGATAACGAATGTATTTTACGGCTTTTTGCGGATATGCATATCTTACAAAAAACATCTCTGACAGGTCATATTTTTGATTGCTAATACGCATTATTTCAGTTTCAACAAACGATGTTGTTGCAAAACTCCAACATGTTCCGCTACTTGCCTGATCTTTTACCGAAGTTGTGGGAATTTCTATTATATTGGTAAACTTATAACTTTCATCTTTTTCTTTTTTCTTGTCTTTTGCTTGTAACAAAAAAGCAGAAAATAAAATAAGTCCTGTTAAAAGGATATTCGTAAATCTTTTCATTTTAGTATAAAATTAGATTATATAAATAGTTTGTTATTTTTTCAATAATACAATAAAATAAGAGTTTAATTTTTATAAAATTAAAAATAATAAATTTCTACATTAAATGCTAAAATAGTGTTATTATACTTTGTTAAAACAAAATATTTGTATAGAAATGTTGATTTTTAATGAATAATGCAGGTTCTCAAGAATATAAATTGTTATGCAACAAAAAATAGTATATTTTTGTTATTATTATAAGATTATGCAAAAAGTTTATGGATAAGAAAAAAACATCATATAAAAAAAGAGATATAAAAGCAAATCGGCAACAGTTAAAAAAAGAGACAGTAAAAAAGGTTCAATCTAAGGGAGCAGTTAAAACACCGTCGGGAGGAATAAGGCTAAACAGATTTTTGGCTAATGCGGGAATTTGTAGTCGTAGAGAAGCCGATAAATATATTGAGTCGGGGGTGGTGAGTATTAATGGTAAAGTAGTATTAGAGTTAGGGACAAAGGTTAAACTTAATGATGTTGTCAGGTTTAATGATGCTGTAGTTGTTCCCGAAAAAAAAACCTATATATTGCTGAATAAGCCGAAAGATTATGTTACAACTTTGGACGATCCGCATGCTAAACGAACAGTTATTGATTTAATAAAAAACGGTTGTAAAGAAAGAGTATATCCGGTAGGACGATTAGATAAGGCAACAACAGGATTGTTATTACTTACAAATGATGGTGATTTGACTGATTTCTTGCTTCATCCGCGAAATAATAAAAAGAAAATCTATCAGGCAACTCTTGATAAACCGGCAAAAGAAGAGGATTTACAAAAATTATACGATGGCGTTAAGCTCGAAGATGGAGATGTTAAAGCTGATGCTATAACATTTATTACTCCGGATAATAAACGTGAAATAGGAATAGAAATTCATTCGGGTAAAAATAGAGTTGTTCGAAGGATGTTTGAACATATAGGATATAAAGTGAGAAAACTTGACCGTGTGTATTTTGCCGGATTAACAAAAAAGAATTTGCCTCGCGGTAAGTGGAGGTATTTGTCCGAAAAAGAAATTGTTATGTTAAAAAGAGGATTGTTTTCATAATAAATTTATTTATATTTAATCATATTTTGTGTGTAAGTATTATTAAAATAGTTATTCTCTCTCATAAGAGGGTATAAAAATTAATTGAATAATTATTTTTAAAATCTGTTTTTGTTTATTAGTTTGCACATTAGAAATAGTGAAATAATGACCCAAATTAAAGAAAAAGAGATATTGTCTTATAAAGGAGAATTGACTTTTGATATTATTGAAAAAATATTAAGTCAATTTATTAAGAATATTACAGAATATAATCTCGAAACGGTAATATTTAAACGGTTATATTCAATTCTTGTTGAGTCTCTTGAAAATACACTAAAACATAAGGTTAATACTACTCCTGAGTTATCACACGAATCAGTTGAGTTAATATTAAATGAAGTATCGGATAAATTTGTATTAATAATCGGGAATTATGTTAAGAGTGAGAAAGTTAATGGGCTTATAGATAAAATTAATATGGTTAATTCTCTCGACAAAAAAGGGATAAGTCAATTATATCGAAAAACTATTTTTACGGCAGAAATATCAGAAAAAGGAGGTGCGGGATTAGGAATTATTGAGATAGCAAGAAACTCACGCCTTCCAATAAGTTATAGATTGGATAATAGTGAAGGTGTATATACTTTCTTTAATTTTATTATTGAAATGAATAAATAGTATTTTTTGAATTAATAATAAACCTCAGCATATATGAAATCGCTAATTATAGAAGAAACACAAGCTACTCCTAAAGTAATTTTAGATTTATTAAATAATAATTATGAGATAGAGGGGTGTTCTCGTCCTGAAAATGTGAGAGAATTTTATTTGCCGATTATTGAATGGTTAAAAGAATATTATCAAAACATGGATGATAGATTAATAGCAAAACACGCTGATAATCAATTGGTGTTTAAATTTAAACTCGATTATTTTAACTCTTCGTCGGCTAAATTTATTTTAGATATATTAATATTGATTAATAAAATCTATGAGAAAGGATTGAATATGCGAATAGATTGGTATTACGATGAAAATGACGATGATATGAAAGAGGTTGGTGAAGAGTTATCTGAAGTTGTTGATTTACAATTTGAATATGTAGTTATGAAATAAACTACTGTTAAATGCGATATCTGATTTGTAAAAGATACCTTACTTTATATTTTGAGTTTATAAATTATTGAAAACAAAAAGATTACTCTTTTTTATTTTTTAAATTATCAAGTTTGTTAGAATGCTCTTCCCACATAAGCATCTCTTTTTCAAGTTTTTGTTTTAAAATTTCGTATTTTTCAAATACAGAGTGGTCGTTAATATTTTCAGGATTTGCAAGTTTTTTATCAAATTCTTCAATTTCAGATTCTAGTTCCATAATTTTTTTTTCACTTTCGTCAACAAGTTTTTGAGCCTTACGAATTAATTTGTCAATCTCTTTTCGTTCATTGTATTTCAATTTATTTTCCGATACTTTTTGTTGTTTATTTCCTGATGTTTGTTTTTTTATCTTATTAAGCTGATTTAATGTTTCAAGTCGTTTTTTCTGTAAAAATTCAGATATACCGCCAAGATGTTGGCGAAGATTTTTATTTTTAAATTCATATACGGTATCAACTATTCCGTCAAGAAAATCTCTGTCGTGAGATACCAAAATAAGAGTTCCGTCATAATTTTTCAATGCATTTTTTAAAATCTCCTTCGAACGCATATCAAGATGGTTTGTAGGTTCGTCAAGCACCAATAAATTAGCCGGTTCAAGTAACAATTTTGCCAACGATAATCTGGCTCTTTCACCACCCGACAATACACTTACTTTTTTGTCGATATCGTCACCTCTGAAAAGAAACGATGCTAAAATATCACGTATTTTGGTGCGAATATCGCCAACGGCTACCTCATCAATTGTTTGAAAAACCGTATGATTGTCGTTTAACATTTCACTCTGGTTCTGAGCATAATAGCCTATCTTTACATTATGTCCTATTTTAAGAATGCCCGAATAGTCGTGTTGCCCGATTATTATTTTTGACAGTGTTGTTTTTCCTTCGCCGTTTTTACCTACAAAAGCAATTTTTTCGCCTTTTTCAAGTACAAAATCAATTTTATTTAAAACAAGATTATCGCCGAAACTTTTTGATAACTCTTTTGTTTCAACAACAATTTGCCCTGAATGAGGAGCCGGTGGAAACCTGAAATATATTGATGATTTGTCAAAATCGTCAATTTCAATACGCTCCATTTTTTCAAGCATCTTTATTCTACTCTGCACTTGTGTTGCTTTTGTTGCCTGATATCTGAATCGCTCAATAAACTGTTCGGTTTCTTCAATTTTTTTTTGTTGATTCTCAAAAGTAGCTTTTTGCTGTTTCAGTTGTTCTTTTCGCAGTTCAATATATTTAGAATAAGATACTTTAAAATCATATACTTTACCAAGTGATATTTCTATTGTGCGAGTTGTCAGATTATCAAGAAAAGCTTTATCGTGTGATACTACAACCACAGCACCTTCGTATGTTTTAAGCATATCTTCAAACCATTGCACCGATTCAATATCAAGGTGGTTTGTAGGTTCGTCAAGAAGCAGAACATCGGGTTTTTGCAGTAATACTTTTGCCAGTTCAATTCTCATTCGCCAACCTCCGCTGAATTCACCTGTCGGTCGTTCAAAGTCACTGCGTAAAAAACCCAATCCTATAAGGGTATTTTCAATATCGGCATGAATACTGCCTCCGCCAAGCAGATTAAAACGCTCGCTTTTTTCAGTCATTTTATTTATCAGTTCCAAATACTCTTTCGATTCATAGTCGGAACGTCCTGCAATTTCTTCGTTTAGTGATTCAATTTCGTGTTCTAGTTTAAGAATTTCTTCAAAAGCACTAATAGCTTCTTTATAAACGGTTTTAGTATCCGACACGGTCATTTGTTGGGGTAAATATCCGATAGTTATCCCCTTAGGAATAGCAATTTGTCCTTTGTCAAACTCTTGCTTGCCGCAAATAATCTTTAGTAATGTAGATTTTCCTGCTCCGTTTTTTCCGGTTAGTCCGATACGGTCGCGAGGATTTATTAAAAAACTGATATTATCAAAAAGCGGTGTTCCCGAAAATTCTACTGTCAGCCCGTTTATTGAAATCATATTTTATAAGTATTTTTACAAATATTATTAAGAGTGCAAAAGTAAGAAAACAATTAAATATTTGTAAAGAAATGTTATGGAAGGGTGAAAAATAAAGTAATAACAATTATTTTAAAGTTTTACCTTTTTGGTATAATCAAGATTATATACTTTTTGTTTTAACAATAATTTTGCATCTACAGTTCCTTTAAATTCAATTTCTATTTCTTTCGATTTTAAATTGTTAAGAATGTTAATACCGGCTTGTAATATTTGAATAATATTAATTTTAACATCGAACTCTCCGGTAAATGTTGATTTTGATTTTATGTCAATATTGTCAGGAATCTTTAATTTACCGATTTTAACATTTTTAATATAAACATCAATATCTGCAGAGTTTATTTGCACTTTTACACTATTGGGATTATACAATGTTAAATTAAAAACAATTAAAACAGAGTTAAAATCTTTTTCAACTTTCAAATTGTTAATACTCTGGAATTCAATAGGTTTAAAAAAAGAACACCCTGAAAGCAGAATAGACAGAATAATAAATACAGGGAGAATAAATTTTATTTTCAGAGAAGTAGTCATAACAATTTTATAATAAAAAACCTGTCAGGAAAGAACATCTTTCGCAGACAGGTTTTTATATATTAAGTAAAATTATTTTTTTACTTTTTTACGAGTAGAGTAGTTTATTCTTAAAGCACTAACTCTTCTGAGTTCTTGTTTAATATCAGTTACAATACCCATTTTAGTATCTTCGTCAATTTTTAACGAAGTAGTCATAAAAGGGACTTCTTTTTCATCTCGTTTTTGACGTTCAGCTTCAATATAGTCTCCTATGTCATTTACACCGGCAAAAGCATCATTTAGTTGAATACGAGGTTCCGATCCAAAATATTTAACGTAGTTTTTTTGAGGTTTTCCTACGTATATATAACTAACAAGAGATTTTTTCTCAAGTTTTTTAATCTCACTCGCTTCAGGTACTTTTACTCGCACTTTCAGTTCAACCTCTTTCATGGTAGTAGTTACCATAAAAAAGAATAAAAGCATAAATACAATATCAGGAAGAGCCGAAGTATTAATAGCAGGTACCTCTTTACTGCTTTCTTTTCTAAATTTTCCCATAATTACTTTCCTCCTCCGTAATTTTTAGGTTCTGCTTCTGAAATCCTTTGAGGATATATTTTTTTTACAGCTTTTTGATGATCTTCATCAAGTTCATCAAAACGTTTACCGAATTTACGAAGAGCCAATTCATTACGCAACTCATTATAAGCTGCAGCTAATTCATTTTGAGCCTGAATATATATTCCGTAAGATGTACCTCGGTCGTTTTGTAACGATATAATCTGTTTTGACACAGGGTATAGTCCGAAAAACGGCACCTCAACTTCTTTAAATTCAGGTAAATTGTCTTTATGACTCGGATTTTCGATAAATTCTTTTGCTGCTTCTTTTAAATTGCTGATATCCATTGGTTTATTTTCAACCAATAATTGATCATTTTTGTTAATAAGAACAACAAAAACGTTTCTTTCTTTAATTTTTTGATCATCATTTTGTTTTTGATCAGGAGGAACAGGAGGAGGCAACATACGAGAAATACCTCGGTCGCTGTCCATTGTTGTTGTTACAAGAAAGAATATCAATAACATAAAGGCGATATCAGCCAAAGACGAAGCATTATATTCTGGAAGTTTTTTTGGCATTTTTTCTCCTTTTTAAATATTAAATTTATCGTTTATTAATTAAACGCAGCTCTGATTTCAGTATAAATCAGACTAATAAAAGCCATTCCCAAAAGAATATACAGCATATATATGCCGGCTCCTGCCCATCGTGATACAGTTCCCGATGCTATTACTTCTCCGGCAGCATTAAATATATCATTATTGCTTGCCAATAAGTATGAAATTAATGTTAAAATTCCAAATACCGCTATTGTTACTAAACTTGCAATAAGGCTTTTTTTGGATTTAAACATATTTACAAAAGCAAACAGCATTGTAACACCGATAGCCAAGGCTGTAAGTATATACATCCATATTATCAGTATTTCACCGTCTTTACCTCCGGCAAAAAACATTACTCCCACTACAATACTAATAGCGGCAATAACATAAAAGATAATATTGATTACTTTTATTGCTAAACTATTACCCATAATTAGTTATTTTTTGAGTGGTTATATTTTGTAAGAATATCAATTAATGAGATAGAAGCATCTTCCATATCATTAACAATAGAATCAATTTTTGCTACACAATAGTTATAAAGAATCTGTAGAATAATTGCAACAATAAGTCCGAATACTGTTGTAATAAGAGCCTGAGAGATACCACCTGCAACAAGTGAAGGAGAAATATCACCGGCAGCTTTAATAGCATCAAACGCTGCAATCATACCAATTACTGTTCCCATAAATCCTAACATAGGTGCCAATGCAATAAACAGTGCTATCCACGAAAGATTTTTCTCTAACAATCCTGTTTGAACACCTCCGTATGCAACTACTGATTTTTCAACAATTTCTGTTCCTTCGTCAGCTCTGTCTAATCCTTGGTAAAAGATACTGGCAACAGGTCCGCGAGTATTGCGGCATACTTCTTTTGCTGCTTCAATTCCACCTTGATTTAAAGCTTCTTCAACATCAGCTAATAATTTTTTAGTATTAGTTGTTGAAAAGTTAAGTGTTAAAATTCTTTCAATTGCAATTGCTAAACCGAAGATTAATGCTAATACAACAATACCCATAAATCCGGCACCACCTTCGATGAACTTTTGTTTAATAACTTGATGCATGGTTTGTCCTTCTAAAGCATCATCGTCTTCAGTTGTTGTTTCCGCTACTGTAGCTTGAGTTGTATCTGCTACTAATGTAGTATCATTTGCGGGAGTAGAATCTGTAGAAACAGCTTCAGTTGTGTTTGTCTCGTCCTGCGCGTAAGATACGTTGTTAGATGCTATTACCAGCATCCCAATTACAGCGAATAATGCAAGTAGTCTTTTCATTGCTTTGTTTTTTTGTTTTTAAATTTATTTACTTTTAAACTTTATTTATTTTAATTAAATCCTCATTTTTTTACTTACTGCGGAGAAAGAGGGATTCGAACCCTCGAAACCGTTTCACACAGTTTACACACTTTCCAGGCGTGCGCCTTCGACCACTCGGCCACTTCTCCTAAAAAACATCTAAATTAGTGCAAATTTAGAATTATGGGCGACAAAATACAAAAAAAAATAAAATTAGATGCAGTATTTATAAATTAATTTCTCCTCTTATTGATTTTGAAAGACAATCAATAATTTTCTCTTTACTGTATTTTTGTCCCAATAGAAACATCATTTTTGTTACTGCTGCTTCTGTTGTTATCTCTTTCCCGCTTATTACTCCTGCATCTTTAAGTCCTAAACTTGTTTCGTAAACTCCCATTTCAACACTACCTGCACTACATTGTGTTACGTTTATTATTATAATACCTTTATTTATTATTTCTGTAATTTTTTTTGTAAACCATTCATCGGTAGGAGCATTTCCTGAACCGTAACTTTCTAATATTAACCCTTTAAGCCCTTTTATGTTTAAATAAGAATCTAATACTTCAGGTGTTATTCCCGGAAATATTTTAAGAATAGCAATATTAGCATCCATATATTTATATACTTTTAGTTTTTGTTTTTCTTTAGGATGATTTATTGCTAAATGATTATAAGTAATATTTATGCCGGCTTTTGCCAATTCAGGATAATTATATGACCTGAATGCATCAAAATAGTCGGCATTGTGTTTTGTTGTTCTGTTACCGCGATACAGCTTGTTTTCAAAAAATATACAAACCTCAGGAACTTCGGGACGTCCGTTGTTTTGAGCCGCTGCAATTTCCACTGCACTTATAAAGTTTTCTTTGCCGTCGGTGCGAATTGTCCCTATCGGTAATTGTGAGCCTGTGAAAATAACGGGCTTATCAAGGTTTTCAAGCATAAAGCTTAATGCCGATGCCGAATATGCCATGGTATCGGTTCCATGAAGGATTACAAAACCATCGTATTTATCGTAATTTTTTTCGATAAGTTCAGCCAAATGAATCCATGTTTTAGGAGTGATATTTGACGAATCCATTAATTTTTCAAAGGTTATGGAATCAAGTTTAAAACCGAATTTTTTTAATTCGGGAACTTGAACCATAATATGATCAAAATCAAACGGTGCCAGCGAACCTGTCTTAGGATCGGTTATCATTCCTATGGTTCCGCCTGTATAAATAATTAATATTGATGTTTTATTTGGCATTATATTATATATTAAATATTTTTAAAGCATTAGCAGTTGTTATTTCTGCCACTTTGTTAATAGAATAACCGTAAACTTCTGCTACTTTTTCGGCTATAATATTTATATAGCTGCTTTCATTTCGTTTACCTCTGTAAGGAACGGGTGCAAGATAAGGACTATCTGTTTCTAAAACAATATGATTTATATCAATAAATTTTATAATATCCCTGAGATTTGTGTTTTTAAAAGTAATAACCCCACCTATTCCTACCATAAATCCCATATCGGTAATTAATTTTGCTTGTTCAGCCGTTCCGCCAAAACAATGAAAAATACCTTTTAAATTGTCGGTAACCAAAGGATACAATGCTTTATAAACTTCGTCAAAAGAGTCTCTTGTATGAATTACTATCGGTAAATTCAACTCTTTTGCCCATTTTACTTGTGTTGTAAATACATCAACCTGTTGATTTTTAAATGTTTTATCCCAATATAAATCAATACCTATTTCGCCTATTCCGTAAAATGTGTTTTGTGATAGATACTTTTCTGCAATATCCAATTCCTTTTTATAATCCTTGTCAACCGATGTGGGATGTAAACCCATTAGCGGATATAAAAAACCGTTATTCTCGGCACTCATCTCAATTAAATCATTATGACTTTTGCTGTCTATTGCCGGCATTATTATCTTTTTTATACCGTTTTGCAATGCCCTGTCTAAAACATTTACCGTATCTTCTTTAAAATCATCTACATATAAATGAGCATGTGTATCAACAAATTCCATAAAATCAAATATTTTTTACGGCGAAATTATAAATTGTTTCGGGAAATTAAAATGTAGTTTAAACATCTTTTAATATAGTAAAAAATGCTTAAATATTATATAAATAGTCATAAATAGTTGTATCTTTGAGTATTAAGTCTTTAAAATTGATTATCAAATAACCCGTTTGTAGATATTAATATTATAACTATAGCAAGAAATGTATTGGAAAAAACCTTTACCGAATGGATAAAAGAGTATGAGCAAATTGATGATGTAACGTTAGTAGGCGTGAAGATATAACGAATTAATTTTAAAAAATTTCTATTTTAAAAATCGACTATCAGTTTTGCTATGTTTCGCTGTCTATAACATTACAAATTCTATCAAAAACCTCATCAATAGAACCTATGCCGTCAACTTTGCGGTATTTTCCTTGCGATTTGTAAAAATCCATAACAGGTTGAGTTATATTATGATAAACTTCAATTCTGTTATTGATTATTGAAACATCCTTATCATCATCTCTGCCGGAACTTTTCCCGCGTTCAAGAATACGCTCTACTAAAATATTGTCGTCAACATGCAGATGCAAAAGAATATTTACCTCAGCATTTACAGGATTCAACATCTCTTTTAGCCATTCGGCTTGAGCTACTGTGCGAGGAAAACCATCAAAAATAAAGCCGTTACACTCTTTATTATTAAAAACGAATGTTTTAACCATCTCTTGAACCATTTCATCGGGCACAAGATTTCCGTTATTAATCAGTTCAGCTATTTTTTTACCGAGCTCAGAGCCTGATTTTTTTTCGGCTCGCAATAAATCTCCTGTTGAGAGATGTTTTAATTTATATTTCTCAATAATTTTTGTTGCTTGAGTTCCTTTTCCCGAACCCGGAGGACCAAAAAGAATAAGATTAAACATAGTTAACAAGGTTAAATAATAGTATAAATATCACTTAAATTTCTTCCATATCCGTCATAGTCAAGTCCGTAGCCTACAATAAAATCATTGGCTATCTTAAAACCTGCATAATCTATCGGCAAATCTTTTTTATAAGCATTAGGTTTAAAAATCAGTGTTGCAATTTTTATTTCGGCAGGTTCATAACCTTTAAGTTGTTTAATAATACTTTCGAGAGTGTTGCCTGTATCAACAATATCTTCAAGAATAACAACCGTTTTGTTTTCAATATCTTCATTTATACCTATCAGCCTTTTTACTTTTCCCGAAGATGTTGTACCTTGATACGAAGCTAGTTTCAGAAATGTAATTTGAGTAGGAATTGATATATGTTTAAACAAATCACCTGCAAACATAAAACTGCCGTTTAATATTCCTAAAAAAATAACATCTTTGCCTGCAAGGTCACTATTAATTTGAGATGCCATTTTTTTTACCGTTTCTTGAATCTCTTTCTCAGGAATGGAAACTCTAAATTTTTTATCTAATATTTGAATTTCTTTCATGTATTATTAATTATTCAAACCTATCAAAGGTTATTAAAAATGTATATAAATTTTTTATAATCAAGATGTTTTCTTTAAAAACGAATATAAATTACTAAATAAACGGCACTTGTGCCAATAAATATTTTATATTTTTGACAAAAATACGACACTTAATTGTTTTTATTACATAAATATTTTAAGTAAAAATGTATTTTTACAGCATGAAAATAGAGTTTAATTTTTCATAAAGTAATAAATTGAAATTATCTAATATTGTTTTGTTGTAAATATTAAATTAAATTAACACAAAAATAAACAATAATAGTAATAACAAACACAAAATTATATAACATATACTATATATATATAAAATAAATGTTTAACAAAGATTAATTAAATGAAAGCACAAGTAAGTATTATTATGGGAAGTACATCCGATTTACCTGTTATGGAAAAAGCGGCTAAAATATTGGATGATTTTAGAATACCTTTTGAAATGAATGCACTATCAGCACATAGAACTCCCGAACAAGTAGAAAAGTTTGCCAAAGGAGCAACCGAAAGAGGTATAAAAGTAATTATTGCCGGTGCGGGAATGGCAGCTCATTTACCCGGCGTTATTGCTGCAATGACTCCAATACCTGTAGTAGGTGTTCCGATTAATGCTACATTGGACGGACTTGATTCCATTTTTTCAATTCTTCAAATGCCTCCCGGAATACCGGTAGCTACAGTTGGTGTAAATGCCGCTCAAAATGCAGGTATTCTTGCTGCTCAAATCATTGGAACAGGCAACGAAGAAATTTTTAAAACAACTGTTGATTACAAAGAATCTCTAAAACAAAAAATTGTTAAAGCAAATCTCGATTTGCAAGAAATTAAATACGACTATAAAACAAATTAAAAATTAGTAAAAAATTTCACCACAGATTAACAGTATTTACGGGATTTTTAATCTTAACAATCTGATAATCTGTGGTTTTTTATTTGTGCAAATCAGTGTAATTTGTGGTTAAACACCTTCGCGACTTAGCGGTAAAAACCTTAATTTTCTTAACTTAATGTTAAAGTAATTGAATTGAGCGTAGCGAAATAATCTTAAATGTCCTTCTATGTCTTATATGGTTCAATAAAAAACCTTAATTTTCTAACAGCTTAATCTTCTTAATACCTTAATGTTTAAATAGTTGAAAGCTGAGCAAAGCGAAGCATAACTTAAATGTTTTTAAACGTTCTCGTACGTTTGTGTTAAAATAAAATTAGTTAAGTATGTTAAAAAATAGGAAAATACACCTGCTTAACAACAGCAATAATTGTATTTTTGTCCAAATTAAGAATTAATGTTTTTTATAGAGGTAAGTTCCATTTGATAAATGAGAGAGTTAAAAAATATTTCGGTAACATTGTTATGCCTGCTTTTTGTAATTAATTTGTCGGGGCAAAATAAAAGCAAATGGCATCAAGTAGGAGATTTGCCCATTGCGATAAACACTAAAATAAAAGATTTTGAAGTTGTTACTCAAGGCAGTAATGTTTCATTTAAATTTAAAATAAAAAACACAGGAGACAAACCTTTTGCTATTTGGCACGTATCAGCTTCGTGCGGTTGTACTACAACATCGTGGACAAAAAAACCGATAAAAAAAGGTGGCACGGCAATTGTAAAAGTAATTTACGATTCGTGGGAAACAGGCAAGTTTATTAAACCTGTATATGTTTATACAACAGTAGCCGATAATCCCATAAAACTGACAATTAAAGGAACAGTAGTTAAAGATAAATCACAAAATAATATCTCAAAAAAAAGCACAAATTTTAAAGGAGATTTTCCGAAAACAAAAAACTAATTTATTATGCCAACAATATCAGATAAAGGAAACAAAATGCCGGCATCACCAATCAGAAAATTGGTGCCTTTTGCCGAAGAAGCAAAACGCAAAGGTCGTAAGGTATATCACCTTAACATAGGACAACCCGATATTAAAACTCCCGAGGTAGCTATTCAAGCTATTCGCAATTACGACGAAAAAGTTATTGAATACAGCCATTCGGCAGGTAACGAATCGTATAGAAAGAAACTTGCCGGGTATTATCAAAATATCGGTATTGATGTTGATTATAACGATATTCTTATAACAACAGGCGGTTCCGAGGCTTTGGTTTTTGCTTTTCAAAGCACTCTTAACCTTGACGACGAAGTGATTATTCCCGAGCCTTTTTATGCAAATTACAACGGATTTGCAATAATGTCGGGGATTAATCTTGTGCCTGTTACCGCTTCAATTGAAGATGGTTTTGCATTGCCTCCCATTGAAAAATTCGAGGAGTTGATAAACGAAAAAACCAAAGGAATAATTATTTGTAATCCCAGCAATCCAACAGGTTATCTTTACAGCGAAGACGAAATGCGTAAACTTGCCGAAATAGCAAAAAAACACGACCTGTATATATATTCCGATGAGGTTTATCGCGAATTTTGCTACGACGGGAATACTCATTTTTCTGCAATGAATCTGTCAGACATTCAACAAAATGTTATTATGATTGATTCTGTGTCGAAAAGATACAGTTCTTGCGGAACACGTATAGGTGCAATGGTTACAAAAAACAAAGAGGTGGTTTCTACCGCTTTGAAATTTGCACAAGCACGTTTAAGTCCTCCCGGATTGGGACAAATAGCCGGCGAAGCATCACTTGATACACCAAAAGAGTATTTCGATGAAGTTTACAATGAATATATAGAACGTCGCAACTTTATGGTTGATGCTCTTAATAAAATAGAAGGTGTTGTTTGCCCGATGCCAAAAGGTGCATTTTACACTATTGTAAAGTTACCGGTTGACAACAGCGAAAAATTTTGCGAATGGATACTTAAAGATTTTGAGTATAACAATCAAACAGTGATGATGGCTCCCGCAAGCGGATTTTATTCTACTCCCGGTAAAGGAACCGATGAGGTTAGAATTGCTTATGTTCTTACTATCGAAGATTTGAAAAATGCTATGGAGACGCTTGAACAAGCATTGAAAGCTTATCCGGGCAGAACAGTATAGTTTTTTACAAAAAATATTCTCGCTGTCTTCTTGTTCAAACAAAATAAAGCAGATACTTTTGTTTTATACAATTTGAACAAGTTGACAGCGTTTTTTATTTTTACACTCAAATCCGCAAAGTTTGTACCGTATTTTCAGAGTTACGGTACAAGTTGTTAATTTTAATAATAATTAAAAAGTGATTTTTTAATAAAACTCACGCCGTGACTATCAGTTATTTAATTATTTTAGTTGCGGATTTAAGATTTACCTTTTTCCAAATAAATTTGATGATTAAGTTTACGAAAATTAAGAAGATATTTAAAAAGTAAAGGTTTCGCTATGTTTGCAAAACAATAAAAAATTAAGATATTATTTTCAGCAAATTAATAAAACAAAACCGTAACTATATTTATTGTTGTAGCTCATTTGAAGAGGCGATTCGGCTCATTTTAATTGGTTTTGTGAGCTGAATAAGCTATATTTGTGAGCTAAAAGATAAAAAATGAATATTGAAAAACAAATATTAGACTTTTTAAAAAATAATCCTGAAAGTTCTTCAAATCAGATTCTAGAAAATATTGAAGAAAAGAAAAGTATTGCTACAATAAAACGAGTTTTATCAAAACTTGTATCTGAAAATTTAATTACAACCATAGGTAAAGCTAAATCTACCAAATATAAACTTTCGCCTTTTTATAAATTATTTGAGAATATTAATATTGAACGATATTACGAAAAAGAAATTGACGAACGAACAATAGTTGAAAATTTCAATTTTGCATTGTTAACAGATATATTATCAAATGTAGATTTATTTACTGAAAACGAATTAGAAAAATTGTTTATACTTCAAGATAAATTTACTCAAAACATATCGGAATTAAGTGAATATCAACATAAAAAAGAATTAGAACGGTTAGCTATTGATTTAAGTTGGAAATCTTCACAAATTGAAGGTAATACCTATTCTTTATTGGAAACTGAAAAATTATTGAAAGAAAAAGAAACAGCCTCAGGAAAGACAAAAGAAGAAGCTGTTATGTTATTAAATCATAAAGATGCAATTGATTTTATAGTTGAAAATCCGAACTATTTATATCCATTAACTGTTTCAAAAATAGAAGATATTCATAGTATTTTAACAAAAGAACTTGATGTTGATAGAAATATACGAAAACGAAGGGTAGGGATATCGGGAACAAATTACCGACCACTTGATAATGAATTTCAGATAAAGGAAGCACTATACTTGATGTGTGAATTGATAAATAAAAAAAAGAATATTTTTGAGCAAGTATTATTAGCGTTAATATTGATTTCATATATTCAACCATTTGTTGATGGAAATAAACGAACAGCGAGAATAGTAAGTAATGCAATATTGATAAATCACAATTATTGTCCAATTTCGTTTAGAACAGTTGATAGTGTGGATTATAAAAAGGCAATGTTATTATTTTATGAGCAAAATAATGTTACAATTTTCAAAAAAATATTTATTGAACAATTTGAATTTGCAGTAAAAACATATTTTTAAGAAGAATAAAAAGAAATAAAAAAACGAGCCGATATAGATACTTTTTAGACATTTTCGAAATAAGGTATAAATAAAGATAAAAGCACAATTTTGGAATTACAACAAATATTAAATACCTATAAAACCCTGCCGCAAATAAAGCAGGCAAAAAACCAATTGTCAGTATCAGGTGCAAAATTGTTTTTAAAAGGTTTAAAAGCGTCGTCGCAAGCAGTGGTTACGGGAGCTTTATTCTCCGAGTCGGACAAAATTTTTGTAATTACCTTAAACGACAAAGAAGAAGCCGCTTATTTTTACAACGATTTGCAAAATATTGTCGGAGAAGAGTTTGTTGAATTTTTACCATCGTCGTATCAACGCTCAATACAATACGGAAAAGTTGAAAACAGCAATATTTTATTGCGAACCGATGTTTTAAATAAAATATCAACATCAGCCCAACCGATTATTATTGTCACCTATCCCGAAGCATTTATGGAAAAGGTGATAGCTGCCGATAGCTTAAAAGCCAATACTTTTACCATAAAAAAAGGCGACACATTAGACCGCGATTTTGTTATAGAACTGCTTACCGAATACGAATTTGAGCGAACCGATTTTGTTTACGAACCCGGACAGTTTGCCGTAAGAGGCAGCTTGATTGATGTGTTTTCGTTTGCAGGTGATGAGCCTTATCGAATCGACTTTTTCGACAACGAAGTTGATTCAATACGCATATTCGATATTGAAACTCAACTTACAAAAAATATTCGTCAAACGGTTACGCTCATTCCGAATATTAACGAAAATATAAGTTCGGGAAATAGAATTTCCGTTTTTGAATATATCGGTGAAAATGCCGTTTACGGATTTTACGACATCGATTTTGTTAAACTCAGGTGTAATCAAATTATTGAAAATACCGATACAAGCAATCTGTTTGAAGATGCGGAGCAAACTCCCGAAATATCCGATTTGGTTGTCTCGGGCAACGAAATATTAAATACTGTTGAAAGCAGTTGTGTGGTTGAGTTTGGAAATAAATCTTTTTTTAAAGATGCCGTTATTTTGCAATTTAACACATCAATGCAACCTGCCATACGAAAGAATTTCGATTTGTTGGCAGCCGAATTAAACAGATATACCGAAGCAGGCTATCAAAATTATATTCTTTTTGACAGTATTGAGCAAAAAGACAGATTAGAGGCTATTTTCAGAGATAAAGATACCGATGTAAAATTTGATTCTTGCGTTGAAACCCTAAGCAAAGGGTTTATTGACAACGACTTGAAGATTACCTGTTTTACCGATCACCAGATTTTTGAGCGGTATCATAAGTTTAAAATTAAAGAGGGTTTTACCAAACGAGCGTCGCTTACTTTGGCAGAACTCACCAATCTTCACCCGGGCGATTATGTTGTGCATATCGACCACGGAATAGGAAAATTCGGAGGCTTGCAAAAAGTTGACATCAACGGAAAGCAGCAAGAGGCAATAAAACTTATTTATCGCGACAGCGATGTGCTTTTTGTGAGTATCCACTCATTGCACCGTATTTCAAAATACAAAGGGAAAGATGCCGAGGAGCCTAAAATTCATAAGTTGGGGTCGCCCGTATGGAAAAATCTTAAAGCAAAAACCAAGAAAAAGGTTAAAGATATAGCTAAAGATTTGATAAAACTTTATGCCGAAAGGCGAGTTCAAAAAGGCTTTGCTTTTTCGCCCGATTCGTTTATGAATCAACAACTTGAAGCATCGTTTATTTACGAAGACACACCCGACCAATATAAAGCGACGCAAGCGGTAAAAGCCGATATGGAAAATCCTGTTCCTATGGACAGGCTTGTGTGCGGCGATGTGGGATTCGGGAAAACCGAAGTGGCTATTCGTGCAGCATTTAAGGCTGTCGCCGACAATAAACAGGCAGCAGTACTTGTGCCGACAACTATTTTAGCATTACAACATTTTCGCACATTTTCCGAAAGGTTAAAAGATTTTCCCGTTACTGTTGACTATTTGAGCCGATTGAGAACTGCAAAAGAACAATCGGAAGTAAAAAAACGCCTTGAAAAAGGAGAGATAGATATAATTATCGGCACTCACAAGTTGATAGGTAAAAACATAAAATTCAAAGATTTAGGATTGTTGGTGGTTGATGAGGAGCAAAAATTCGGTGTTTCCGTAAAGGAAAAACTGAAACAGATAAAAATAAATGTAGATACTCTTACGCTTACCGCGACACCCATTCCGCGAACATTACAGTTTTCGCTGATGGGAGCACGCGATTTGTCTATAATTAATACTCCGCCGCCCAACAGGCAGCCTATTATTACCGAAGTTCACAGGTATAATGAAGATATTATTCAAGAAGCGGTAAATTATGAACTTAGCCGTGGCGGACAAGTGTTTTTTATTCACAACAGAGTGCAAAATCTTGAAGAGATAGCGGGAATTATTACCCGTTTATGTCCGCAGGCAAAGGTAAAATACGCTCACGGGCAAATGGACGGCAATCAGGTAGAAAAAATCATGCTCGAATTTATCAAAGGAGAGTTTGATGTGCTTGTTGCTACAACAATTATTGAGTCGGGGCTTGATATTCCCAATGCCAACACAATAATAATAAATCAGGCACACAATTACGGATTGAGCGATTTGCACCAATTGCGAGGTAGAGTAGGAAGATCAAACAAAAAAGCGTTTTGTTATTTGTTGGCTCCGTCGCCTGAATTGCTTACAAACGAAGCACGCCGGCGATTAAAGGCTATTGAGGATTTTTCGGAATTAGGAAGCGGATTTAATATTTCACTTCAAGATTTGGATATTCGTGGAGCAGGAAACTTGCTTGGAGCCGAACAAAGCGGATTTATAGGTGATTTGGGTTTCGAGGCTTATCAAAAAATTCTTAACGAAGCTCTTGTGGAACTGAAACAAAATGAGTTTAAAGAGAGTTTCAATGATACGCAGGAACAAAAACCGGAGTCGGTAACCGGTGATTTTGAAAATATGGTTTTTGTAAGCGATTGTTATATCGACACCGATTTGGAAATAATGATTCCCGAAGATTATATTGAGAATGTTCCCGAAAGAATAAACTTTTATCGTAAGATTGATGCAATTGAAAACGAAGAGGAATTGCAACAATTCAAAGATATTTTAACCGACCGTTTCGGACCTATGCCCGAACCGGTAAAAGAATTAATGGAGGTTGTAAAATTGCGGCGAACAGCCATTGATATGGGAATAGAGCGAGTAATATTAAAAAGTAATAAGATGATTGTTCATTTTATTTCGGATAATACATCGCTTTTTTACAAAACATCAAAATTTCAGACTATTTTAATAAATATGCAAAAGTTGGGCAACAATTGTCGTATGCAAGAAAAAAACGATAAGTTGACATTATCAATTGAATCGGTAAAATCGGTAAAACAAGCTCTTGTTTATTTAGAAAAATTAAGAATGTGAAATTTCATATATTTTTAAAATTTAAAATATTTATTAAAATATTGCGTTAGCCTGAACAATATAAATTTTACTATCTTTACAGTCAAAATTTTGATTAAAAACTATGGAATTCGGCATATTTAAAGAACCTAAAAACATAATAGAGCTGTTTACCTTTGATTTGTCAACTTTCTTTTACGAAGATGATTACGAAGAGATAAGTTGCGTTGAAGAAGGTGAGGTATTTATGATTGAATATGAAAAAGCATTGCCGTGGACAGAGGTAGGATTGTTTAATTCTGTAGTTTTCAGAGTTTTTAATGATAAGAAAAACATTATAGGCAGTAATCATATAAATGTTCGTTTTTCGGTTGAATATTCAAAAAACAACAAAAGTTACATTGTAAAACTTATCAATAAATTATATAAAATTTATGGTTGGGACGATGAAAATCGCGGTGAATGGTCTGACATTGATGATGAAAAAATTGAAAAATCGGAGTTGATAAGGCAGTGGACATTAGGTGAAGGGAAATATATTTATACAGTGCATATCTCTATGGGAAATAATATATTATTACTTGAAATACTGTTTTTTAATCATCTGTTGAAATTAATTCAAGAAAATCCTTTATAGTTTTTTATAAAAAAACATGAATCTCACTGTTGATATAGGCAATACTCAATTTAAGATATGTATATTTGATAATGATAAGTTGATTTATCATCTGTATTTGAAAAAGTTTACACGTGATACAGTTGAGCAATTAACAAAGGAATATAATATTGATTATGTTATTTTTTCGGATACGCGAAATGTAAATAAAAAAGAATTTTTGAGTTTATTTCCTGAAAAATTACAAATAATTGAGTTAACCAATCAAATGCCGTTGCCCGTAAAGATAGATTATCAAACACCAGAAACACTTGGTAAAGACAGAATTGCAGGAGCAGTTTATGCAGCTGATAAATTTCAGGGAGTAAATTGTATGTTAATAGATATAGGAACAGCTATAACTATTGATTATATTGATGCGGAAGGAGCTTTTAAAGGAGGAATTATTTCTCCGGGACCCGAAACAAGATATAGAGCATTACACGATTATACAGGAAAATTACCGATGCTTGAACCTGTTGAAGATGTTAATTTTATTGGTAATTCTACCACATCTGCAATTCAATCGGGGGTGCAAAACGGAATTTTATATGAAATAAACGGATATATTTCTCGTTTCATTAAAGAAAATAACAACACTAAAATAATAATTACGGGAGGTTATGCATTCTTATTTGAAAAAAAGATAAAATATCCCATATTTGTAAATTCTTTTGTTGTTCCGCAGGGATTAAACAAAATATTAATGTATAATATAAAAAGAGAGATAAAATAACAGCAATTTTTTGTATAAAACTATAAAAGAGGTTTTTGATTCTCTTTTAATTTAAGATTTAAGAATGAATAAAATAAAAATATTAATACTTACAGGTTTAGTAATATTTTTCACAAGTACTTTTTCTCAGGTAGGTTCACCATACTCACAATATGGATTAGGTGATAATACATACAAAGGGTTTGAGCAATCGAAAGCAATGGGCGGAATAGGTATCGGATTAAGAACAAATAAAAATCTTAATAGTTTAAACCCTGCATCATACACAGGATTAGACAGTTTGTCGGTGTTGTATTTAGTAGGCTTTAATACCGGATTTAACAGAATACAGTCGTCAATAGATAAAGTTGACAGGAACGATACACGATTGGGATATTTTGTTCTTGGATTTAAAGCTGCAAAAAAATGGGCTTCAAGTATCGGTGTAGTTCCGGTTTCAAGAGTTGATTACACTTACAAATACTCCGATTCAACATCCGAAAACGGAAAGGTAGATTACTATTTATATGGTTCGGGAGGTTTAAATAAAATATATTGGAGTAATGCATTTGACATTACCAAAGATTTATCGTTTGGATTTACAGCTTCGTATGTTTTCGGGCCTCTCAATAGAGTATCATCTGCTGTTTTTGTTGATGATTGGATTAACGCCGATAATACTAAAGTGGATAAACAATTTAATGTTTATGATTTTACTTTTGATTTTGGTTTACAGTATAAAATCCATTTAAAAGAAAATTCAAATATTGTATTGGGAGTTGTTTATGAAAATAAAATCAAGTTGAATGCAAAAAAAAGCATAAAAGCGGGAACAGTTAAAAACGGACCTAATTTGGATGATAATTTTTATGAAAATATTTATGAAGGAGAACTTATCAGAACAATAATAGATACGCAAAATATTAAGAGCACAGTGTCGTTACCGAGTGCTTTTGGATTTGGATTTACTTATACCAATAAAAAAATAATTGTAGGTGCTGATTTTTATGAACAAATGTGGAGTGAGGTTCAGAATAACCTGTATGATACTAAGTTACGCAACATGATGACAGTAAGGGCAGGAGTAGAATATACACCTAATTATAATAGTGTTGGTAAATATTATAAAAAAATTCATTATAGGTTTGGAGGACATTT
>Ga0256845_1000247_pt1 | contig 51302 bp, 38 predicted proteins | sample RiftiametaG_FD_189101 | JGI IMG/M metagenome (GOLD analysis project Ga0256845, IMG submission 189101) | Tube worm associated microbial communities from hydrothermal vent at the East Pacific Rise, Pacific Ocean - Riftia | ecosystem: Host-associated > Annelida > Integument > Unclassified ...
CTATTTCTATAAATAATGTGCCTTCTGCAATACCTTGTTCAGGAACAATAAAATCTTTAGTGGTTGATACTAATTTAATTTCACCTTCATAATTTCGAAGTTTAAAGCTAACATTATCAATAGATTGCGATGTTTTGTTTACTAGTTTATATGTAAATACATTACTGATAATTGTACCTTCTTTATGCTCGTATAATTGCCCAGGTAATCTTAAAACTCTAGCTTCTACATCATTTCTTAATAATAACATGCCTCCCAAGAAACCAACTAATATAAAAAGAACAGCAATATAACCTTTAAGTCTTGGTGTAAGTTTAAACTTTTCTTTCTTTTCAATTTCATTTTCACTTGCATAACGAATTAATCCTTTTGGTAAGTTGATGCTTTCCATAATATGATCACATTCATCAATACAAGCTGTACAGTTTACACATTCTAATTGTGTGCCATTTCTAATATCAATGTTTGTTGGACACACATGTACACATTGCAAACAATCTATACAATCGCCATGACCTAGTTCTTGTCTGTCTTCGTTTTTTCTAAACTTCTTTCTGCCTCTTTCACCTTCTCCACGTTTATAATCGTAAGCTACAATAATAGACTTATTGTCTAATAAAACGCCTTGTAGTCTTCCGTAAGGACAAGCTATGATACATACTTGCTCTCTAAACCAAGCAAATACGAAATAGAATACTCCTGTAAAAATAAGTAATGAAATTAATGTACTGGTATTGTGAAAAGGACCTTCAGTTATATATGTTAATAGTTTGTCGCTACCAATTAAATAGGCTAAAAAGACATTTGAAATTATAAACGAAATGACTAAAAATATAACCCATTTTAAAAGACGCTTTTTAATTTTATCGGCATTCCATTTTTGTCTATCTAATTTACGTTGTTTGTTTCTATCGCCTTCAATCCAGTATTCTATACGGCGAAATACCATTTCTAAAAATATGGTTTGTGGACAAATCCATCCACAAAAAATACGACCAAAAGCAACGGTAAAAAGTGCTATAAAAATAACACCAATAAGCATAGATAATACAAATAAATGAAAATCTTGTGGCCAAAAAGGAAAGCTAAATATATTGAAACGACGTTCCAGTACATTAAACATTAAAAACTGGTTGCCATTAATTTTTATAAATGGTGCTAACACCAAAAACGAAATAAGAATGTAGCTAACTATTTTACGTTTTTCGTAATATTTACCACTTGGTTTTTTAGGGTACACCCAAGCACGTTTACCATCTTCATTTATGGTACCAATAGAATCTCTAAATGTTTCGTTTTCTGGTGTTTCCAAAATTACTTTATTTATAAGACCTTTCAAGGTTTATAGCCTGAATGGTCTTTTTAATAATTTTAATTAAATTTTTATTCTTCCGTTCCAGAAACTTTAGAAGTTTCTGTTGTAGTTTCTTCTTTCCATATATCACCTTCAGCTGCTTTTGGTTCAGCAGGTGTTGTACCTTCAAACTGCAATACATAACTAGAAACTTGAGCAATTTCTAAAGGTTTTAAACTTTGTTTCCAAGCAATCATACCTTTACCATCTCGTCCACCTTCAGAAACTGTTTTAAATACATTTTTAATACCTCCACCTAAAATCCAGTTTGGATCTGTTAGGTTTGGTCCAATACCACCACCACCATCTGCTTTATGACAAGCAATACAGTTAGTTTCGAAAAGAGTTTTACCAGCTTCTAAATCTGATGCATCGGTTAATACTTCAACAGTATTAAAATCTACTAAATTTTTTGCGGTTTTTTTGTATTCTTCAATAGCTATTTTGGCTTCAGCATATTCTGTTTTTAATTCAGTAATCTGATTATCTCCGTTAAACACATGATATTTAAACATATAAATAACAGCAAAAATTATTGATGCATAAAAACTATAAATCCACCAAGGCGGTAAATTGTTATCAAGTTCTTTAATACCATCGTAATTATGGTCTAAAACTATTTCACCCTCTTCTTCCATTGGTTTTGAGCCTAAAAGATTTTTATAGGTATTTTTTATCCAAGTAAATTGTGGTGTTTTTGAGTTTTGCGCATCATAACGTGCTTTGCCCTCAGCATCTAAACTTTGATATAATATATTACTCATTGAAGCCACAATAGCTTCTATTGCAATAAGCACTAATAACACTAGAATTAAAAATAATAATATAGTTGGATACTCAATAAAAGCAGGTTTTTCTCCTGAATCGATAAAGTATTCTATAAGTCCGAATATGATAAAAAATACGACTGGTACTCTTACCCAAGATGGCATTAAATTTCTCATAGTGTTGTTTGGTTTTGGTTATCTAACGGTAAGTTACTTACGGTTTCTATATAGTCTTTTTTAGCAGTTAAAACCCACCAAAATAATATTACGAAAAATGTGAAAAATATAATCAAAGAAATTAGAGGATATATCTCTATTCCTGCGATACTTTCCATATGATTTTTTACAAATTTTAGCATGATGTTTAATTATTAGAGGTTTCTATATCTTTTACTTTTATATCTGTACCTAAACGTTGTAAATAGGCAATTACTGCAACTATTTCTCGATTACGTACTTCTACAAAATCTTCTCCAGCTAAATTTTTATCTTCCTCAAAAGACATTAATAAATCTGAATCTTGATATAACCTTTCTTCAATTTGAGAACCTTGTTCAGTCATATTTTGTTGTGCCTTTGCTATATCTTCTTCAGTATATGGAACGCCAAGTTTCACCATGGTTCTCATTTTAGCTTCGGTTGAAGATTTATCAAGCTCATCTCTTATTAACCATTGATAAGCTGGCATGATAGAACCACTCGATACACCTTGCGGATCAAACATATGTTTAAAATGCCATGAATCAGGTCTTCCTCCAGTTAATTTTCCTCCAACACCTTCTCTAGCTAAATCTGGTCCAGTACGTTTACTTCCCCAAAGGAAAGGATGGTCGTAAACAAATTCTCCTGCTTTAGAATATTCACCATAACGTTCAACTTCACTTCTAAAAGGACGTATCATTTGTGAATGACAACCAACACAACCTTCTCGTATATAAATATCGCGACCTTCTAATTCTAAAGGTGTATATGGTTTTACACTTGTAATGGTTGGTATATTTGATTTTACTAGTATAGTTGGTATGATTTGAACAATACCACCAATTAAGATAGCAACTGTAGCATAAATAGTTAATTTAATTGGTTTACGCTCTAACCAAGTGTGCCAACCTTCGCCTGCAATACGTCTTTTAGATACTTTTGTAAGAGCAGCAGCTTCAGCTAATTCGTCTTCAACTTTACTTCCTTGTCTTATAGTTAAAATAACATTGTAAACTAAAACTAGCATTCCAGTAATGAATAATGTTCCTCCTATGGCACGCATCCAATACATTGGCATAATCTCGGTAACGGTTTCTAGAAAGTTTCCGTATACTAAAGTTCCATCAGGATTAAACTGTTTCCACATACTTGCTTGTGTAAAACCAGCAACATATAATGGTAGAGCATACATAATGATTCCTAAAGTTCCAATCCAGAAATGGAAGTTGGCTAATCCTATTGAATATAATTTTGTTTTAAATAATTTTGGTATTAAATAATATACCATTCCAAAGATTAAAAAACCATTCCAAGCTAATGCTCCAACGTGAACATGTGCAATAATCCAATCTGTGTAATGCGCAATAGCATTCACATTTTTTAATGCAAGTAAAGGGCCTTCAAAAGTTGCCATACCATAACCAGTAATGGCGACTACCATGAATTTTAAAACAGGGTCTGTACGTACTTTATCCCAAGCACCACGAAGTGTTAAGAGTCCGTTTATCATCCCTCCCCAAGAAGGCATTAATAACATTACAGAAAATGCCACACCTAAATTTTGAGCCCATTCTGGTAATGCTGTATATAATAAGTGATGTGGTCCTGCCCAGATATATATAAAAATTAACGACCAAAAGTGTACAATAGATAAGCGATAAGAATATACCGGTCTGTTTGCTGCTTTAGGAACAAAATAATACATCAATCCTAAAAATGGTGTTGTTAAGAAAAATGCCACAGCATTATGTCCATACCACCATTGTACAAGCGCATCTTGAACACCAGCATACACAGAATAACTTTTTAAACCTCCAAAACTTACAGGAAGCGCTAAACTGTTAAATATATGAAGTACAGCAACTGTTACAAATGTTGCTATATAAAACCAAATTGCCACATATAAATGACGTTGTCTTCTTTTTATAATAGTACCAATTAAATTCCAACCAAAAACTACCCAAATAACAGCAATGGCAATATCAAAAGGCCATTCTAATTCGGCATATTCTTTAGATGTTGAATACCCTAAAGGGAGTGTTATTGCTGCTCCAACAATAATAAGTTGCCAACCCCAAAAGTTAATTTTACTTAAAAGGTCGTTAAACATTCTTGCTTTTAATAAACGCTGTGAAGAATAATACACACCTGCAAAAGTGGCATTACCAACAAAGGCGAAAATTACAGCATTGGTATGTAAAGGCCTTAAACGACCAAAACTTAACCATGAAATACCATCGGTTAAATTTGGAAAAAGAAACATAAAGGCGAGTAGTAATCCTACTGTCATACCCACAACTCCCCAAATTATTGTTGCATAGAGGAAATTTTTAACGATTTTGTTATCGTAATGAAATTGTTGTACTTCCATAATAATTAATTAGTCTTTTTGGTTTTTAATGTTGGTTTTGGTTGCTCCTTAACGAGTTCGTCATCAAAAAGCATTCTAACAGATGGCGTATAGCTATCATCGTACTGTCCGTTTTTTACTGCCATAATAAAAGCAATAAAGAAGCCGACAGCGATAATAATACTGATAATTAATAACATATATATAACACTCATACCTATTAGAAGTTATGCTTTCAAAATTATGTTTTGCTATATTACAAAAGTATGATAAATATCATATTCCTTAATTTGGAATCATTCTAAATCTTTACCAATAAAATTTGTTGCGATGGTTGTAAAAACTACAACGCTAATTGAGCTTAAAGGCATCAAAATAGCTGCTATTACAGGTTCTAATTGTCCTGTGATAGCAAAATAAATTCCGATACTATTATAAAAAAATGACAATATAAAACTCCATTTTATAATCTTTAAAGCGCTTTTAGATGCTTTTATATAATTGTATAATTGATTGAATTTTGAAGCGTCTAAAATGGCATCACACGCAGGCGAAAACACATTCACATTTTCTGAAATTGAAATTCCAATATTACTTTGTGCCAACGCTCCAGCATCATTTAAACCATCGCCAATCATTAGAATTTTTGCACCTTCAGATTGATGGTATTTTATATAATCTAATTTATCATCTGGTTTCTGATTAAAAATTAGCTTTGTTTTAGTTGGCAGTAATTTCTTTAAGTTTTCTAACTCTCCTTCATTGTCACCCGACAAAATCACCAAATCATAGTGTTTTTTTAGGTTGTTAAACAGTTTAGATAAGCCTTTTCTGTAACTATTATAAAAAGTAAATTTCCCTTTATAAATATTATTTGTACTTATATGTACTGCGGTATTTACCACCGAAGTATCTTGTGTGTGTCCAACAAAATGCGCAGACCCAATTTTAATTGTATCGTTATTATGTATAGCTTCAATACCTTGCCCTAGATGTTCTTCAAAATGATTTAGAGTGATGATATTATGTTCGTCTAAAAGGTTATATAAACTTCTACTTAATGGATGATTAGAACCTCGAAGTGTGTTCTTTAAAAGTATTTCTTCCGAAGTTGAAAGTATTTCACCTTCATAGGTTGCTGTGCTTTTTTTGTTAGATGTAATAGTTCCAGTTTTATCGAAAATAATGGTATTTATTGATGCTAATTGCTCTATAACTGTAGCATTTTTTACATAAAATTTTAATTTCCCAAAGATGCGTAACAAATTCCCAAAAGTAAAAGGTGCTGATAAAGCAATAGCGCAAGGACAAGCAATAATAAGGACTGAAGTAAATACATTTAAGGCTTTTGAAGCATCAAAAAACAACCAAAAAAGAGTAGAGGCAAAGGCAATACTCAATACAACAATAGTAAAACGTTTACTAATCGCATTGGTTAAAGTTGTAAAACTGTCTTCTTTATTTTTATTGAATACATCATTACTCCACAATTGCGTGAGATAGCTTTGCTCGACCGATTTTAAAACCTCCATTTCTATAATTCCAGACGTTTGTTTTCCGCCAGCAAATAATTTATCACCAGATTTTTTTGAAACTGTTTCAGATTCTCCAGTTACAAAACTATAATCAATTCGTGCGCTTCCATTAATTAGAATACCATCAACAGGAATTAATTCTTCGTTTCTAATTAAAAGGCGGTCACCTTTTTTAATATCATAAATCTGAACTGGTGTTTCTTCGTATTTAGAAGATATTTTAGTAACTGCAATTGGAAAGTACGATTTATAATCGCGCTCAAACGACAGAAATGAATATGTTTTCTGCTGAAAAAACTTTCCTAACAATAAAAAGAATACTAATCCTGATAAGCTATCGAAAAAACCAGAGCCTAAATTAAAACTAATATCAACTGTACTTCTTATAAATAATACAGCAATACCAAGAGAAATGGGCACATCAATATTTAATAATTTAGATTTTAAACCTTTATAGGCAGATACAAAATAATCTTGAGCAGCATAAAAAACAACTGGTAATGAAAATGTAAACATTAACCATCGAAATAGGGGTTTATAGGTTTCAATCCAAAAGCCATCAACTTGAAAATATTCAGGAAACGACAAAAACATAATATTGCCAAAGGCAAAACCAGCAATAGCAAGTTTATAAATAAGGCTTCTGTTAATGTGTTGTTTTCCTGTTTTAAAATCGTCTAACGAAATATAAGGTTCGTAACCAATTACACTTAATAAAAGCACTAATTCTTTAAGTGAGTAGTTTTCAGGGTTATAGGTGACACGAACATTCTTTTTACCGAAATTTACTTGAGATGAAGAAATTTTGGGATGCAGTTTGTTTAAATTTTCTAAAATCCAAATACAAGAGCTACAATGAATATGTGGAATGTAAAGCGTTACAATTTGTACAGAATCGTCACTAAACTCAACTAGTTTGTCAATAATATTTTGCTGTTGAAGGAAATCATATTTACCTTCAATCTCTTTTGGAATAGCTCCTGGAGATGATTGTAAATCGTAATAGCACGTTAAATCGTTCTCAGAAAAAATCTCATAAACAGTCTTGCAACCATTACAACAAAAGAATTTCTTTTGAAATGTTATTGCTTTAGAGTCGCAGTAATCACCACAATGAAAACAAGTTAACTTGTTCATATTATTTGCTCATTTATACCTGTAACAAAGGTTACAAATGTATTACATTTATAGTATGATATTTGTCATGATTTAATTAACTTTACAGAACTACAATTTTAAGTATGAGTAATTGTCAACAATGTATTATTAAACAGTTTAACTCTATGAAGGTTTTAACAGAAGAAGAGCTTTCAAGAATTTCTGATTGTAAAACATTTATATCTTTTAAAAAAGGGGATGTTATCTTCAAAGAAGGAGATGCACTTAATGGTGTTTATTGTATAAGAAATGGCGCATGTAAACTATCTAAATTGAGTGCCAATGGAAAAGACCAAATTGTAAAATTGGTAGTTAGAGGAGATATGTTAGGTCAGCGCTCTGTTGTTAGTGGTGAAAGTGCAAATTTAAGCGCTATTGCTCTTGACGATATGGATTTGTGTTTTATTCCAAAATCTGAAATTGTAAAAAACTTGCACGAAAACACAAATTTTTCTTTTGAAATGTTAAAGTTAATGGCTTTAGATTTAAAATTAGCTGATGACATTATTGTTGATATGGCACAAAAATCTGTAAAACAACGATTGGCAGAAACCTTAATTTATTTGCATGATAATTTTGGGGAAGATAAAAACAGTATGTTAAATGTTATTTTATCTCGTGAAGATTTCGCTGGAATCGTTGGTACAGCAACAGAATCAGCAATAAGAGTTTTATCTCAATTCAAGAAAGATAAGCTTATTTCTACTATAGGAAAACGCATTAAAATTGAGAATTTAGAAGAGTTAAAACGTGTGGTATAAAAAAAAACGCTTTGAAATTTTTTCAAAACGTTTTTTTGTTTTTAGCTAGTTTTCTGTTTCCACTTCAATTTCTTTTACTGGTATTTCACCATCTATAGGTTCATTTTCCTTTTTTAAATACACATCTAAGAACTTAAGAATTCTGCTATAAGCTTCAATCTGATTCTCTTTTTTAACAAAACCATGCCCTTCATCATCAAATAACACATATTCTACAGGAACTCCATTTGCTCTAACACCTGTAACAATTTCATCAGACTCAACTTGTAAAACTCTTGGGTCTTTTGCTCCTTGTAAAACAATTAACGGTTTGGTTACTTTATCTGTGTGAAATAAAGGTGATATTCTTCTTAATCTTACAGAATCTGCTGTATGCGGATTTCCTAATTCTTTATATAAAGCGTCTTTAAAAGATTCCCACCATGGCGGAATACTTTTAAGAGTTCGCATCCAATTGGTTACTCCAAATAAATTAACACCAACGGCAAACTCTTCTGGTGTATAAGTTAGTGCAGCCATCGTCATATAACCGCCATAAGAACCACCCATTATACCTATTTTATTAGCGTCAATTTCTGGTTGAGAGGCTAACCAATTTTTTCCTTCAACACAATCTTGTAAATCTTTTTCACCATGATTTAAATCATCCATTTGAAAAAATGTTTTTCCATAGCCACTACTTCCACGGTTATTTACTGCAAGTACAGCATAACCATGATTAACAAGATATTGGGTTAAAGAACTAAAGTTTTGTCTGCTCTGTCCACCTGGACCACCATGAACTAAAACAAGTGCAGGAACTTTACTATCAGCAGTTGCTTGGTGTGGTAAATAATATATGGCAGGAATTTCTACACCATCAAAAGATTTAAATCTAATAACTTTCGCAGTAACTAAATGATTTGCATCAATATCTTTATTAAGCACATTGGTGAGTTGATGTTGTTCTTTAGTTTCTAGATTATAAGTAAATAAGTTTGAAGGACTATTTGATCCACCAACGTACATTCTCATAATACTTTCATCTTGTGAAAAACCAATACTTGTAATACTTCCATTTTTAAAATCTGGAAGTTCAATATTTTTACCTGAAGACATTTCTGTTATTTCGATAGTATTTTTTGCATCTTCATTTATAAAACTCACCATGTATTTGTCATTGTGTGTGAAATAAATTCCACTTACATCCCAAGGTTTTTCTATAACCTTTTCTTTTTCACCAGATGCGATATTATATTTCATTAAATATGAAAACTCTGCACCATCATCTGTAGTGTAGTAAAGTGTTTCGTCATCTAATGAAAAATCTTGAACAGAATTACCACTTTGATTTTCGTTAATTTTAATTAATGATTTATTATTTCTATTATAAATAAAAATATCACCATCATTAGTGTTTATTGTTTTACTTAAAGCAATAAGGTTTTTGTTAGCAGAAATGGCATTAAGATTATAACCTTCATCATTTTGGTAAAATAACTCAGAAGTCATATTATCAATATTCATTTCATAAATATCCATATAGCGCTTATCTCTTTTATTGGAGCCGTAAGCAAAACTTTTTCCGTCTTGTGACCAACCATAAAATGAGGCTCTTGCTCCTTCATCTGGTGTTAACTCCGTAATGGTTTCGTCAATATCACGCATATAAATATGATATATTTCATCGCCATTTCCATCTGCTCTATATAGCATGCGTTCATCATTTGGAAAATATGATATACCAAAAATTGAAGATGAATCTGATGTTGTAATAGGAGTGAAGTCACCACCATATGATGGCACTGTATACATGTTGTAAATTCCAGAGCGATTACTAGAGACCAATAATTTAGATTTATCTGGAGAAAAACTTCCTCCACCAACAGCTTCGTTATCCATAAACTGTTCAATCGTGTACTGTTTTAAGTTTAGCGCAACTTCTTTGGTCTCTTTGTCCTTTTTACAGGAAGCAAATAAAACCAAAAGAGCTAAGGATACTAATTTTTTCATAATTAATTGAGTTTAAATGATTTTACGTTTTTAAAAGGTGATGTTTTTATTTCTTCAATAGACATTTTGTAAACTGTCCACTCTTCATTAAAAAAAGTATTTGTTTTATCTAACCCATCTTGCAATGCTTTTTCCGCATGCTTTATTAATGTGTTTTCTGTTGATGTTAATCCGTTTTGTCTAGACCTAATGTAGCTATTTGCTAAATTTATACGCTGACTTATAGTAACTTCGGGATTTCGAGTAATGCCTTGTCGTTTATCTTCTTTTCCTAAATAAATAGCAATCACATCATCTATTTTTTTGATAATCTTTTTTGAATCTTTTATTTGGTCTTTATATAATTCTTTATCAAGGATTTTTAAATCCGATTGATATTTTTTAGCGATTTGTTTGCTTTCAGCTAGTTGTTTAACAGCATCTGCCATTATTTGCGTCATGTTTTCAATGTCTTTTGAAGCGTTGTAAACGTCATCAATTGAGTTTTTAGATTTGTTTAAACGCGGGTCGCTTTTTACGGTAATTATTTCTTCAGAAGTTTGGTCTCCAAAGCTTAAAACTAATTTATACGTTCCTGGTTTTACCAAAACACCACCACGCTCATTTGTGTTTTTTCTAATAGTTCTTGATGCTCTATCAGGTCCTTTTTCATTCATAAACCATCTCCATTTTTGAATACCACTTTCTTTAGGAGCTTTTTGTTTTAAAGTTCTAATTAAACGGTCACCATCATAAATTTTCATTGTTAAGGAATCCCATTTAACTGTGTTTGCTCCTTTTTCTGAAGAGTCAGTTTCATTTTCTTCTTCCTCTTTATTTTCATCATCATCATCATCATCCGTTTCTTTTTTATCTATTGTTACAAAGTATGAAATTTGTGCGCCACGATTTCTGTTTTCACCATTGTACAAAGCATCACCACCAAAGCGACTTCCTGTTGGTTGTTGATATGCAGCTTGATAAGCGGTAGGAGGAGAGAATAATTCTAATTTTTCACTTAAAATTTGATTATTTTTTGCTATAGCTCTTAACGGACGGATATCATCTAAAACCCAAGCAGCACGGCCAAAAGTTCCAATAATTAAATCATGCTCTCTTGGATGAATTATTAAATCTTTTACTGGTACTGTTGGAAATTCTTCAGTCCATTTAGTCCATTTTTCTCCTGCATTAAAGGAAATATATAACCCATCATCAGTTCCTAGAAACATAAGGTTTGGTTCTGCAATATCTTCAACAATTGAAAGTGTGTAACTTTCCACATCGTTTCCATCAACAATACGTTTCCAAGTTTTCCCATAATCTTTTGTTCTATATGCGTAAGGTGTATAATTAAAACGACGGTAATCATTTGCAATTAAAAGTGCTTCACCTTTATTCTTATTGGACGCTTTTATTTGAGTAATCCAACTTCCGGCAGGTAGCCCTTTAATGTTTTTAGTAACGTCAATCCATGTTAACCCACCATTTTGAGTATAATGCACACGACCATCATCTGTACCAACCCAAAGCATGTTTTTTTCAATCGGTGAAGGTTCAATAACAAGAATTGTTGTGTAATTTTCTGCTCCTGTAGCATCCATTGTTAATCCGCCACTTTCACTTTGTTTTTGCTTTTCAGGATTATTAGTCGTTAAATCATCTGAAATAATTGACCATGTTAAACCTTTGTCTGTAGATTTATGTACAAATTGACTTCCAAAATAAAGTGTGTTAGAATTAAAGGGGTCAATATTAATTGCTGAGTTCCAATTAAACCTAAGCTTAACATCGGCATCCGGATGTGTTGGTTTTACTGAATAATTGTTGCCAGTTTCGGAATCATATCTACTTACATAACCTTGTTGACTCATAGACCAACCAAAACGAGCATTCTCTTTATCTGGAACGACATCAAATCCATCACCAAAAGAAATTTCTTGCCAATAAGAATTACGAATTCCTTGAGTGCGCCATATATATGAAGGTCCTTTCCATGAGCCATTATCCTGCATGCCTCCATAAACATTATATGGGATTTCATTATCTATATTAATATGATAAAATTGAGCTACAGGAAGATTTCCTATAAATCGCCACGATTTTCCACCATCTTTTGTAATATTTAAACCACCATCATTTCCATCAATCATAAAATCACCATTTGTTGGATGTATCCACCACGCATGATGATCTGGATGAACACCATTATCTACACCATAGGCAGGCATAAGTTGGTTGAATTTTTTTCCACCATCTTCGCTTACATTTATATATGTAAAAACGCTGTAAATTCTATTTTCATTTTGTGGATCTACATAAATTTCGGAGTAATAAAATGGTCTGTTGCCAATACCGCTTTTATCATTAATTTTCTCCCATTTAAAACCACCATCTTCACTTTTATATAATGCATTTTTTTTAGCTTCAATTAGTGCATAAATAATATTTGGTTTATTTGCGGCAATTGCAATACCTATTCTTCCTAAATTACCTTTTGGCAATCCATCTTCATCTGATAACTTTTTCCAAGTGTTTCCGCCATCATGAGTGATGTGTAAACCAGAACCTTCGCCACCAGAATTAAAAAACCAAGGGTCGCGTTTGTGTTCCCACATGGCAGCAATTAATTTATTAGGATTTGTAGGATCCATTATTAAATCTGCAGCTCCTGTTTTATTATTGGCAAATAGAACTTTGTTCCAAGTTTTCCCACCGTTAGTCGTTTTAAAAACTCCTCGTTCTGGATGTTCTCCCCAAGGAGAACCAATTGCTGCAACATATACAATGTCTGGATTAGTTGGGTCTATAATTACACGATGAATATGACGTGTGTTTTCTAAACCCATAAGTGTCCAGTTTTTTCCTCCATCTAGTGAACGGTAAATTCCATAACCACCATTTAAACTATTTCTAGGATTTCCTTCGCCAGTCCCAACCCAAATAACACTAGGATTTGATTGTTGAATAGCGACTGCTCCTATAGATGCTGTAACTTCTTTTTCGAAAACTGCTTGCCATGTAATACCACCAGAAATTGATTTCCATAAACCCCCAGATGCTGTACCAACATACATAACTTCTGGATTACTATGAACAACATCTATAGCTGTAATACGACCAGACATACCACCAGGACCTATGTTTCGTGGTGTCATGTTTTTTACTAAGTCCATTGAGAATTCTTGTGCAGAAAGAAGTGTAACACAAAGAAGTATTACACATTGGATAATTTTTTTCATTTTGTGGTATAGTTAGTTTGTGATTAAAATTAAGAAAAAGTAAACTTAGGTTTCTTAAAAGAATGTTAAGAAACAGATTACCAATTCCCTCTGCTTTTTATATTTTCTTCACAGAGCTTTATGATTTCAACAATACGTTTTTCTTGAGTCGTTTCTCTTTTAGCTGAATTCAACCAATATAAATAGCCTTTTCTGTATGAAGGTGCAAAGTTTTTGTAATTATTAAAAGCCATTGAGTTAGCATTAAATGCAATTTGTAGGGTTTTTGGAATGACTTCATTTTCAACATTATCTAAAGCAGTCCAACTACCATTTTTCTTTCCAATGTTAATAATATAAAATCCACTTTCATGTATTAAATTTAAAGCAGTTAACTCTTTTATGTATCGTTTATTTAAAGCACTCCAAACACTTTTTGGGTTTCTTGGTGAAAAATATTGACGACGTTTTCCATCACCTAAACTCTTAACAGTCGAATCTATCCAACCATAGCAAAGAGCTACTTTTACTGCTTCTTCCCAACGCATAGATTCATTTTTATGTGAAACTTTATAGAAAATTAAATAGATACTTTTTGTTGTATTATGGTTTTCATGTAACCAATTACGCCATTCAACATCAGTTTTAAAATAAAGCTCAGGAATTTCCATAAATGATTAAAGCTTGTTTACTTTAATATAAAAATTAGGATTTACTTCAATAGGCATTTTACTAGAAGAAATAGTTTTGGTTTGCCATTCTGCTTTTGGAAAAACCCATTGTTCTTTGTCATCAATAGTGACTTGTATAGGCATATCAAATTTATCAACTATGTTAATCCAACGATATTTTAATTCTTTATTTTTTATTGAATATTCAAACGTTGGAATTTTAGTAGTTCTTAAATATTGATTGAAAAATTCGGTTAAATCAATACCAGTTTGTTCACTTATATAATTTTCAATTTGTTGTGTTGTTACTGTTTGATGATAAAAAGTTTGATTTAACCCACGAAGAATTTGTCGCCATTTTTCATCATCTTCAATAAGTTGTCGTAACGTATGCAACATATTTGCTCCTTTGTAATACATGTCGCCAGAGCCTTCTTTGTTTACATTATAATGCCCTATTATAGGTTTGTTATTTTGAATTCCTCTACGTGTACCAATTACATATTCTGAAGCTGCTTGTTTGCCATAATGATAATCTAAAAATAAATTTTCAGAATAGGCTGTAAATCCTTCATGTATCCACATATCAGCAATATCTTTATTCGTAATATTATTGGCAAACCATTCGTGTCCAGCTTCATGTACAATAATAAAATCGAACTTTAAACCCCAACCTGTTCTAGATAAATCCATACCTAAATAGCCCTTTTTATATTGATTTCCATAGGTTACAGAACTTTGATGTTCCATGCCTAAATAAGGTACTTCAACCAGTTTAAAACCATCTTTGTAAAATGGATAAGGTCCAAACCAATGCTCAAAAGCTTTCATCATTTTTGGTGCGTCTTTAAAGTGTTCTTTTGCCTTTTCAAGATTGTCTTTAAGTACATAATAATCCATACTTAAATTCCCAGCTATTCCATCATATACCTCAGAGAAATATGCATAATCGCCTATGTTAACATTAACACCATAATTATTTATAGGGCTTCCAACAAACCAACTATATGTTTTAGTGTCTCCAAATTGTTCTACACTTCGTAACCGACCATTAGACACATTCATAAGTTTACTAGGTACATTAACACTAATAAGCATACTGTCTACTTCATCGTACATGTGGTCTTTATTTGGCCACCAAACACTTGCACCTAATCCTTGGCAAGAAGTAGCAACAAAGTGATTGCCGTTGTTGTCTTTTTTCCATGAAAAACCACCATCCCAAGGGGCGTTTTTTGCTTCTTTTGGATTGCCTTCGTAATACACATCAACCGAATATACACTACCAACCTCTTGATTACTATCTACAGTTATAAAATGTGCATTTCCATCATGTCTAATGTTTAGCTCTTTTCCGTTTTGAGTAACTTTTGTAATTACTAACGGTGGTTGTAAATCAATTTGTAAAACCGAATTTGACTCTAATACTTTGTATTGAATTGTATTTTTTCCAGAAATAAATTTCTCATCAGGATTCACTTTTATATCTAAATGATAATATGTTAAATCCCACCAGGAACGTTCGGGAGTTATACTGCCTCTTAATGTGTCTTGATGCGTAAAATCAAGTTTTTCTGATAATAAACTTTGTGCTTGAATAAAAATTAAAGGGCAGATTAAAAAAGTATATAGTAAATTGTATTTGTTATGCATGATTTTATTTTTCATCTAAATTACCAAAAATGTTATATATGAATGAGTTAATTTTTATTTAAATATCTTAATTTCTAAATACTTTATTCGGAAATACTACTACGCTTTCAAAACCATCTTTTCCTACTGACGCAATACCAAAGAAATAATTATCTATAACTATGCCATTTAAAGTGAATTCTGAAACATCACCAACATACCTGCTGTTGTCCCAAGTAGGAGATGTAGTATCTCTCCAATATATTTTATAACCTATAGCGCCATTAACTTTATCCCATTTGAATTTTACTGAAGGCTCAATAATGCCACCAATTGCAACTTGCTTTGGTGCTGGTGGAGCAGAAGCAATACTTGCTAAATTAATGGTATTTACAGTGGTTAGTTTTTTTGCATAATTAAAATTGACATGTTCAATGATGTCACCATATTTTATACCATTTTCCTCACGAATATCTTGATGTTGTTGTGTGTAATTTTCATGAGCTTCCATAATTCTAATACCTGCATAACCTAAATCGTTAAATGGACGATGATGTCCACCACGACCAAAACGGTCTAATCTATATACCATCATAGGATTCATTTCTGGCATATACGTTTTTGTGGTTTTATGTATATAACGTGCTAACTGACGTGAAATCCCATCAACTTCACCACCATAAAAACGACGCATTCTACGTTCACGTTCAGTTTCGGTAGGTGGCACAGGCTCTGAGAAAATTCTAAAAGTTGTATTATCAATAACACCGTCAACACCTTTTATGTTTCCAATCATATCATTATTTAAAATCCCTATGATTTCCCATTTGTTTTCTTGTGCATATTTTGCTAATCCTGCTCCACCAAAAAGACCTTGTTCTTCACCAGATAGTCCAATATAAATAATACTATTTTCAAATTTATAGTTACTTAAAACTCTCGCAGCCTCAATTGTTCCAGCCATACCAGAAGCATTATCATTTGCTCCAGGTGCATCAGTTATATAATCCATAGTGTCACTAGCTCGAGAATCAATATCACCACTCATAATAATGTAACGATTAGGATATTTTGTACCTTTTTGAATTGCAACTACATTTACAACCCAAGCGTCATGTGGTACACGGCGATTACCTTCTTTGGTTATAAAATCTTTTTGAAAGAATACATTTAAACAATTATCACAATTTTTTGAAATTAATTCGAATTCTGATTTTATCCAACGTCTTGCAGCTCCAATACCTCTTGTATTTGAAAGAGAGTCGCTAAATGTATTTCTTGTGCCAAAATTCACAAGGGTTTGAACATCTTTTTGAATGCGTTCTGCTGAAACAGAATCTATAATATCATAGATTTTTTGATTGGTTTGGGAAGAAAGTAGTATAGAAAAAAGTAAGAAAGGAGTTAGTATTATTTTTTTCATTAGTTTAAAAGTTTCCTCTAAAATAATGAAAATAAAAAGAGTCGTTCCAATTTAATTGAAACGACTCCTTTCAAATATTTGAATTAGTCACTATTTTATTAAAAACAATATTTGTTTTCTGCTTTAACTTTTTCAGCAATTTCGTTACGTAAATCAACAATATCTGGATAGTTGGCATATTTCGTGAAACGTTTAAGACCCATAAGCATCATACGTTGTTCGTCACCTTCGGCAAAAGAAATAATACTTTCTTTTCCTTTTTCTTCAATAATGTCAACGGAATGATATAAGTATAATTTCGCCATAGCTATTTGAACAGATTGTTCTTTTTCGCTTGTACGTTTTACATTTTTTTCTGTTCTTAAAATTGCAGATTCTGCCATGTATATTTCAATTAAAATATCAGCCGCCGCAATTAATAGTTGTTGATGGTCTTCTAAATCTGGACCGTATTTTTGTACAGCTCCACCTGCAACCATTAAGAAAGTTTTTTTTAGCTTCTTAATCATTTCTTTTTCTTCTGAAAATAATTCAGAATAATCTGGTGTATCAAAAGATGGAATACCTAATAATTCTTTTTGTACTTCGCTAGCTGGACCTAATAAATCTAGATGACCTTTCATTGCTTTCTTTACTAACATGCCAACCGCAAGCATTCTGTTAATCTCATTAGTGCCTTCATAAATACGAGCAATACGAGCATCTCTCCAAGCAGATTCCATAGGTGCTTCTTCAGAGAATCCCATACCTCCAAAAATTTGAATACCTTCATCTGCACAGTTTTGTACATCTTCAGATACTGCTACTTTTAAGATTGAACATTCAATTGCATATTCTTCAACACCTTTAAGCTCTGCTTCCTGATGAGAATTTCCTGCTGCTTCACGCATAGCAATTCTATCTTCAATATTTTTTGCAGCTCTATAGGTAGCAGATTCTCCTGCATAAACACTAGTTGCCATTTCTGCTATCTTCACTTTTATAGCTCCGAAATCTGAAATTCGTGTTTTGAATTGTTTACGTTCATTTGCGTATTGAACACCTAAAGATGTGATACGTCTTTGTGAATCTAAACAAGCAGCTGCTAATTTAATACGTCCAACATTAAGAGCATTCATGGCTATTTTGAAACCGTTGCCTCTTTCAGATAACATGTTTTCAGCAGGAACGACTGTTTCATTAAAGAATACTTGACGTGTTGAAGATGCACGAATACCTAATTTGTGTTCTTCTTCTCCCGTTGTAATTCCATTGGGATTTTCTTTATCGAATTCAACAATAAAACCTGTAATGTTTTTGTCATCTTCAATACGAGCAAAAACAATCATCAAACTACAGAAACCTGCGTTTGAAATCCACATTTTTTGTCCGTTGATTTTATATGATTTTCCGTCATCAGAAAGCGTAGCAGTTGTTTTACCAGAATTGGCATCAGATCCTGCACCCGGTTCTGTTAAACAGTATGCCCCAAACCATTCACCAGAAGCTAATTTTGGTACATATTTTTGTTTTTGTTCTTCTGTACCATATAATGTAATTGGCATAGTTCCAATTCCTGTATGCGCACCAAATGCTGTACTGAATGAACCAGTTCCACTAGAAATGTAATCGCATGTTAAAACAGTAGATACAAATCCCATTCCCATTCCGCCATAAGCTTCAGGAACAGCAACACTTAAAAAGCCCATATCACCAGCCTTACGCATAACTTCTTCAGTTAGTGCATAATCTTTAGCTTCAAAACGAGGTTTATGAGGAATGATTTCACGATCATTAAATTCCATAACCGATTCTTTCATCATTTGTTGTTCTTCTGAAAAATCTTCAGGAGTAAACACATCTTCACATTTTGTTTCTTTTACAAGGAATTGTCCTCCACGTAAAATATCTTTTTCTGTTGCTTCCATTATATTATATAGATAGTTTATTAATTTAAAAATTCAAATATGCCACAAGCACCTTGTCCTGTTCCAACACACATAGTAACTGACCCATATTTGCCTTGCATATTACGTTTACGCATTTCGTCAAATAATTGAACAGATAACTTTGCGCCTGTACAACCTAATGGATGACCAAGGGCAATGGCACCACCATTTACATTAATGATGTCTTTGTTTAATCCTAATTCACGAATTACAGCTAAAGATTGAGAAGCAAAGGCTTCATTTAATTCTATAAGTGATAAATCGTCTTGTTTTAAACCTGCTTGTTTTAATGCTTTCGGAATCGCTTTAACTGGACCAATTCCCATAATACGTGGTTCAACTCCTGCGGCTGCATAGTTTACCATACGTGCAATTGGTTCTATATTTAATTCTTTCACCATGTCTTCACTCATAACCATAACAAAGGCAGCTCCATCACTCATTTGTGAGGAGTTCCCAGCAGTTACACTTCCACCAGTAGCAAATACTGCTCGTAGTTTGTTAAGCGCAGCGATGCTAGTTCCTTTACGAGGCCCTTCATCTTTATTTACTACGTAAGATTTTGTTGCTTTCTTTCCGTTGGAATCAATATAGATTTGTTCAATATTAATAGGAACAATTTGGTCTTGAAAACGATCTTCAGATAATGCTTTCAATGCTTTCATATGAGAATTAAAAGCAAATTCATCTTGGTCTTCACGAGATATGTTGAATTGGTTTGCAACTGCTTCCGCAGTATTTCCCATTCCCCAATAATAATCTTCGTGTCCAGATTTTGCTAAATCGTAATTTAATTCTGGTTTATTTCCTGTCATAGGTACAGAACTCATGCTTTCGGCTCCACCAGCAATAATACAATCTGCCATTCCTGATTGAATTTTAGCGGTTGCCATGGCGATTGTTTCAACTCCAGAAGAACAAAAACGATTTACAGTTACACCAGGAACATCAACAGTATCTAATCCCATTAAAGAGATTAAACGTGCCATATTTAGTCCTTGAGCACCTTCAGGCATTGCGTTACCTACAATAACGTCGTCAATACGAGTTTTGTCAAGTTGTGGCAATTCTTTCATCATATATTTGATGGTTTCTGCTGCCAATTCATCTGTTCTTTTAAAACGGAAGACACCTTTTGGTGCTTTACCAACTGCTGTTCTATATGCTTTTACAATGTAAGCTTGTTTGCTCATAGTATTTTTATATTAGTCTAAAATTTGTATAATATTTTAATCATTTTTGATTCTACCTTGATCGTCAAATTGAATATGATATTTATCCAATAAATTGCTAGAGTGTAAATTTTCCACAAAATCAAATTCTTTTATCAAAGCTCTTAATTTTTTAAATTTAAAAGAGTTATAATAAACTAGAAATAACTCTGAAAAATTCATTTGTGATTGAACTATATCTGAATATTGTTTAAATTTTTTTATAATTATTTCGTTTTTATTATTTGAAGATTTATCTATGAGATCTTTTTTGTTGATTGAAATAAAGTTCAATATGTGATATAGATTTCTGAAATAATCACCCAAGTAGTTAGCATAATTTGAAAAAAAAATATTGTATTTAAATAAGATTTTATCTTTGTGTTCTTGGTTATCGAGATTCTTTGGTTCAAGTAGAAAATTGTAATTTTTTTGTTTATGCAATTTTAAAACTTTATCACAAATAACTTCATTAGTATTATTTCCTGTAAAATAATTAAAAAGCTTTTCAAAGTCATTTTTTGCTAAATCGAAAAAAGATCTACCTTTAACAAGTACTCCTTTTATTGGCGCATTTACTCCCATCATAGATTTAGGCATATCTTTTTCTCTAAAAATTAAATTTTCAGTATCAAATGAAATATTATTTTTAAGATCCTGATGTACTTTCAACATATTAAAAAAGGTGTTCTCAAATTGCTGTTGTTTAAGAAGATTTCTGGTCATTGATAATTCTTCTTTCTGTGAAATATATGTTCTATAAACTAATATTACTGCAACAATTGAAAGAATTGTTCCTAATAATCCTCCAATAAAATCACCATATGTTCCGAATTTAGTAAAATCAATATCTCCACTATTTATATGACCTTTGTAATACAAAATAAAAGTAGTTATAACTATAAACAATCCAGCTATGGCTCCAAAAATCAATTGATATATGAGTGTTTTATTTTTCATTAATTACGTAAAGGTTTTCCTTTGGTTAACATGTGTTGAATTCTTTCTAAAGTTTTACGTTCTGTACATAAACTTAAGAATGCTTCACGTTCTAAATCCAATAAATATTGTTCAGATACTAAAGATGGTTCAGATAAATCGCCTCCAGCCATTACATAGGCTAACTTGTTTGCGATTTTATGGTCGTGTTCACTAATGTATTTTGAAGCTTCCATAGAATCTGTTCCTACTAAAAACATACCTAAAGCTTGTTTTCCAAGAACTTTTACGTCTTTTCTTAAAACAGGTTGTGTGTAACCAGATTCAGCCATTAATTTTGCATGTGCTTTTGCGGTGGCAATTTGTCTGTCTTTATTTACAACAACAATATCTTTTCCTTTTTGTAAAACTCCCATATCAAACGCCTCATACGCAGAGGTTGCTACTTTTGCCATTCCAATGGTTAAGAAATGCTCTTGAAGTACATTTAATTCTACATCACCTTTACTGAATAAATCTGATGCTCTTAAAGCCATTTCTTTAGAACCACCACCACCAGGAATTACACCAACACCAAACTCTACAAGCCCAATGTAAGTTTCTGCTGCTGCAACTACTTTATCTGCGTGCATTGATAATTCACAACCACCACCTAAACACATTCCGTGAGGTGCTGATACTGTTGGGATTGAAGAATAACGCATACGCATCATAGTATCTTGAAAATACTTGATTGCCATATTTAGTTCGTCATATTCTTGTTCGGCAGCCATCATGAAAATCATACCAATGTTTGCGCCAACTGAAAAGTTTGCTGCTTGATTACCAACAACTAATCCTTGGAAATCTTTTTCAGCTAAATCAATGGCTTTATTTAATCCCGCTAAAACATCACCTCCAATAGTATTCATCTTAGATTGGAATTCTACATTAAGAATCCCATCACCTAAATCTTCAACTACAACTCCAGAATTTTTAAATACTTCGTTAGGCTTTCTGATGTTGTCTAATATGATGAATGCATCTTGTCCTGGGATTTTTTCTTGTGCTTTCTTCGGAATATCATAACAATAAGAAGCGCCTTCTTTTATAGAATAGAAAGATGTGTTTTCTGAAGCTAACATTTCAGTTACCCAAGCTGCTGGTGTTTTACCTTCAGCTTTCATGATTTCAATTCCTGCTTCAACACCAATAGCATCCCAAATTTGGAAAGGACCATGTTCCCAACCAAATCCTGCTTTCATTGCATCATCAATCTTGTATAATTCGTCTGTGATTTCAGGAATACGATTTGATACGTATTGAAACATAGCCGCAAAACTCTTACGATAGAATTCGCCTGCTTTGTCTTTTCCTTTTACTAATATTTTAAAACGGTCTACAACCTTATCGACTGTTTTTGTCAATTCTAAAGTTGCAAATTTTGCACGTTTCTTTGTTCTATATTCTAATGTATTTAAGTCTAAAGTTAAAATTTCTTTTTTTCCTTCAGATGAAACCGTTTTTTTATAAAATCCTTGACCAGTTTTACTTCCTAGCCATTTATTTTTCATCATGGTATTGATGAAATCTGGAATTTTGAATAAGTCATGTGCTTCATCATTTGGACAGTTGTCGTAAATTCCGTTTGCAACATGCACCAAAGTATCTAAACCAACAACATCTACAGTTCTGAAGGTTGCCGATTTTGGACGACCTATTACTGGACCTGTTAATTTATCGACTTCTTCAATCGTTAAATCCATTTCTTTTACCAAATGAAATAAACTCTGTATTCCGAAGATTCCAACTCTGTTTCCAATAAACGCTGGAGTATCTTTAGCTATTACAGAGGTTTTTCCAAGGAATTGTTCTCCATAACCATTTAAGAATTCTAAAACTGAAGCATCCGTTTTTGGTCCAGGAATAATTTCGAATAATTTTAAGTAACGTGCAGGATTAAAAAAGTGTGTACCACAGAAATGCTTTTGGAAATCTTCAGAACGACCTTCACTCATAAATTTAATCGGAATCCCTGAGGTGTTCGATGTAATTAAAGTTCCAGGTGTTCTATATTTTTCAAGATTTTCGAATACCATCTTTTTAATATCCAAACGCTCAACAACAACTTCCATAATCCAATCGACATTTGCTACTTTAGCAATATCATCTTCAAGATTACCAGTTGTAATTCGGTTTGCAAATTTCTGATTATAAATAGGAGCCGGTTTCGATTTTAAAGATGCTGTTAAAGCATCATTTACCAAACGATTACGTACTACTTTGTTTTCTAAAGTTAAGCCTTTAGCTTTTTCTTTATCGGTTAGTTCGCGAGGAACAATATCAAGTAATAGTACTTCTACACCAATATTGGCAAAATGACAAGCGATACCGCTTCCCATAATTCCCGAACCAATAATGGCAACTTTTTTAATTCTACGTTTACTCATATTATTTTAATGTTGTTCTTTTTGATTGTATATTTTCTTGTTTGAAACAAGTTCATTGATAGTATCTGCGACTTCATAGAAATGGTTTAATTTCTCGTCACTTACGTTTTTTCTTACAGTTTCATTAAAAGTTAAAACTCTTTCTCTTGAATATTCTCGTTTTTCACGACCAAATTCGGTTAAATGAATAAGTACACCACGACCATCTTCTGGATTTGGTTTACGCTCAATTAATCCTTTTTTCTCCATAGTTTTTAATATGCGAGATAAACTTGTAGCTTCCATTCCCATTTTTGGACCAAGAGATGTTGAAGGTGTTCCTTCTTCAGGGTCGATACTTAATAAAGCAAAACCTGTCGCCATAGTACTTTCAAACTTTGCGGCTTCTTCGTTATACATTTTTGTTACTGCTAACCAAGTTGTTCGTAATATATAATCTATGGTTTTATCTTTCATTTACATTTTTTGTGGGATTCAAAGATATAAAAAAAATACTATGCATGCATAGTATTTTTAATAAAAATTATTATAAGAATAAAACTCCACAATTAATGTGAAGTAATTTTAAAATAATTAAGGGCGATATATTTTTTCTATGAGATGTGTATATTTTTCTTTAATGATTTTACGTTTCATTTTTAAAGTAGGAGTAAGGTGACCATCGTCAATAGACCAAACATCTGTTGTGAGTTCGAAACGCTTAATTTGCTCCCATTTCCCAAATTTCTGATTGCATTTATCAACTTCTCTTTGAATTCTATCAATAATAATTTGTGAATTAGAAATTTCAGAATTAGAAGTTCCAATGTTTTTGTTTTTATGATGAATCCATTCTTTTACAAACTCAAAATTTGGTTGAATTAAAGCAGCTGGCATTTTTTCACCTTCGCCAATAACCATAATCTGCTCAATGAATCTAGATTGTTTTAAATCATTTTCTAATAATGTAGGAATAACATATTTACCACCAGATGTTTTAAACATTTCTTTTTTACGACCCGTAATTTTTAAGAAACCTTCATTATCAACTTCACCTTTATCACCAGTGTGAAAATATTCACCAGTCATCACACTTGCCGTTTTTTCAGCATCTTTAAAATACCCTAACATAACGTTTGGTCCTTTTACTAAAATCTCACCATCTTCAGCGATTTTAACTTCTACATTGTCAATAACTTTACCAACAGTTCCTACCTTAAAATGCCTATTTTTATACATTTCTACAGATACTACTGGAGAGGTTTCTGTAAGACCATAGCCTTGCATAACTTGCATTCCTGATGCACCAAACATACGGGAAAGACGTGGTTGTAAAGCAGCACTTCCCGAAACCATAGTTGTTAATTCGCCTCCTAAAGCTTCTCTCCATTTACTAAAAATGAGTTTATTAGCAATACTTAACTTAAATTCATACCAAACACCATTTTGTCCATATGGTTCCCAAACTTCACCTAAACTAACAGCCCAATAAAATAATGCTTTTTTTATACCAGATAATTCTTCAGCTTTAGCCATAATTTTATCAAATACTTTTTCAAGTAGTCGAGGCACAACACTCATTAAATTTGGTTTAATTTCTTTTGCATTTTGACCAATTTTATCAATACCTTCTGCATAATAGATTGTAGTACCTGCATATTGATATAAGTATATTAAAACGCGTTCAAACACATGACAGATTGGTAAAAAACTTAATACACGTGCATTTCCACCTATAAGAGGTAGGCGTTTAGATGAGTCTAAAGCATTGCTGGTTAAATTGTTATGCGATAACATAACGCCTTTTGGTTTTCCAGTAGTTCCAGATGTGTAAATTATTGTAGCTAAATCGCTGGGTTTTACAGCGTCTTTTCTGGCTTCAACTTCGGGTTGTGAAGCTTTATCTTTACCAAGTTCAAATAATTCTGAATAGTGTTTGCATCCTTTTATATGGTTGAAAGAATACACTTCTTTTAGTTTAGTGTTAGCCTTTACTTTATTTACTTTTTCTAAAACTTCTTCGTCTGAAACAAAGCAATAAATAGATTCGCTATGATTTAAAACATATTCGTAATCTTCTGCACAAATAGTTGGGTAAATAGGAATATTTTGTGCTCCGGTTTGTAGAATACCAATATCCATGATATTCCATTCGGTTCTATTAGTCGAAGAAATTAAAGCAATTTTATCATCTTTTTGTATGCCAAGTTTTAAAAGTGCACGACTTACAGCATTCGCTTTATCAATATATTCTTTAGTTGAAATCGCTTTCCATTCGCCATCATATTTTGTAACAAATGCTTTTTCAAGATTATATTTTTCCAATTGATAGTATGGAAAATCGAAAAGTCTAGTAATTTCTGTCATTAAATTAGTTCGTTAGTAGTCTTGCAAAATATGAAAATAAAGGCGATTTTCAAATTTAGTTAAAATAATACAGTTCTTTTTCATCAATCTTCACACTTAAACATGTATTTAATAAACGAGTCTTTACATGATTTATGTCATTGAAATCAAAGTATTAAGTCAATAGTTTTACTTCTTAATTAGATTCAAAATTATTATTATGGAAATGTTGCAAAAAGTAAAACCACGGGTGTATAAGTTTGGAAATAAAACAGCTGATGGTAATAGTAAAATGAAAAACCTATTAGGAGGTAAAGGAGCAAATTTAGCAGAAATGAGTACTATTGGTATACCAGTTCCGCCAGGGTTTACAATTACTACAGAGGTTTGTACTGAATATAATACACTAGGAAAAAATGCTGTTGTTGATTTGATTAAAGAAGATGTTGAAAAATCAATTGAAAATATTGAGCAAATAATGGGTGCTACTTTTGGTGATAAAGACAATCCATTATTAATATCTGTGCGTTCAGGGGCAAGAGTTTCCATGCCAGGAATGATGGATACGGTATTAAATCTTGGATTAAATGAAGAAGTAGTTTTAGGTTTAGCTAAAAAAACAAATAACGAACGTTTTGCTTGGGATTCATACCGTCGATTTATCCAAATGTATGGAGGTGTTGTGCTTGGAATGAAACCAGAATCAAAAGAAGATATCGACCCTTTTGAAGAAATTATGGAAGCTTTAAAACATAAACGAGGTATTGAGTTAGATACAGAGTTTACAGTACAAGATTTAAAAGATTTAGTGTACGATTTTAAAGAAGCTATACATAAAAAAACAGGATTAGATTTTCCAACAGACCCATGGGACCAATTATGGGGCGCAGTTATGGCAGTTTTTGATAGTTGGAACGGAGATAGAGCAGTGTATTATAGACAAATGAATGGCTATCCAGCAGATTGGGGAACAGCAGTAAATGTACAAGCCATGGTGTATGGTAATATGGGAGATAACTCAGGAACAGGAGTTTGTTTTACTCGTGATGCTGGTACAGGTGAAAATGTTTTTAATGGAGAATATTTAATAAATGCTCAAGGTGAAGATGTTGTTGCAGGTGTTAGAACGCCACAGCAAATAACTAAGTTAGGCTCTGAACGTTGGGCTAAATTAGCAAAAGTTGAAGAAGAAGAGCGGTTAAAAATTTATCCTTCTTTAGAAGAGTTAATGCCAAATATATTTAAAGAATTAAACTCATATCAGGAAAAACTAGAAAATCATTATTGCGATATGCAAGATATGGAGTTTACTATGCAAGATGGAAAACTTTGGATTTTACAAACAAGAAATGGAAAGCGTACTGGAGTAGCTATGGTTAAAATTGCAATTGACCTATTAGAAGAAGGATTAATTGATAAAAAAGAAGCTATTTTACGAATTGAACCAAATAAATTAGACGAATTATTACATCCAGTTTTTGACCCTAATGCGCTAAAAAGAGCACATATAATTGCACAAGGTTTACCCGCTTCTCCAGGTGCAGCTACAGGTCAAATTGTTTTCTTCGCAGATGAAGCTAATAAATATAAAAATACCATTTTAACAAGAATTGAAACGTCGCCTGAAGATTTAGAAGGTATGAACCTTGCAAAAGGTATTTTAACAGCACGAGGAGGTATGACCTCTCATGCTGCTGTTGTGGCGCGTGGTATGGGGAAATGTTGTGTATCTGGGGCAGGTGCTTTAAAAATCAATTATAAAACGAGAACGCTTATTGTTGATGGTAAAGAATACCAAGAAGGCGATTGGATTTCGTTAAATGGTAGTACAGGAAATATTATTGAAGGTAAAGTTTCAACGATTAAGCCAGAGTTAAGCGGTGAGTTTGCAAAAATAATGGACTTGTCTGATGGGTTTTCAACTATGAAAGTCCGTACAAATGCAGATTCTCCTAAAGATGCAAAAGTGGCACGTAGTTTTGGTGCTCAAGGTATTGGGTTGACAAGAACAGAACATATGTTTTTTGAAGTAGACAGAATTAAAGCCATGAGAGAAATGATCTTGGCAGATACAGTTAAAGGTCGTAAACAAGCTTTAAACGATTTATTGCCGATGCAACGTGAAGATTTTGAAGGAATTTTTGAAGCAATGGAAGGTTTTCCAGTAACAATTAGATTGCTAGATCCACCTTTACATGAATTTGTGCCACATCAATTAGCTACTCAAAAAGATTTAGCTGAAGATATGCATATATCATTACAAGCTGTTAAAAATAAAGTTGCAGAATTACAAGAATTTAATCCAATGTTAGGTCATAGAGGTTGTAGGCTAGGTAATACGTATCCGGAAATTACCGAAATGCAAACACGTGCTATTATTGAAGCTGCATTAAATTTAAAAGAAAAGGGAATCGTTACTAAACCAGAGATTATGGTGCCATTAGTTGGGACTTTAAGAGAGTTTGAAGAGCAGGAAAAAATTATTAGAAGTACTGCGAGTCAAGTTTTTGAGGAACAAAATGATACAGTTGATTATTTAGTAGGTACAATGATTGAGATTCCACGTGCAGCTTTAACCGCTGATTTAATCGCTCAAAAAGCAGATTTCTTTTCTTTTGGAACAAACGATTTAACTCAAATGGCATTTGGATATTCTCGTGATGATGCTGGTAAATTTTTACCAGTATATTTAAAGAAAGGAATTTTAGCAGTAGATCCTTTTGAAGTTTTAGATCAAGAAGGAGTAGGGCAATTGGTAATAATGGGAACTGAAAAAGGCAGACAAACAAAACCAAACCTTAAAGTAGGTATTTGTGGTGAGCATGGTGGCGAACCAAGTTCAGTTGAATTCTGTTATAATGTGGGAATGAATTATGTAAGTTGTTCTCCATATAGAATACCAATTGCAAGAATTGCATCTGCACAAGCAGCAATTAAGGCAATTAATAATTAATGATAGTATAAATTAAAAAAGCCGAAGTAATATTTTACTTCGGCTTTTCTGTTCTAAAAAATAATATATTTTACCTCTTTTCAATCCACAATCTCGCATTCACAAAAGCTTCTAGCCAAGGTGATACTTCATCTTTTCTATTTTCAGGATAATTAGCCCAATTCCATTGAAAAGTTGAACGTTCAATATGTGGCATCATAACTAAATGTCTTCCAGTATTATCACACATCATGGCAGTATTAAAATCTGAACCATTTGGGTTTGAAGGATAACTATCGTAACCATATTTAGCTACAATATTGTATTGATTTTCGTCAAGCGGAAGATTAAATTTACCTTCGCCATGTGAAATCCAAACACCTAACGTGCTTCCTGCTAAACTAGATAACATTACTGAATTATTCTTTTGAATTTTGACAGACGTAAAAGCACTTTCGTGTTTGCCAGAATCGTTGTATGTTAGTTTTCCATGAATTTTATGTTCAGGGTTTATAAGTTCTAATTCCATCCACAATTGACAGCCGTTACAAATACCAACAGATAAAGTATCGTCTCTTTTAAAGAAGTTTTTTAATGCTGTATTTGCTTTTTCATTATAAAGAAAAGCTCCAGCCCAACCTTTAGCTGAACCTAAAACATCCGAATTACTAAACCCTCCAACAGCTCCAATAAACTGAATACCTTCTAATGTTTCACGACCAGAAATTAAATCTGTCATGTGTACATCTTTCACATCAAATCCAGCAAGATACATGGCGTTTGCCATTTCACGTTCAGAATTTGAACCCTTTTCGCGGATAATAGCTGCTATAGGACGCTTACCGTCAGCAATCTTTTTATTAGGAGCAGATTGCTTCACTGTGTTCGCAATGGCGTCTTCTAATTTCCCTGTAAAATGCTTTGGAAACGTATATTGTAAAGGTTGATTTTTATAGTTATTGAATCTATCTTCAGCTAAGCCATTTGCAGTTTGCTTTTGGTCGAGTAGGAAAGAGGTTTTATACCAGACATCTCTCATTTCAGTAACATCAAAAGAGAATAAATCTTCATTGTTTTTGATGTTTATTTTACCTGAGTTATTAGCAGTTCCAATAGTGATAAAATCAATATTATTTTCTGATAAAATTGTTTCTACAGAAACATCTGCTTGAAAAACAATTCCTGAATTTTCAGCAAATAATAATTTGATAGAGTCTTTTTCCTTTAAAGACGTTATGTTAAAATCTGCTCCTAAATTTACTTCAGCAAAACATATTTCTAACAAGGTTGTAATTAATCCACCAGAAGCAACATCATGCCCAGCAACAATTTTATCAGTTTTTATTAATTCTTGAATGGTATTGAAAACTGTTTTTACATATTTTGCATTTTTAACGTCAGGAGCTTCATTTCCAATGGTATTTAATGCTTGGTTGAAAGAACTTCCTCCTAATTTAAAATCATCTTTCGATATATTGATATAATAAATATTCCCTCCATCAACTTGTAAAACAGGCTCTACAACATTAGAAATTTCATTGCAATGTCCTGTAGCAGAAATAATAACAGTTCCCGGAGAAATAACTTCTCCATCAGGGTATTTTTGCTTCATAGAAAGTGAATCTTTTCCTGTTGGAACATTAACACCTAAATCAATAGCAAATTCTGAAATAGCTTTTACAGCCTTATATAAACGTGCATCTTCACCTTCGTTTTTACAAGGCCACATCCAGTTTGCTGATAATGAAACTGATGCTAAATTATCTTTTAAAGGCGCCCAAATAATGTTAGTTAAAGATTCTGTAATTGAGTTTCTACTTCCAGCTTCTGGATGAATTAATCCAGAAATAGGAGAGTGCCCAATGGAGGTTGCAATGCCTTCTTTTCCGTTATAATCTAAAGTCATTACTCCAACATTATTTAACGGAATTTGTAAAGCGCCCACACATTGTTGCTTGGCAACTTTACCACCAACACATCTATCAACTTTGTTTGTTAGCCAATCTTTACAAGCCACAGCTTCTAACTGTAAAACTTGCTCTAAATAGATTTTTAAGTTTTTTGTTTTATATCTAGGATTCTTATAATTTCTAGTAATAGTTTTATCTTTTAAAACAGTTTTAGGAGAAGAACCAAACATATCTTCTAACGCTAAATCCATAGGTTTGTCACCTTTGGTTTTAGACTCAAAAGTAAATCTATTATTTCCAGTAACATCACCAACAGTATACATTGGCGAACGCTCACGTTCAGCAATTTTTTGTAAAGTATCTATATGTTTTTCAGCGATAACTAATCCCATTCTTTCTTGAGATTCGTTACCAATAATTTCTTTGGCAGATAATGTTGGATCTCCAACTGGTAATTTATCTAAATCAATTTTTCCGCCAGTATCTTCAACTAATTCTGATAAACAATTTAAATGTCCGCCAGCACCATGATCGTGAATTGAAACAATAAAATTTTCTTCACTTTCAATCATGCCACGAACTGCATTTGCAGCACGTTTTTGCATTTCTGGATTACTACGTTGAACCGCATTTAGTTCAATACCAGAGGCTAATGTGCCAGTATCTGCACTAGAGACAGCAGCTCCACCCATTCCAATACGGTAATTTTCACCGCCAAGAAGTACTATTTTATCTCCTGTTTGTGGTGTGTCTTTTAATGCTTGGTCTGCTTTTCCATAACCAATTCCACCAGCTTGCATAATAACTTTGTCATAGCCTAGTTTTCTAGATTTCGCATCACTTGAAGCTGAATTTTCTTCATGCTCAAAAGTTAACACAGAACCACAAATTAATGGTTGCCCAAATTTGTTTCCAAAATCGGAAGCTCCATTTGATGCTTTTATTAAAATATCTACAGGAGTTTGGTACAACCAATCTCGTGCTTCAAATTTTTGTTCCCAAGGTCTGTTTTCTTCTAATCGAGAATATGATGTCATGTAAACTGCCGTTCCTGCTAATGGTAACGAGCCTTTTCCTCCAGCCAATCTATCTCGAATTTCTCCTCCAGAACCAGTTGCAGCACCATTAAAAGGCTCTACAGTTGTTGGGAAATTATGTGTTTCTGCTTTTAGTGAAATTACAGATTCGTAATTTTTAGTTTCGTAAAAATCTGGTTTGTCTGCGCTTTTTGGTGCAAATTGTTCAACAGTTGGACCTTTAATAAAAGCAACATTGTCTTTATAAGCTGAAACAATATTGTTAGGATGTTGTTTTGAAGTTTCTTTAATTAGCTTAAATAAAGATACTGGTTTTTCTTCACCATCAATAATAAATGTTCCGTTGAAAATTTTATGACGACAATGTTCTGAATTTACTTGAGAAAATCCAAATACTTCAGAATCGGTTAATGGTCTACCAATTTTTTTAGCAACACCTTCTAAATATCCAACTTCTTCATCACTTAATGATAAGCCTTCTTGTTGGTTATAAGCTGAAATGTCTTCAATATTAAGTATAGCTTCTGGTTCAATATCAATAGTAAATGATTCTTGATTTAACCCGTTATACTTTTCAGAAATCATAGGGTCAAAAGCTATAAATTCTTCCGCGACAGCGTTAAATTCTTCAATTCTTATAATATTATTAATTCCCATGTTTTGGGTAATTTCAACTGCATTTGTACTCCAAGGTGTTATCATAGCAGCTCGTGGACCAACAAAAAAAGCATCGAGTGATTCTTGTTCTAGTTTAGGCTGGTTGCCAAAAAGCCATGTTAATTTTTGAGTCGTTTCGCTTGATAATTCTTTTGGTGCTTGAACAGCAAATATTTTACTGTTTTGGTTTCCGAAGAAGTGAATCATTATGTATTAGTTTGTTTTGAATTTTACAAAGAGCAAATTTAGTTTTTTTAAGTGTAATTTCATCTAAATATTATATTGAAAATTTAGAGTTATTCACGAGTTTTGAACATAAAAAAAGCGGCTAAAAAGCCGCTTTAAATATTATTGTTTTATCAGTTTCTTGGTGACTTCTCCATGTTCTGATATGAGTCTAACTAAATAAAGACCTTTACTTAAGTCAGAGATATCTATTCTATTATTATTTGCATTTACTTGTTGTGATATAGCCTTTTTGCCTAAAATATTAAAAATTTCAAGAGTTAGCGGTTGTAATGTTTTTATGTAAAATGAATTTGTTTTTGTTGGGTTAGGATAAATACGTATAGTTTCTAGGTTAAAGGTATCTACACCTAATGAACTTGTATGCATTCCTATATCACTAAAAGTGTTTTTTTGATAAACTATCCCATTCTGCAGCTAAAAGAAATGTAGTGTTTGGGCTAGATACATTACTTTTTCTACGTAGAGTAACATCTTCTGCAAAATTCGCATTACCTTGATTAAACTCACCAATTATATCTATTAGAACATTGTTTTTAAATAATCCAATTGGGTCATTTCCGTTAAACGTCATTGGTGTAACATTGTTGATTGTTAAGTCTGCTTCAGTTTGTAATGTTGTATCTGGAGCATCAGAGTTTATAATAACAAATACATCACCAGAAGCTATGGTTCCAGAAAGATTTAATGCACTATCCCATGAAGTTCCTCCGTTACCGTTTCGTTTAATACTATAACTTGATAAATCTATTGCAGAACTAGTAAGGTTTACAATTTCTAAAGCTTTATTAAAACTATTACCTTCAACATATTCTGAAAAGAATAGTTCTGTAGCAGAACCAGTACTTCCAACTGTTGTTGTTTCACAATCCTGATTACTAATTGTAGATGTATTGCCAGCAAAATCTTTTGCAAATACAGTAAAGCAATAGTTTGTTTCGCTTGCTAATCCTGTTGCAGTATATGATGTTGAACTTGAATTTGATGAATAAACATTATCAATATACACTTCGTAAGTAGCTACACCAGTATTATCTGTAGAAGCTGTCCAACTAATGTCGATTGAATTTTGAGTTGGGTTGGAAGCTACTAAATTAGTTGGGGCAGTTGGGTTTTCTGTATCTACAGGAGGATTACTTCCCCATCTATTTGTTGCCTGTGTTCCTCCCCAAATTACAGTTGCTAAATATGGGTTATCTATAAAAGGGTTTCTATTTCCTTGAGCATAGGTGTTACTTGTATTAGCGTGATATGTGTTTCTATTATCTTCAATTGTAGAAACTGGGTCAGCTGCATTCCAATCTAATAATAAATTTATCATGCTTGCATCTATTACATTAGTTGTGCCAACACAAACATTACTTGGTAAACATTGATTTCCATATCTAATATACATATACATCATCATTCGTGCTACGTCGCCTCTCCAATCTGTTCCACCTGCGGTAGCATCACCAGGAAACCATCCACCAGTAACATTTCCAGAGTTTCCAGAGCCATCAGCAAATTTTTGATTTCCTCTTTGTCCATTTCGTTGAACATCTGATGGACGCAAATGATGTGCATCAGAACCTGGTCCAGATGTTCCTAAATTTGGAGTACCTCTAGATTTAGCATAAGTATGTTCTCTATTCCAATCTCCTACACTGCCACCAGTACTATTTTTACTTCTAGATAAATTATTAGTGACATCACCATCAGAGCTATTTTCCCAACCATAAATTAAAACAACATTGTTTGAATTGTTAGGGTCTTCGTCTGTAATTTTACTTGATTCCCAAACACCAGGTGTATAACTAAGAAAATTTGTATGTTTAACTGCAGTTTCTGTAGCTAAATCATTAAATAAATCGGTGCCAGTTTTTGTAAAATCTACATTAGTATAATAAGCTTGCAAGTTTGCAGGAGGTGTAAGTTGAGCAAAACTTACAGTTGAAATTAATAAGAATAGGAAGTAAATGTGTTTCATAAAGTTATTGTTTTTTTCGTTCTAAAAGTGCCATATAAAATCCATCGAATCCAGATTTATGAGCTAGAACATTTTTGTCTTTTACAAATGTAAAATCTTTTCCCGAGTCAGACACTAAAAACTTGTTAACCTGCATTTTATTTTCCGATGGTAGTACCGAACAGGTTGCATAAACCAATTGTCCACCTTCTTTAACCATTCTAGAATACTGTTGCAAAATTTCTTGTTGCGTTACTTTTATTTTATCAATAAATTCGGGTTGTAATTTCCATTTGGCATCAGGATTTCTACGTAAAACACCTAAGCCAGAACATGGTGCATCAATTAAAACACGGTCTGCTTTACCATAAAGTTTTTTAATAGGCTTTGTAGAATCTATAACTCTATTTTCAATATTGTGAGCACCATTACGTTTTGCACGACGCTTTAATTCTTTAAGCTTATTCTCGTAAATATCCATAGCAATAACTTGCCCTTTGTTTTCCATAAGAGCAGCAATATGCAATGTTTTTCCGCCAGCACCAGCACAAGCGTCAACAACTTTCATACTTGGCTTTACGTTTAAAAATTCTGCTACTAATTGAGAAGAAGCATCTTGAACTTCAAAAAAACCTTTTTTAAAAGCTTCAGTTTGAAACACATTGGCGCGTTCTATTAATTTTAAAGCACTTGTGTGATTTGGTATAAACTCAGTTTCAATATCTAAATCAGATAATTCTTCTTGTAATTTTTCTTTTGTTGTTTTAAGTGTATTTACTCTTAAAATAACATCAGCTTGTTGGTTTAAAGCATTAATTTCTTTACTCCAAATGGCATCACCTAATTCTTTTCTACCAATTTCATCCATCCAATCTGGAATAGATTCTTTGAATTTTCTAATTTTAGAAAGCTCATCAAAACGTCCTTTTATTTTACGTAAAGGTGTACCTTCAAAATATTTCCAATCAGGTAATTTAATACCTTTTAAAGTTGCCCAAACAGCAAACATGCGCCATAAGTTGTCTCTATTAAAAGGTTCTTTTACATCAGCAATTTCAGCATATAAGCGTTTCCAACGTACCATATCGTATGTGGTTTCGGCAACAAAACCTCTATCGCGTGAGCCCCAACGTTTATCACGTTTTAAAAGTTGCTGTATAACTTTGTCGGCATATTTACCTTCGTTAAATATTAAAGTAAGCCCATCAATAGTGGCAAAACATAAATTTCTGTGTAGTCGCATTGTAAAAAATTAAGCATGCAAAGATATGTTTAAAATGTTGATTTGTTGAGCCGTTTGTATGTTTATTCGTTTTGCTTTTCTATTTTTATAGAAATTTTTTTAAAATGAATAAATACATATATATTGTTTTTACAATCTTGATTTTTGTTGGGTGTAAAAAAGAAGAAAAGTTTGTTCCAAGAACTATTAGTTCTGTTGAAATTAAACATGTTTTAGAAGATTCTTTATTGAATGTTAGAGCTTTAGAAATAAACGAGAATAGAGTAGTTGCTGCTTCTTCAAATGGAAAAATATATAGAAGTATTTTAAGTTATATGAAAGATTTTGAAGAAGGTAGATATTTTGAAAACTTAGAAGATTCTTTAAATAATAATAATTTCAGGTCTTTAGCTTTTCAAGGAGATAAAACTTTTACACTATCAATTGGAACTCCTGCAAAATTATTTTATGATGGAAGTTTAGTTTATTATGAAAACCATCCAAAAGCATTTTATGATTCTATGGATTTTTGGAATGATAATGAAGGTATTGCTATTGGTGATAGTACAGATGGTTGTTTGTCTGTTATAATAACTAGAGATGGTGGAGAAACTTGGACAAAACTTTCTTGCGACGATTTACCTAAAGGTATAGAAAATGAAGGTGCTTTTGCGGCTAGCGATACTAATATAGCCATTGTTGGCGATAAAACTTGGGTTGCAACTACTGAAGGAAGAATCTATTATTCAGGAGATAAAGGAAAAACTTGGGAAATATATAACACACCAATAATGAAGGATAAAGATACTGAAGGTATTTATTCTATGGATTTTTATGATGAACTAAGCGGTTTTGCTATTGGTGGTGATTATACCAAACCTGATGATAATTTTGCAAATAAAATTAGAACTACTGACGGCGGAAAAACTTGGAATTTGGTTGCAAAAAATGAAAATCCTGGTTATAGAAGTTGTGTACAATATATACCAAATAGGAAAGGGAACGAGTTGGTTGCAATTGGTTTTAAAGGCATCGATTATAGTAACGATTCAGGGACATCATGGAAACATATAAGTGATGAAGGTTTTTATACCATTCGGTTTTTAAATGATAGTGTTGCTTTTGCCGCTGGAAATGGTAGAGTAAGTAAACTTACGTTTAGAGAATAAATTCAGAATGACAAATCAGAGAATGAAAAAAGAGAAGCTTATTGCTTCTCTCTAAATCCATGTCGTCTTCTTTTATATTGTTCAAATAGTTTATGGTTAAATTCTTCTTCGGCAATTTTTAATAATAATATTTTTTTTGGAGGAAGAATTTTACTCAATTTACTTGTTAACTGTTTGCGTTCGTTATGTAAACTGTTTTCAGCCTCAGTTAATTTATTTATTAATTCTTGGGCTTTTTTATCATCAATCGTTTCAATATTGTCGTTAATTTCCCTACGCAATTTTCTTATTTTTTTGAATTTAAGTTCAAACATTCTTTCGTCGTATGCATTATAAATTGGCCAGAATTTTTGCGCTTCTTTTTCAGTTAAGCTTAGTTTCTCTGTTATATGTGCAATTTTAAGTGCTTTTATATGTTCTTTTTTACCATGATTTTGCGAATAAACACTTAGTGTTATACACACAAAAAGAAATGTTGTTATAATTTTTTTCATATCTATTCTATTAATAAATCTTCAATGTTAGTATTATCTAATAAATAGTCTTCCAACGTAGCTTCTGAAATATTTGTGTTTGTAAATACATCAGAATTTAAATCATCTAGAGTTAATAAAGACGCTATCTCGTAACTTAAAAAATCTTCATCAAATAAATAGTTCTCAATGGTAGCCATTTCTAATGCATCAAAAGTTAACTCGTCTGAAGGATTAAAAATGTTAAACATCAATATTAAACTGGCAGCAATTGCTGAAGTGTACGCTACTTTTTTCCATGAAAATAACTGAACAACTTTTGTTTCTTTTTTGTTTTCAACTTTATTAAAAATGATTTCATCAACGGTTTCAAAATAACCTTCAGGAATATTAAAACCTGTAGATTTAATAGTATCTAATTGATTTTTAGATGCCAATTTACTAAGAAGCTTTTCATCAAAAGATTCAAAGTAGTCTTTTGGTGTATTAAATCCCGTAGTTTTTATTTTATTTAAGTTGTTGTTCATTTAATGCTTTGACTAATATATACGTAAAAGGTTTAATTTTCAGTTAAATAGCTTTCTATTTTTTTTACTGCTATATGATAAGATGCTTTTAGTGCACCTTCGCTGGTTTCTAAAATTTCTGACATATTTTTATATTTTATGTTTTCAAAATATTTCATATTAAAAACCAATTGTTGTTTTTGTGGTAATTTTGAAATGGCTTGTTGTAATTTTAGTTGAATCTGGTCGCCTTCAAAATACACATCGGCAATTAAATTATTTAAGCTTAATTGTTGTACTTCTTCATTTGTTATTTGTAATCGTTTTGCATTTTTATTAATGAATGTTATCGATTCATTAGTTGCAATACGATACATCCATGAATATAATTTACTATCTCCTTTAAATGTATTAATATTTTTGTAAACTTTTATGAAAGTGTTTTGTAAAACATCATCTGCATCATCATGTGACTTAACTATATTACGAATATGCCAATACAAGCGTTCTTTATAAAGCGTTAGTAACTCTTTAAAAGCTTGCTCTTTATTGGTTTCTGATTGTAATTGATTTAATAACTGAGCTTCGTCGGTCACAAAATTGGTTTTTGTTTTAGACTAATAAATATACTAAAAGTTTAAAGCTAAATTTTTTATTTATTTTTTAAAACGTAAGTATTTGATTATTAAATAAGTAAAATAAAAACATCGATTAAGTGTGATAAAATAACGATAAAATACATATTTTTCTTGTTTGATACACTTATTTGTTTTATGTTTGTACTCAACCAAAAGCCTACTTATGTTGCTAGTCTTCCCCAAGTCTAGCAAGAAAAAAAAGGATAGAAACCCAAATCTCTATCCTTTTTTATATTTTTAAGCTTATGTTTTATTCAAAACTTTGCATATCAACTAACTTTTTATAAGCACCATTTTTTGCAATAAGTTCTTTATGTTGACCTTGTTCTACAATTTCTCCTTTTTTCAATACCACTATTTCATCAGCATTTTGAATGGTTGATAAACGATGAGCAATAACAATAGATGTTCTGTTTTTCATCATGTTTTCTAATGCAATCTGTACCAAACGTTCGCTTTCGGTATCTAAAGCTGAGGTTGCTTCATCTAAAACCATAATAGGCGGATTTTTTATAACTGCGCGTGCAATACTTAAACGTTGTTTTTGTCCGCCAGAAAGTTTATTTCCAGAATCTCCAATATTTGTGTGTATTCCTTCAGATAAATCTTTTACAAATTCCCAAGCATTGGCAATTTTTAAAGCTTCAATAACTTCATCATCAGTAGCGTTTTCTTTTCCTAATAAGATATTGTTTTTTACAGTATCGTTAAACAAAATAGAATCTTGAGTTACTAATCCCATTAAGTTACGAAGGGATTTTTTTGTAATATTTTTTATGTTTTCTCCATCAATAGTAATACTGCCTTCATTTACATCGTAAAAGCGAGTTACTAAATTTGCTATTGTAGATTTACCACTTCCAGATTGCCCAACCAAAGCAATTGTTTTTCCTTTTGAAACTTTTATTGAAAAGTTTTTTAATACATAATCATTTTCATATTTAAATGAAATATTTTCAATAGCTATGTTAGATTCGAAATTAGTTTTTTCAATAGCGTTTGGCTTGTCTTCAAGTGGGCTTTGAGTTTCAATAATTTCTAAAACACGTTCTGCTGCTGCATTACCACGTTTTACACTGTAAGATGCTTTGCTAATTGCTTTTGCAGGCGTTAAAATATTATATGCAAACCCCATAAAAGTAAGAAACGAAGCGCCATCTAAAGTGTTATTAATTAAAACCATTTTACCGCCATACCATAAAAGAACAGCAATAGTTGTGATACCTAAAAACTCACTAGTTGGCGATGCTAAATTTTGTCGATTTAAAAGCTTGTTTGAAAAATGAAAAAATCGAGTTGTAGAACCAGTAAATTTATCGTTAAAAAAAGCTTCCGCATTAAAACCTTTAATGATTTTTAAGCCATTTAATGTTTCTTCAACTGTAGATAAAAAGACTCCTTGTTCTGCTTGTACATCGGAAGAATGTTTTTTTAAACGTTTTCCGATAAGTGAAATAATAAAACCAGATACAGGTATGAAAATAAACATGAAGACTGTTAGTTTTGTACTTATTAACAGCATAAATGTGATGGTAAAAATAATAGTAAGTGGCTCTTTTATAATCATTTCTAAAACTGATAAAAATGATGTTTGTACTTCATTCACATCACTAGATATACGAGCAATTATATCTCCTTTTCGTTTTTCTGAAAAGAAGGAAATAGGCAGGTTTATCGTGCTTTTGTATAATGAATTTCTTAAATCTTTTAATATGCCATTTCTTAAAAATGTTCCAAAGTATAATCCTAAATAGTTAAATAAGTTTTTAAGAAAAAAAGTACCAATAACTAAAGTAATTACAAATATTAGAGCTTTAGATTTATCTTCTCCTGCATATTCTTGCAGTTGATAAGTTAGTGTGTCTTTTAAAAATTCTCCTAATTTTGACAAGCCATCATAAATTGGTTTTTTTATGATAGCTTCTTTAGTATCCGTAGGAAACAAAACATTAAGCATTGGCATTAAAACAAAGAATGACATCGCGCCAAAAAATGCATAAAAAATGTTACTTATTATATTTAAAATTGCATAGCCTTTATAAGGCAATGCGTATACAAGTATTTTTTTAAGGTAAGTCATTAATTAAGTTTCATGTCTTTTACAATAGCGTTAATTTTGTTTTTTAGCTGATTTTCTACATTGCTAAATTCAGAAGTTGAGTTTAAAGGCGCATTTACACTTATATAAAATTTGATTTTAGGTTCTGTCCCACTTGGGCGTAAAGCTATTCTACTTCCATCTTCTGTGTGATAAATTAGAACATTAGATTTTGGAATATATATAACTGAATCTTCACCAGTTATTATGTTTTTAGAAACTGATAATAGGTAATCGTCAATTTTAATAACTTTAGAACCGTTAACTTCTTTAAGTGGATTTTTACGAGCATCAATCATCATTTGTTTTATTTCTTCAGCACCTTCAATTCCTTTTTTAGTTAAAGAAATTAAGTGTTCTTTATAAAACCCATGCTCAACATAAAGGTTAATTAATTCTTTATATAATGAACTTCCATTTGCTTTTGCTTGTGCTGCTATTTCACAAGCTAAAAGTGTAGCTGTTACTGCGTCTTTATCGCGAACAAAATCGCCTACCATAAAACCAAAACTTTCTTCGCCACCACCAACAAAATTAAGTTCAGAAAAGTCTTTTATAAGTTTAGCAATCCATTTAAAACCTGTAAGGACAATTTTACATTCGGTGTTATAAGCATTTGCTAATTGTGTCATCATTGGTGTAGAAACAATAGTTGATGCAATAAATTCTTTACCTTTAAGTTTACCGTCTTTTTGCCATTGTTTTAGTAAAAATTCGGTCATCATTACCATAGTTTGGTTTCCGTTTAAAATAACGAGTTCGTTATTTAAATTTCTAACCGCTACACCAAGTCTATCACTATCTGGGTCGGTACCAATTACAATATCTGCATTTACTTTATAGGCTAATTTTGTAGCCATTTTTAAAGCTTCAGGTTCTTCTGGGTTTGGAGAAACTACCGTTGGGAAATCTCCATTTGGTACTTCTTGTTCTTTTACTATATGCACGTTTTTGTATCCTGAACGTTTTAACGTTTCTGGGACAGCCGTAATTGATGTACCATGAAGTGAAGTGAAAACTACAGTTAAATCATCTTTTGCAGCTTCAGGAGTATTAAAACTTCCGTTTTTTACTGATGCATTAATAAATACATCGTCTACATCTTTTCCTATATATTTAATTAAACCTTCGTTTGCTTCAAATTTAATTTCAGAATAATCTAAATTATTGATAAGATTAATAATTTTATCATCTTGTGGCGGAACTAATTGTCCTCCATCTTGCCAATACACTTTATATCCATTGTATTCAGGCGGATTGTGTGATGCAGTTAAAACAATACCACAATGACAGTTTAAATGTTTTAATGCGAAAGATAATTCTGGCGTTGTACGTAAATCTTCAAATAGAAATACTTCAATATTATTAGCTGAAAATATATTGGCAACAATTTTTGCTAAACTTTTACTATTATGTCTACAATCGTAAGCAATGGCAACTTTTAGTTTTTCATTTGGAAAAACCTGATGCATATAATTACTTATTCCTTGCGTATTTTTTCCTAGCGTATATTTATTTATTCGGTTGGTGCCAATTCCCATAACACCACGCATACCTCCAGTTCCAAATTCTAAGTCTTTATAAAAACTTTCTTGAATATCTTTTGGATTGGTAGCAATGCTATTTTTTATAAATTCTTGAGTTTCTTGATCAAATGCAGGTGTTAACCAAGTATTAATTCTTTCTAAAATTTTTGGGTCTATGTAAATCATATCGTCATTATATATAATGCAAAAATAAACATTTCATTAGTTTGTTTAGTTCTTTTTTTGAATAGGAAAGTAATATTATCACTAAAACGATTTAGGACATTAATCGAAATTCAACTCATTTTTAACTAAATAACGTTTTTTGCCTTGTTTAGTACGTAAAATTATTTCGCCTAAAAAACCAGCTATAAAAAACTGAGTTCCAATGATCATGGTTGCAAGTGCAATGTAAAATTGCGGACGTTGTGTAATAAGTCTGCCAGTAGGATTTAAAAATAGTTTGTCAATACCAAGATAAATAGCAAAACCAAATCCTAATGCAAACATGATAACACCCAAAGCGCCAAATAAATGCATGGGGCGTTTGCCAAAACGAGATAAAAACCAAATTGTAATTAAGTCTAGAAAACCATGTACAAACCTATTCATACCAAATTTTGTTTCCCCATATTTTCTTGCTTGATGTTGGACTATCTTTTCACCAATTTTAGTAAATCCTGCATTTTTTGAAAGTACGGGTATGTAGCGATGCATTTCTCCATTAACATCAATATTCTTCACGACGTTTATGTTGTAAGCTTTTAGCCCACAATTAAAATCGTTTAGTTTAACACCAGATGTTTTTCTAGCTGCCCAGTTAAATAATTTTGAGGGTAAATTTTTTGAGATTATTGAGTCGTAACGTTTCTTTTTCCAACCAGAAACTAAATCGAAACCATCATTAACAATCATATTGTAAAGTTCTGGAATTTCTTCTGGATTGTCTTGTAGGTCGGCATCCATAGTAATAACAACATCGCCTTTAGCTTTTTCAAAACCAGCATGTAATGCTTGCGATTTTCCAAAGTTTTTTAGAAAACGAATACCTTTTATATTGTTATCTTTTGACGATAGTTGAGTTATAATGTTCCAAGAATCATCAATGCTACCATCATCTATAAAAATGATTTCATACGAAAAATGATTGGATTGCATAATTTTTGCAATCCAATCATTTAGTTCTGTTAGAGATTCTTGTTCGTTAAGTAGTGGTATAACTACAGATATATTCATTTGTGATTTTCAAAATTTTAATATTTCAAAAATACTGAATTTATTTAAGTTTTATTCTTCTTCTTTTTTCATTATTAATCCGCCAATTAAAGAATATACTAATCCAAAAAAGGCACTTAAAGCTAACCAGATAGTAAAACCGAAAATTGGATTTTGGAATTTTTCCATCATTTCCATTTGAGTTTCAACCATTTCTGGTGTAACATTTGGGTTTTCTAATAATTTTTCCCCAGTCATTTCTATTATTTTTCCTGTAAATTCAGGGTCAATAAAATAATTGAATACAATACCGTAAACAATATTTACTAGTGCACTAATAATAGCTATAATAAGCCCAATTTTTATAGCGTTTGATAAAGTTAAAAAGCCATTGTTATTTTTTTTATATACACTTATAGCATAAATAATTACTGCTGGAAAAATAATATAGTATAGATAAGTTGGCCAATTTGTGCCTTCTAATGCCATTCCAGTAACGTATTGTATAACCGAAATTAGTATCATAATTGCACCAAGTATTAATCCGTAATTAACTGAAAATTTACCTGGTGTTTGTTCTTGTGTTTCCATAATATTCTAAGTTTAATTTGTTAGTTTAATAGTTAGTATTCAAATATAAGAAAACGTTACGTTTTTAAGTGAAATAAAAAATAATAAAAAACATTGTTCATTTATAAAAAATACTTAAATTTGCAGCTCTAAAATTGGAAAGAATAAAAAGTATTTAGTGATGAGAAAAGGTATACACCCAGAAAATTATAGATTAGTAGCATTTAAAGATATGTCTAACAACGATGTGTTTTTAACAAAATCTACTGCAAATACAAATGAAACTTTAGAAGTTGAAGGTGTTGAATATCCTTTAGTGAAAATGGAGATTTCAAGAACATCTCATCCTTTTTACACTGGTAAATCTAAATTAGTAGATACAGCTGGTCGTATTGATAAATTCAAAACTAAGTACGCTAAATTTAAAAAATAATTTAAGCGTTGCATATTTATATTAAGCCTTTCAATTTGAAAGGCTTTTTTATTTTATACAATTAAGCTACTTTTGATACTGTTAACTTTTAACTTTAAAAATGAATTACATTCTTTTTGATGGACCATCGCGTAATAATTTGTTACCATTTACATATACAAGACCAGTTGCCGATATTAGAGTTGGTATTTTAACAATTCGCGAGAAATGGGAAACTTATTTAAGTTCTACAACCACTACGGTTACTGAGGATTATTTATCAGACAAATATCCTATGGTTGAAATGGAAGAAAACGTAATGATTAATGCATCCTACCTTCCAAATAATAGGTTAGTTGAATTAATTAAAAACTTAAAGGAAAATCAAGCTGTTTTTAAAGATGAAGATGTGATTGCTTTTTTTACTAAAGAAGCGCAAGATGAAGTAGATTTAGAAACTTATGAAGCTATTGAGTTTAATGATGACATTCTTGTAATAGAACACACTTGGGATATTTTTTCAAAAAATGGTGAGGCAATTCAAGAAGATTTTAATTTAATTACAGAAGGCAGAACTTCGCAACCAATACCAGTAAGTAATAATATAATTGCTCCTGAAAATATTTTTATTGAAGAAGGCGCAAAGTTAGAATTTACAACACTTAATGCTAGTAATGGACCAATTTATATCGATAAAAATACTGAGATAATGGAAGGTAGCATGGTTCGTGGTCCATTAGCTTTATGTGAAAATGCAACTATAAAATTAGGAGCTAAAATATATGGAGCAACAACTATTGGTCCATATTGTAATATAGGTGGCGAAGTAAAAAATTCAGTATTATTTAGGCATTCAAATAAAGGACATGAAGGCTATTTAGGTAATTCTGTTTTAGGCGAATGGTGTAATTTAGGAGCAGATACTAATAATTCAAATTTAAAAAACAATTACGCAGAGGTGCGTTTGTGGGATTATGAGACTGAAGGTTTTGCAAAAACAGGATTGCAATTTTGCGGACTTATGATGGGCGACCATAGTAAATGTGGCATTAACACCATGTTTAATACAGGAACTGTTATAGGTGTTAGTGCAAATATTTTTGGAAGTGGGTTTCCAAGAAATTTTATACCAAGTTTTAGTTGGGGAGGAAATAAGGGGTTTACAACGTATTTAACTAAAAAAGCATTTGAAGTTGCTGAAATAGTTATGAAAAGAAGAAGTATTGAGTTTACTAAAAAAGACCGAGCTATTTTTGAGCATGTGTTTGAAGAAACCAAAAAATATAGAAGAGAATAGATTTTTATGTTAGGATTATTACTCATTTTTTTTATTGGAAAGTATTATTATGAACTTGCTCAAGATTATTATAAACATCGTTGGCTTTATGGTATATTTGGAATTGCAATTTATTATGTTGGTACCGCAATTGGTGGTGTTGTTTTAGGTATAGCAATTGAATTATTTGATTTAAATTTTAATTTGGATAATACTTTTGGAATAAGCATAATAGCTTTAGTTTTTGGAGTAGCAACAGCTTTTATAATTTATTTTTTAATAAAAAGACAATGGAATAAACCTGCAATTAAAATTGATAAAGACGAAATTCAAAATATTGGTAGTAACATTGATGAAAACAATTAATTTTTCTTCACCCGTTTTAAATCCAATAAATCAATTGGGTTAATTCCTAAGCCTGTTACATTTTTTCGTGTAAAACGTATCACTTCATCATAAAATAAAGGAACCATAATCGTTTTTTGTAATACTAGAGAATCCATTTTTTTATACAAATATTTCCGTTCTTCAATATTAGTTATCGTAAATGCTTTGTTATATAAACTATCAAACTGTGCATTTTTATAATGAAAATAATTTGAACCATTTGGAGCAAAATTTTTACTGTAAAATATTGACAAATAATTTTCAGCATCTAAATAATCAGCAATCCAAGAACTTCTAAACATATCTACTTTCCCGTTAGAACGTGCAGTTCTTAAAGTAGATTCTGGCATTACATCTACATTAATTACTAGCCCTGATTTTTCAAGTTCACGCTGAATAAATTCACAAAAACTCAAATAATTACTAGTTGTTGTTAAAGTAATTTCTGGATTCGTGATACCACTCTCTTTTTTAAACTGTTCTACTAACTGTTTAGCTTTTTCTGGCTGATAAGTAAAACCTGCAGATTCATCATAGCCTTGAAGCCCTTTTGGAATAAAACCACCATTGGCAGGGTTACCAATACCATTTCTTAAATACATAATCATTTTCTTTCTATCAAAACCATAATTGATAGCCTTTCGTATTAATACAGATTGTATTTCGGGTGTTTTAGAATCTAAATAAAACCCTAAGTATTCGGTATTTAAATACGGTCCACGAATCATATTTACGGTTTCAGAATACGTATCACGAAGTTGTCCGTCTGCTGTTAATAACTCATCTTTATACGAGGTATCTAAACTGTTTAAAAAATCTATATTGCCTTGTGCAAATTGTAAAAATTCACTTTGTTTATCAGGTAGAAAAGTAATAGCAACAGCTTCTAAATAAGGTAAAGTATTGCCAATACTATCTTTTTCGAAGTAATTAGAGTTTCTTCTAAAAATCAGTTTAATATTCTCTTCCCAACGTTTAAATTTAAAAGGACCAGTTCCAATAGGGTTAGAGCGAAAATCGGTACCGTAATGTTCCACAATTTCTTTTGGAACAACCGAACAATATTTCATACTTAATAAACCTATAAAAGCAGGAAATGCTTGTTTTAATTTAATTTGAAAAATGGTGTCGTTTATTGCTTTAAAATCTTCAACTTTATTAAGAACCCAGCTTCCTGGAGCCGCGACTTTATCGTCTCTTAAACGATTTAAACTATATTCAAAATCTTTTGCAGTAGCGATTCTTGTTGAATCTTTTCCGAATAATTTATGCTTATGAAAAAACACGTCATTACGAAGTGAAAATGTATAGGTTAGCGCATCTTCAGAAATCGTCCAATCTTTCGCTATACTAGGTAAAATATTCAGATTATCATCCAATTGCACTAAACCATTAAATAATTGATTAGCAACTCGATTGTCTTGCAAAGTTCTTGAAAATGCGGGGTCTAAGGTGTTAATATTGGCATGTTCGTTATATCTAAAAACAAGATGGTCTTTATTAGAATTTGAATCTTTTCCGCAGGAAAAAAGAATAATAATGATACAGCTAAATAATAGATGAGTGAGTTTTAGTTTGAAATGTTGAGTAACACGTTTTATCATATTGCTATTTAGTTGTAAATTTGCACACTTGGTAAAAATACAAGAATGAACGCTAGAAAAAAAGTCGCATTTTATACTTTAGGTTGTAAACTTAATTTTTCTGAAACTTCTACAATTGCTAGAGATTTCACAAATGAGGGTTTTAACCGCGTAGATTTTTCTGAAAAGGCAGATATATATGTTATCAATACTTGTTCGGTTACCGAAAATGCTGATAAGCGTTTTAAAACTATTGTAAAACAAGCACAAAAAAGTAATCCAGATGCTTTTGTGGCCGCAGTTGGTTGTTATGCGCAATTAAAACCACAGCAACTTGCAGACGTAAATGGCGTTGATTTAGTACTTGGTGCAACCGAAAAATTTAAAATTACAGATTACTTAAATGACCTTTCTAAAAACGATTTTGGAGAAGTACATTCTTGCGAAATAGAAGCTGCCGATTTTTATGTAGGTTCTTATTCAATAGGAGATAGAACACGTGCGTTTTTAAAGGTTCAAGATGGTTGTGATTACAAATGTACCTATTGCACCATTCCTTTGGCAAGAGGGATTTCCAGAAGCGATACTATGGAAGGTGTTTTGAAAAACGCTAAAGAAATAGCTTCAAAAAACATAAAAGAAATTGTACTTACTGGTGTTAATATTGGTGATTATGGCAAAGGCGAGTTTGGTAATAAAAAACACGAACATACTTTTTTAGATTTGGTTAAAGAATTGGATAAAGTTGAAGGTATTGAGCGTTTACGAATTTCATCAATAGAACCTAATTTATTGAAAAATGAAACGATTGATTTGGTGTCAAAATCTAGAAGATTTGTACCTCATTTTCATGTGCCATTACAAAGTGGAAGTAACGAGATTCTTAAAAAAATGAAACGTCGCTACATGAAAGAATTATATGTAGATAGAGTTACAAAAATTAAAGAAGTTATGCCGCATGCATGTATTGGTGTTGATGTTATTGTTGGATTTCCAGGAGAAACAGATGAGTATTTTTTAGAATCATATAATTTTTTAAATGAATTAGATATTTCGTATTTGCATGTGTTTACTTATTCAGAACGCGATAATACTGAGGCTGTAGAAATGGATGATGTTGTGCCAAAAAATATAAGAACAAAACGAAGTAAAATGTTACGTGGTTTATCGGTTAAAAAACGACGTGCTTTTTACGAAAGCCAAATAGGAAGCACTAGAACAGTTCTCTTTGAAAGCGAAAATAAAGAAGGTTATATACAAGGTCTTACTGAAAATTACGTGAAAGTAAAATCACCTTGGAATCCAGAATTAGTAAATACATTACATAAAGTTGAGCTTACCAAAATAGATGAAGATGGTTTAGTTCGGTTTGAATTTGTAAAAAAATTAGCTATATAAAACAAAAAACCCAAAACATAATGTTTTGAGTTTTTTGTTATTTGTAAACTAAAATCATATTCTTAAACCTACTGGAAGCATACGTTTGTATTTCCTGTTGCCTCTAACAAACTTAGCAATTTCAGGACTTGTAGGAACAACACTTAAATTGCGTTCTTCAATTTGTTCAAAAACAGCAACTAAAAATTCCTTGCTGAAATCGGTGTCATTTATTTCTTGAGGGATAATAAGTTTTGTTAAAAAAATCTTGCGGTCTTGTAACGAATATTCAATTTTAGCTAAATGGTCGTCAATTTTAATTTCAAACTGACGTAAAAAGTCGTTGTCTATTAATTCTGCAGCATCAATCATATTTAATTTGTTTTTATTTCAATGGAATCTTAAAATAGTGAGTACTATTTTTTAGCTTTGCGATGCAAATTTACGAAAAAAAATCATCAATCTAAAGAGAAATATAAGTTAATAGCTTATGAATCAAGATATAATACATGTTTATTTAATGCCAGGAATGGCTGCTAGCCCCAAAATTTTTGAGCATATTAAATTGCCCAAAAATCAATTCAAAATACATTATCTAAATTGGATTATTCCTGCTGATAATGAAACCATTAACAATTATGCGTTTCGTGTTTCTAAAGATATAAAACATGAAAATTGTGTGCTACTTGGTGTGTCTTTTGGAGGTGTTTTGACGCAAGAAATTAGTAAACATATTAAATTGCGTAAGTTAATAATTGTGTCAAGTGTAAAAACAATGTACGAATTGCCAAAACGCATGCAAATTGTAAAAGCTACAAAAGCCTATAAATTAGCACCAACACAATTAATAAATAAGGTTGATGTCATTGCCAAATATATTTTTGGTAATAAAATGACAAAACGGTTTGAATTATACAAAAAGTACTTATCTGTAAACGATAGTAAGTATTTAAGTTGGGCAATTAAGGAAATGGTTTGTTGGAATCAAGTTGAACCTCTACCAAATGTTATTCATATTCATGGTGATAAAGATCCAGTATTTCCAATTAAGAATATTTCAAACTGTATAACCATTAAAAATGGTACACATATTATGATTATCGATAAATACAAGTGGTTTAATAATCATTTGCCCGATATTATACTGAATAATTAAATTATTTTTCTATTTTTAATAAAACTTTACAAAATGAGAATATTACAAAAAGCATTAGCTTTTGTTGGATTGTTAAGTTTGTGTGCCCTATTTATTTATGCCCTACAAGACGCTCCAACAGACGAAAATTTCGAAACTAAACTTATAAACGATTATAACGTTTACGCATTACAAGTGCCAGACGATTTAAATTTTTCTGATGAAGCAATGCCTCTTAATAATCCAGATATTTTAGAGCGTATGGATAGGGAATTGTTGGTAAATACCTATTGGCAATCTAACGGATTATTAATGTTTAAACGTGCTAAAAAGTATTTTCCAATAATAGAACCTATTCTTGAAAAGCATGGTATTCCAGACGATTTTAAATATTTAGCAGTTATAGAAAGTGGATTAACCAATGCGGTATCGCCAGCAGGTGCACGTGGTGTTTGGCAAATTATGCCTGCAACTGGAAGAGAAAATGGTTTAGAGGTTAATAAAAATGTAGATGAGTGTTATAATCTTGTAAAGGCTACTGAGGTAGCTTGTAAATATTTATTAAAATCGAAAAATAAATTAGGCTCTTGGACGCTTGCAGCTGCTGCTTATAATGCTGGTAATGCAGGAATGTCTAAGCGTTTAAAAGCACAAGGTGTCACCAATTATTACGATTTGTTATTAGGTGAAGAAACAGGACGTTACCTGTTTAGAATTGTTGCTTTAAAAGAAATTTTATCTAACCCAAACAAATACGGTTTTAACTTTAGAGATAAAGATTTATATAGTAGCGTTCCTACTTTTAAAGTTGAAGTAGATACGGCTGTAACTAGTTTTCCAAAGTTTGCACAGAGTTTGGGTATCAATTATAAAATATTAAAACTCCATAATCCTTGGCTACGTGAACCACATCTTAATAATAAATCTAGAAAATTATATTTGATTGATATTCCAGAGAAGGGGTATTATGATGTGCAGTAATTTGTGTCAATTGTTGAAGTATGAAGTTTAGAAAAGCAACTAGTAAAAATGTTTCTATAATTGTAGAAATGATTGCTGATGATGAACTTGGAAAGAAAAGAGAAAATTTTCAAATTCCTTTACCTAAA
>Ga0256845_1000248_pt1 | contig 51282 bp, 35 predicted proteins | sample RiftiametaG_FD_189101 | JGI IMG/M metagenome (GOLD analysis project Ga0256845, IMG submission 189101) | Tube worm associated microbial communities from hydrothermal vent at the East Pacific Rise, Pacific Ocean - Riftia | ecosystem: Host-associated > Annelida > Integument > Unclassified ...
AGGTAGGGGCGGCGGCCGCGGGCATGCAGGCCAGCGCCAAGACCTCGTCGATATGACGGACGAAGTGCAGGCGCAGACCTTTGCGGGCCGCCTCGGGGATCTCCGGTTCGTCCTTGCGGTTGCGGGCCGGCAGAATCACGTCCGAGACCCCGGCCCGGTGCGCAGCCAAGACCTTCTCGCGCACGCCCCCGACCGGCAACACGTGGCCGCGCAGGGTGATCTCGCCAGTCATCGCCAGATCATGGCGGATCGGCCGACGCCCGAGGGCGCTGATCAGCGCCGAGGTCAGAGCGATGCCCGCGCTGGGCCCGTCTTTGGGCACCGCGCCCTCGGGCAGGTGAATGTGAATGTCGAGCTGGTCGAAGCGCGTATCGGCGAGCCCGAAGTGGGCGGCGTTGCTCTTGATCAGACTCAGGGCGGCCTGAGCCGACTCTTTCATGACGTCGCCGAGGCGGCCGGTCAGACGCAGCTTGCCCTTGCCCACCAGAGCCGTGACCTCGACAAAGAGCAGGCGGCCGCCCGTCGGTGTCCAGCCGAGCCCCGTACACACACCGATCTGCGGGCTCCGGCCCATGAGCTCCTCTCGAAAGCGCGGCGGTCCGAGCACCCGAGCCACGTCCTCGACCCGGATCCGGTCGGGCTCCCCGAGGGCCGCGCGGCCCTCGCTGTCCCCTCCCTCGGCGCGCTGCATGGCGATATCACGCAGCAGCGCGGCCAGCTCTCGCTGGAGCCCACGCACGCCCGACTCGCGTGTGTACTGGGTGGCCAACAGCTCGAACACACCATCGTCGACCGTGACGCTGACGTGGGCCTCGAGGGCGGCCTGCTCGGTCGGAAGTGAGGGATCGTAGACTTCGCCCCGGGCGGCGGCGGCCTTCGAGCGGGCCAGCAGCGTCGCGTTGCGCGAGCGCTGCTCACCCAGCGACCCCGCAGCGGGGCGCTCCACGCCGCCGACCATCAACCCATTTTCGCGCAGCTCCTTGGGCAGCAGGTGACGCCGGGCGATGACCAGCTTCTCCTCGAGGGTGTAGCCGGGCACCCGGATCAGCTCGAGCCGGTCGCAGAGGACCATGGGGATCGCGCCGACCTCGTTGGCCGTACAGATGAAGACCACACGCGAGAGGTCGTAGGGGACACCCAGGTAGTGATCCTCGAAGTCGTCGTTTTGCTCGGGATCGAGGATCTCGAGCAGGGCCGAGGCCGGGTCCCCCCGCATCTCGTCCCCGGAGAGCTTGTCGATCTCGTCGAGGAGGATGACCGGGTCGCTCGTCCCCGCCGTTTTCATGGCCTGGATGAGGCGCCCCGGCTGGGCGCCCACGTAGGTCCGTCGGTGCCCGCGTATCTCCGCGTCGTCGCGCACCCCACCCAGGGAAATACGTACGAAACGACGCCCGAGAGCGGCAGCGATGCTCTTCGCCAAGGTCGTCTTGCCGACTCCGGGGGGGCCCGCGAAACACAGCAGCGGCCCGCGTTGATCGGGGGCCAAGGTGCGCACGGCGAGGTATTCGAGCACGCGCTTTTTGACCTTCTCCAGGCCGTGGTGATCGGCGTCGAGGTGGGCGCGCGCGGCCTCCATCTCGACCGGCGCGCTCGGGTTCGGGCGCCCGGGGATCAGCCAGGGAAGATCTGCGATCCACTCGAGGTAGGTCCGCGAGACCATGGCCTCGCTGGACTGTGGGTTCATGCGCTTGACCCGTCCGAGCTCACGATCGACGGCGAGCTGGGCCTCCTCGGGCAGCAGCTTTTGATCGAGGCGAGACCCCAGAATGTCGAGCCAGCTGTCGGGCTCCTCGGTACCGAGCTCGGACTGAATAGCCCGGAGCTTGTGGCGGAGCACGGCCTCGTGTTCGTGGCGCGAGAGGTGATCCCGAACGTTGCGATCGATGTCGCGCTTGACCTCGAGCTCGTTGCAGTGCCGGGCCACCAGCTCGATCAACACCCGCAGACGGGCGCTGAGGTCGAGCTCCTGCAGCAGGCCGACCCGCTCGAGGATGGTCAGCTCCACCAAGTTGGCAGCCAGATCTCCGACCCGGGCCGGGCTGCGCTCTCGGCCGAGTTCGGCGACCGCGCTCTGCCGTTGCTGGCTCGCCCGGGAGGCCGGAATGAGAGCCTCGTGTCGGCGGACGAGGTCACGCAGCGCCCCGGCCAGGGCCAGGGCCAGGGTCATGGAGCCCGACTTCTGGGCGGCCGAACCAGCTGGACCAGCCGGTTCAGCCGGTTCAGCCGGTTCATAGGTGGCGTGCTCACAGCCGTCCTTGGTCTGGAGGTCACGCAGCTCGACCCGCGCGACACCGCGGACGATCACGGTCATGCGACCAGGCAGGCCACGCAACACCTGCACGATGCGGGTCAAGGTCGCCACCGGGTAGAGGTCGTCGAGCGCCGGCTGGTCGTTCATGGGATCGCGCTGGACCGCGATCACCACGTGTTGGTGCGGGCCCCCTCGGCGGCCCATCGCCGTCGCTTGGCGGACGGCCTCCACCGACGCCGGCCGACCGAGGTCGACGGGCATCGAGACCCCAGGAAACAGCACCGCGCTACGCAGGGGCAGCAAGGGCAGGACTCCCGACTCGACCGGCACCTCCGACATGGCCCGCGAGCGTAACAAACTGCGGTCCGCTATGATGCCGCCATGTCCCCGTGGCGACGGGTGAGCGTGGCGCTCGCGCTGGGCCTCGCTGGCGGGTTTGGGCTCCCGGGGATCGGTCCAGGTACCCCCCGGCCGGCCGGGGGCCTCACCCTGCTCGCCGTCGCCTTGTTGACCATCGCGGTCGGCCTGCTGGCGAGAATCCCGACGGCCGCCGCGTTGCGCCCGGCAGAGAAACCCGGCTCGGAGTCGCCCCCGGCCCCGCCGGAGCACCCGAGCTCGGATCCCCTCCCGATCGCCCCGCTCTCCGAGCCCGCTTCCCTCCACGCTGGGATCAGTATGGGCGAGCAGCTCGCGCTCCTCGGGATCGCCGTCGTCCTCGCCCGGGCGCTCGCCCAGCAAGTCGCGGCGGCCCCTGCGATTGTCTGGGGGCTGGCCGCGCTCGGGGTGAGTTCACTCGTCTGGGCCACCCGGGACCGGGGGTCCGGGCGCGCCCCGTCCAAGCTCCGCACAGCCGGCCGAATCCTGGCCTGCATGCTCCTCGTCCTGACTGCGAGCGCGGCCGGGGATCGCTTTGAAGCCCGGGGCTCCGATGCTCGCGGCGTCGCCCACTCAGGGCCGATTCTGGGTGTGCACGCCGGGCAGAGCGTCGCCCTGCGCATCGACGGCTACGGCCCCCACGACCTCTACATCGACGCCGACGTCGACCCGGCTCCGGCCCCCGACTACCTGGGGCCACGCCCGCCCAGCCACGACCCCGAGGCCTGGGCCCGCCGGCTCCAGGCTGGGCTGCGGAAGATCGCTGCGAGCCGCTACGCCGAGGGTCCCGCCGCCGCCCGCTCGGCCTACGCCGGAGCGACGGTCCGACTCATCGACGGGCGCATCGAGGTCCACTCGGGCACCGTCGGGCCGCGCTCCTCGGTCGAGTTCGTGTGCCCGGGACAGGTCGGTGATCCCCGCCCCTTCGTCCGCCGGGCGACCCCGCCGGCGTCCTGCCCGAGCAAGTACGCCATCGACGGCTCGACCGGCCTGGGTGTCTCGCGGCGCTGGCCGGGCTACAGCGAGCGCCCTGGTCGAGATCGGCTGCGCCTGGCTCACGCCCTCGGCTGGCCCAGCGGCGACGCCCAGGGTGACCGTCGCCTCTTGGCCCTCGAGTTCGGTCTGCTCTCGGTCCTGACTCTGGGCCTGGCTGTCCTCGCGGCGGTCTGGGCGAAGGCTGGAGCTCGGCGCTCGCCAGCGACCCACAAAGGCGGGCCTGGCCGGCAGTTCGCCCTGTGCGCAGGATTGGGGCTCGGGCTCGTCGTCCTGCTCGCCCTCGCTGCGGGTGCACAGCCACAGCTCCCGGTTGTCGATGCTCCCAGGGCCGACGCTGGGATCCCCATCTCCCCCACTTGGCTCACGGTCCTCGCGCTCCTGCTCGCCGCTGTCCCCGGGTCCCGCCGCGTCGATGTCGGTGCGCCACCTGGCTCGCCTGTGAGTCTCGCTCTTCCGGTTGCTCTGCCCGTCGTTGTTCTCCTCCTGCTCGCGGCCTCCCCGCTGGCCGGGCTCGGCGGCGCCCTCGAGTGGATCGAGGCTGGAGCGGGTGCCCTCGCCGACGTCGGTAGGTTGCCCTGGGGGATCGCCCGCGCGCTCGTCGGTGGAATCGCCGGCCTGGTCACGCTCGCGGGGCTCGGCGCCTCGATGGCCGCCGCCCTCGGTGCCCGGGACCTCGAGATGCCAGCCGAGATCCGCTTGCGAACACCGGTCCCCCGTCAGACGAGTGAGGGTCGGCACACGCGACCCCTGCCAGCGACTCTCGCGGGACTCGGTGCGGCTGGCCTCGCCCTGCTTCTGGCCCTGCGTAAGCCCGGCGTCGACCCGTCGTTGCTGTGCGGTGCAGCGACCTGGCTCATCGCAGCCCAACTCCCGAGTCGGCCCTGGAACACATACAGGGCTTCGATCGGCGGACAGATCCTCACGGGAGCCCGACGCTGCGCCCCCGTTGTGCTCGCCTGCGTGGCCGCTGCCCCCCTGTGCTGGGCGCAGCGCGGGTCATGCTGGACACACTGGACATGGGGGCCACCGGCACCGCTGTGGGCTCCCGTGGACATGCTCGGCATTGCGATCCTCGCAGCCCTCACACTGGCGACCGGTCTCCGAGCCCAGCGCTGAGCCCCCATCCATCCCCCGTCCATCCCCATCCATCACAGTTGCTTCCTCCGACCGCTGCTGGCTATCATCCCGCCCCACGCAGCGGCTCATGCGCCTTCCCTTTTTGGCGAGGCACCCCGCTTGTTCAGGTCCTTCGATGACGCGCTCCACCTCCACGCTCACCTCCTTCGCCCGCGTTGGTCTCTCTGCTTGTCTCGCCGCCGGCCTGGCCCTCGCGCCGCTTCCCGCGTTGGCCTGGGCCCCCCCCGCCGACGGGGGAGTCGAGGCCGAGCCCGCTCCCGCCGAGGCCGAGGTCGGAGGCAACATCGCGGTCTTGAAGTTCACCGGTGACCCGACCGTGGGCGACGCCTGGCGCACGGCCATCAAGAACAGCTTCGAGGCCGACGGCTACGTCGCCAACTTCATCAAGCGCTCGATCGAAGAGGCCGCTGAAAAGAACAAGTGTCGCAACATCGACGACGCTTGCCTGGCCAAGGTCGCCGCCTACCTCAACAAGAACTCCAAGACGGCCTACGACTTCTTCGTCTACGCCGATCTGCCTGCGGCCGGGACCGGTACGATCGTCATCTACGACATGGCCAAGGGCGCGCGCGTGACCACCCTCGAGGCGGCGATCGTCGATGGTGACTACATCCTCCCGGTGGTCATCGCGCCCGCCGTCGCCAAGCGCCTCGTGCACTACCAAGCGCCGCCCGCGGGCATCACCGAAGAGGAGGAGGCGATCCTCGCCGCCCTCGACGAGCCCGAGAAGACCCCCGAGGAGATCCAGGCCGAGAAGGACCGCATCGCCCAGGCCGAGAAGGACGCCGTGTCGGGCTACAACACCAGCCTCGACGTGGGTAAGCAGGCCGTCGACCTCAAGGCGGACTTCAAGGAGTTCTGCCGCGAGGGCAAACGCAAGGACAAGGAGATCCAGGACTCGGACGGCACCGTGAGCACCGAGCGGGACCTGCGTCCCCTGTGCAAGCGCGGCCCGAGTCTCGGCTACTGGCAGCCGCGGGCCTGGGTGGCCCTGACCCTCGTCGTGGGCTCCGCGGCGACCATGGGTCTCATGTACGGCCTCGCCGCTGCCTCGCGCAGCAAGTGGTCCTCGGCCCGCGACGACCTCGAGAGCTCCGGGCTCTCGGGCACCGACCCCAACAACAACTGCGACGGCGACACCTGCTACGCCGACTTGGCCGGCCAGGTCAGCGACGCTGGCGCGCAGATCCGTCGCCGGGCGGTCATCGGTGACGTCATGCTCGGCACCACCCTGCTCTTGGGCGGTGTCCTGGCGATCATCGTCTCCCAGGACCGAGCCGCCGCGAAGAAGTTCATCTCCGCCGAGAAGGAGCTCAAAGCGGTCTCCAACCTTCGCCTGACACCCATCTTTGGGCAGACCAACGGCGCGGCGATCGGGTTCGAGTTCTAGCGGCTCCCGCTCCCTCGAAACGAAAAAAGCAGCGACCTCGAGGTCGCTGCTTTTTTATTGGGGTCGGGCTCCCGCGCCCGACCCAGCCCGCGCTCAGGCGTACTTTTGGCAGAACTCTTTGAGCTTGCGGGGACCGGGGTTGCCGATCACTTGGTCGACCACGGCGCCATCCTTGAACATGAGCAGGGTCGGGAGCTTGAGGACCTTGAACTTGGCCGCCGTGTCGGGGCTCGCCTCCACGTTGACCTTGATGATCTTCATGCCGTCGCCGAGCTCGTCCGCGAGCTGCTCCAGGTGCGGGACCATGGCTTTGCAGGGCGCGCACCAGGTGGCCCAAAAATCGACCAGGACGGGGGTCGAGGACTGCAGAACGTCGGCGGCGAACGAGGCGTCGTTGGATTCGTGGAGCGATTGAGACATGCGGCTTCCGGAGGATCGAGGACCGGGGAGGCGCCCATCGCCCCCGAAGTCCGTAGCTGCGACTATGGTCCTGGGGGAGCGGGTGAGCAAGGCTTAGCGTTGTTTGCGCACTGCCTGTTCGGGCCCATCCCCGAGTCGGGACGACCTGGCCCTCGATCCTGCGCTACGGTGCCAGTGGCCCGGTTCGGACCGGAGGTCGGAGAGCCCAACGTGGACGTCAAGCGGACCAGCTCTTTCAAACTAGCGAGCCAGCTCGCCCCGAGTCGACCCGAGGCTGAGCGACCCCATGCTCGGCTGCTCCAGGGTCTGGCCATCCCCGCCGCCGTGCTGAGCGCCTCGGGCATCGTCCTGGCCGCCAACCGCTCCGTCGCCGAGCTCCTGCGCATCGATCGGGCTCAGCTCGAGTCCGAGCCGCTGCTGACGTGGATCCGCCGGGCCAACGAGCGCGAGGCCTTCGGTCGGGAGTTCCTGGGCCTGCGCAAGCGCGGGCCAGGCCAGGCCTTCACCCGCGACCTGGAGCTCGCGCCGAGCCTGGGGCCCGCCGTGCGTTGCCGGGTTCGGGCGGCGAAGCTCGACAACCGGGAGATCCTGGTGACCTTCGAGCGCGCGCAAGCTGCGGACCCCGAGACTGAACTCGGCCGCGCCGTCACCCGCGCCCTCGACGGCCTCGACCAGGGTGTGCTGCTCGTCGACGGTGAGGCCCGCATCGTCCATGCCAACCCCGCCGCCCAAGATCTGCTCGGCGAGGGCATCGTCGGCCGCGGTCTGCTGGAGCTGGTCGAGCACGGATTTCACGACCAGCTCGCCCGCGGCCTGGCCCTGGCCCGGGACGGCAGCTGGATCGGCGAGGTCGACCTCGAGCGCCTCGACGGGGAGACGGTCCCGGTCGAGCTCTCGGTCGCGGCCGGCAGCGGTGAGGGAGCACCTGCGGTGGTCTTGTGCCGGGACCTCCGCCAGAGCCGACGCCGGACCTTCGAGGCCCAGATCACCGGCCAGGTCGACCGGGCGCTCGTATCTTCGGCCGAGCCCCGCGAGGCGATCACCGCCGCCTGCCAGGCCCTGGCCACCGGGCTCGGTGCCATCCGGGTGATCATCTTGACCCGTTTCTCCGGGAACTGGGAGCGCTGGGAGACCGCGCCCGACAGCTCCCCGCGCTTCGTCTCCCTGCCCCCGGACGTCGGTCCGCCCCCGGCCTGGCTCCGGGACACGGGGGTCCAGCCCTTCGACCTGCATCCCAGCGACCCGGTCGAGGCCACGGCGCTCCGGACTCTGCTCGGCGAGCGCCACCCCGCCGCGGACAGCATCCGGATTACGCTCCGGGCCACCGGCGGCGTGGTCGGTCAGCTCGTGTGTACCTTCGAGCGCCGCAACTCCTGGGGCGCGGAGGAGCGCGAGCTCGTCGCCCAGCTCGCTCCTCAGCTGGCCATGGGCCTGGCCAACGGCCTGCTCATGCTCGAGACCCGGGCCCTGGCCGCATACCAGTCCCGAGTCTTGGATCAGACGGCCGTGCTCCTCGATTCGCTCGACGCGGACGGCCGGGTCGTGACCTGGAACCGGGCCAGCGAGCACCTCTTGGGCATCACCAGCGACCAAGCCCGGGGCCGTCGCTTCGGCCTCGAGGTCGCGCGCGCCGACGACACGGACCACTGGCTCGCCATGTGGGAGACCCTGCTCCGGGATGGGGTCGTAGCCCGAGAGATCGTCCTGCTCGACGCCGAGAACCGCGAGGTCCCCTTCCACCTCGAGGGCCGGGTGCTCCGGGACGGCGGCGAGATCAAGGGCGCCGTACTCGTGGGCCTGGATCTCCGTATCCGTCGGGCACTCGAGACTCAGGTCTTGCGGAGTCAAAAGATGGCCGCGGTCGGCCTGCTCGCCGCGGGTATCGCCCACGAGATCAACAATCCGCTCTCGGGCGTCGTCGGCTACTCCAAGCTCTTGCTCGAGCGACACCTCGAGCCCGACATCCGGGAGAAGGTCGAGCGCATCGCCCAGAGCGGAGAGCGATGCCGCAAGATCGTGGAGGGGGTGCTGCTCTTCTCTCGCTCTCAGGAGGGTGGCGTCCGGACCCAGGTCGATCTCGCCGATCTCGTAGACCGTGTGGTCCGGGTCGGGGAGTACCAGTGGAAGATGCACAATGTGCGCATCGTGCGCGTACCCGAGCGTCTGGAGGCTCCCCTCCACATCATGGCCGACGCCGACCAGATCGAGCAGGTCCTGCTCAACCTGCTCTCCAACGGCGTGGACGCCATGCCCCGTGGCGGGACGATCCAGATCACCTTGGCCGGCCGGGAAGACGGCAACGTCACGGTTTCGGTCCGGGACGAGGGCCGAGGCATCCCCGCCGAGATCCACCACAGCATCTTCGACCCCTTCTTCTCAACCAAAGAGATCGGCAAAGGCACGGGCCTCGGACTTTCTATCTCCTATGGGATCGTCCGCGATCACGGGGGTGATATCCTCCTGGAGTCACAGCCCGGTCGAGGCTCGACCTTTACGGTCATCCTCCCCCGAGACGGCTCGCCTCCAACTCCACGTGGACCGAGCACGACCAAGACGGACCACAGTTCATGAGCCGCGGACGTACTCCCCCAGTCAAAGACACCTACTCGACGCACGACGTAGCGAAGATTTGCTGCGTCACGCCCACCACCGTGATCCGGTGGATCGAAGATGGGCTGATCCCTGCCTTCAAGACCGTCGGCGGTCACCGCCGGGTTCGGCGTGAAGACCTCGAGAAGGTCTGTCGAGAGCGCAACATCCCCTTCAACGTGCCGACGGGCAGCGAGGTCGGCCGCATCTTGGTCGTCGACGACGAGCCGATCGTCCTCGAGCTCGTCCGCGATGTGGTCAAGGAGCTCAACCACAAGTTCGAGGTCGAGGTCGCCAAGGACGCCTTCGATGCCGGCCGCTTGGTGGCGACCTTCCGGCCCCAGATGATCTTTCTCGACTTGATGATGCCCGGCGTCGACGGCTTCGAGGTCTGCACCCGGCTCAAGAAAGACCCGGCGACGACCAACACCGAGGTCATCGCTATCACCGGCTACTACACCGACGCCAACATGGAGCGGATCATCAACTCGGGCGCGGCGGCCTGCCTGAAGAAGCCGCTCGACATCCTCGAGGTTCGAGGTCGGGTCATCGAGGCCTTCAAGCTCAAGAACGAGGAGATCGAGCAGCCCGGGGCCAAGCCCAAGGGGGCCACCAAGGTCTTGGTCGTCACCCAAAACGCCGACTTCCGCACCAGGCTCCGCGACGAGCTGAGCCACGCCAAGCCCCCCGTAGAGGTGCTCACGGCTCAGACCGGCGCCGACGCGACCCTGGTCGCCCAGACCGCTCCGCCCCAGCACGTGATCCTCTCGCTCTCGGTGCCAGACCTCGAGAGCAGCGACGTGATCAACAAGCTCGCCAACTCGGATCCGCGCCCCCAGATCATCGCGGTTCACGACAACCCCACCGACGAGATTCGGACCTCCGCGCGCGACGCGGGGGCCCGCATGTGTCTGCCGACGGCCATGGTCAGCGGCACGATCCGCGAGCTGCTCGGGGTCTGACCTCCCCCGCGGATCCTCGAGAGATCCACCCACCGCGCCCCCTGTCCTGTGAGCTTCCCGTGAGCTTCCCTAGGGCCGGGGGCGCGCTGCATTTCGCGGGTCACACGCGGCCCACACGAACCTCCTGCATCAACGGCGTTCAGAGCCAACGCAGCCCTTCCATTGCGTCCAGACGGACCTGCAAACAATGTTCGCGAGCCGATTTTTATGGTCGACGCCGTGCGCAGACCCAGGCCAGCCAGCCTTGACTGATACGCCGCGGGGGCAGAAAAGCCGGCCATCATGTCCAAGCGGATCGTCCACATCATCGGCACCGGCACCATCGGCGAGCCCCTGATTGGCTTGTTCTCAGCCTTCAAGCAGGCCTGGGACATCGATGAGATCACCTTCCACAAGCGCACGCCGCTGACCGACGAGCGCGCGAAGGTCCAGAGCTTGGTCCGCCGCGGCGCCCGGCTGGCGGTCGACGAGGACCGGGTCGAGGCCTTCGAGACCCTCGGCCACAAGGTCGACCTGACCGCCGGTGAAGCCATCGCCCGGGCGACCGTGGTCATCGACTGCACGCCCGTGGGCAACGAGCTCAAGCCCCGCTACCTCGAGATCGCCGGGCCCAAGGTCTACATGGCGCAGGGCAGCGAGTTCGGTTTTGGTCAGCAGTACGCCCGCGGCATCAACGACGCCGCCTTGGACCTCGGCGAGCGCTTCGTCCAGGTCGTGTCGTGCAACACGCACAACATCTGCGTCATGCTCAAGACCCTCGGCGAGCAGAAAAATGGCGATATCGGCGTCGAGACCGGGCGCTTCTTGTGCCTGCGCCGGGCCACCGACATCTCCGAGGGCAAGAACTTCATCCCTGCCCCAGAGGTCGGCGTCCACAACGATCCTCGCTTTGGTACCCACCACGCCCGCGACGCCTGGCACGTGTTCAAGACCGTCGGCCAGGACCTCCAGCTGTTCTCGAGCGCCGTGAAGCTGCCCACGCAGTACATGCATGTGCTGCACTTCGCGATCAGCTTGAGTGACCCGACGACCAAGGATGCCCTGGTCGCCAAGCTCCAGGCCAACCCGCGCGTCGCGCTGACCGAGAAACGATCCTCAGCGACCGTGTTCTCCTTCGGTCGCGACCACGGCTTCTTTGGCCGAATCCTCAACGAGACGGTCATCCCCACCGCCTGCCTGCACGTCTCTGAGGACGGTCGCCAAGCCACCGGCTACTGCTTCACGCCCCAAGACGGCAACTCCCTGCTCTCGTCCATGGCCGGCGCGCTGTGGTACCTGGACCAGGCCGACCCACGCGAGCGCCTGCAAGATACCTTGCAGCCCTACATGTTCGCCGAGATCTGAGCGTCGAGCGCAGGTTTGCGGGTTCGCCGGCCTCCCGCACCGACGATCAAATTGTCCAACTGCGCGCTACGGCGACATGGTTCGGATTGATTTTCCGGTCGTCGTTGCGGCACCATTGGGCTCGGATGGCCGCCCCTGGTGCCCACCTGAGAGCCGTCGCCATGTTTGAGACACCCCGGATCGCGCTGCTTCCCTGTCTGTTCCTGCTTGCTCCCTTGGCCTGCGGGGGTGGGACTGAAGAAGACAGCACGAGCATCTTCTCTGGTGACGAGGCCGGCGGCCTGAGCTTGGGCGAAGACGCCGACAGCGGGTCCGCAGACGAGGCTGAAGATGCAGACATGGACGGCTCGGCCGACACCGATGACGGCATGGACAGCGGCGGCGTCAAACTCGACACCCTCGGGGGCGAGGGTGAAGGCACCGGATCAGCGGACGACGGCGGCAGCAAGGAGGGCTGCGCGGCCATCGACTTCCTGTTCATCATCGACAACTCGGGGTCGATGGGTGACAACCAACAGAACCTGATCGGCAGCTTCCCTGGGTTCATCGCCGAGATCCAAGCGACCATCGCCGACGTCGACAGCTACCACATCATGGTGGTCGACACGGACGAGTACTGGAACGACTGCACCGCCGAGTGCCTGTTCCCCTTCCCCCTGTGCACCTTCGGCGGCATCGACGGCTGCGACGGCGCGCCCACGGTCTGCGACGAGACCCTGGGCTCGGGTGTCAACTTTCCTCTGGGCGACGACGCCAGCAATCAATATTGCGGACTGACGGGCGGCCAGCGCTTCATCACGCCGGCCGAGCCCTTCGACCTGCTGCCCCAAAAATTCACCTGTATCGCCTCGGTGGGCACCGACGGGGACTCGGGCGAGCAGCCCATGGCCGCCCTCTCCGAGGCCATCGGCCCCGCTCTCAATGGGCCAGGTGGGTGCAACTCCGGCTTCCTGCGCGAGGACGCGGTCTTGGTGATCACCCTGATCACGGACGAAGAGGACAGCGACTCCCCCGGTTCACCGGCCGGCTGGTACCAAAACGTGATCGCTCAAAAGGCCGGCGACGGCTCGGGTGTCGTCGTCCTCGGCCTGCTCAACGACACCCTGGCGCCGGTCCCCGTGTGTGGGGTCGACTCACAGGACCCGGTCAAGCTGCGCGAGTTCGTCCAGAGCTTCCCCAACCACATCGAGGGTTCGGTGTGCGAGGCCAACTACAGCAGCTTTTTCGCGCAGGCGGTCGACCTCATCGAGTCGACCTGCGACGAATTCGAGCCGGTCGGCTGACGAATTCGAACCTGTCGGCCGGCGAATTCGAGCCCTTCGGCTGACTTGGGGTGCATTCCCGGCGCCCACAGTTGATCCCGCGGGAGCCCTGGGAGACAAAAGTGTTGCCGTGCCCGCGCTCGACCCCCGCCATCGCCCGATCACGACGCGCCTGCTGCTCGAGTCCCTCGCTGTCTTCATCCTGCTGGCCGCGGCGACCTTGTGGGTCGACCTCGCTGGACAGCGCGGGCAACCCGACGGCCCGGGGCTGCTCACGCGCTTCGCAGTGTTCGCGCTGATCGGGCTCCAGGGCTGCTGGTTCCACCGGCTCTATGTGATCGCCCATGAGGCCTCACACCGCAAGCTGTGGCCTGGGCACGCCGGTCTCAACGATCTCCTTGGCCAGCTCGTCCTGCTCCCCCTGATGCTGCCCCTGCGTGTGCATCGGAAGATCCACGCTTTTCACCACGGCCACAACCGGCGCGACCTCGAGACCTCGGCGCTCGACACCTTCGTCGTCCGTGGTCGCGCCTCCAGGGCCCGCCGCGCCGGCTCGTACCTGCTGTGGTACCTGGCCGTGTTCGCGGGCGGGTGGTTCCTGCACTCCCTGGTCTCCGTGCTCCTGTTCCTGTGTATGCCCCTGAGGCTCGCGCGACGGATCTCGCCGGCCTTCAAGGGCTGGCGGAGCCGGGACCAGCTGCGCTCGATCGCCACCTTCGGCCTCGGCCTCGGTCTGCACCTCGGCGTGGCCTGGGGCCTGGGCGCGCGGACCTGGGCCCTGACCTTGGGCGGACCGCTGTTGGCCTTCGCCTGGGTCTACTCGCTGCTGGTCTACATCTACCACTACGAGACCGGCTACGGCCCCGCGGTCCGGGACCACGCCCGCAGCCTGCGGCCCCACCCGATCGCCAGCTGGTGGCTGCTCAACTTCAACGAGCACGCCACCCACCACGCGCGCCCGAAACTCGCCTGGTATCGGCTCCCCGAACACAGGCTCGTCCCCACTCCCGCGCAGACCGACGACCAAAAGGTCGAGACCATCGGCGCAGCGATCCTGCGCCAGCTCCAGGGCCCGCGGATCATCGAGCTCGAACCCGGGGACCGGGTCGACGACCCGAGGCTCATGCGAAGGGCGAACCGATGACCGACGTCGTCATCCGACGCGCAGGCGCCCGCGACCTGGAGGCCATCGTGGCCATCAAGCGCCGCCTGGCCCTGGGCCCCGAGCCACACCGGGGCACACAGCGCGGAGGGTTCCTGCTCGGCAGCGACCTCGAGGGCTACCGAACCCTGCTCCAGGTCGCCCGAATCTGGATCCTGTGTCTCGACCACGAGCCCGCGGGTTTCGCCGTGACCCTCGCAGATGAGGCCCTGCGCGCCTCACCTGTGTGGGCTCGCCGCGAGCTCGTGACCTGGGACCCGGACTTCGATGTCGAGCCCGCGCTCGAGGGCCCGCTGGCCTACTTCGACCAACTCGCGGTGCTCCCTGGGTTGCGGCCCCGCTACTGGGGCGCGGCCTTGGCCCTGGTCGCCATGAACGATCTCTTGCTTCCCGCCCACACCCACCCCCACGCCCATGTTCTGACGACCACCGTCGTCGAGCCGATGGTCAACCGTGCCGCCCTCCCCTACCTCCGTCGGGTCGGCGCCCGAGAGGTCGGCTCGATTCGCGAGCACTACCCGGAGGTCGGCTGGGTGCGCTCGGCTCTCCATCTGATCGCGGCGCAGCCCTACATCGCCCATATCGCCGAACTGCGCGCGGACCCGCGGCCAGGCCGGCGCCGACTCATGACCCTCGCGGTTCCGAAGCCGTGACCAGCCCAATGACCAGCGCGACCAGCCCGGTGACCATGCAGCCCGTGGCCTTCGTCCGGTCCCCGTGGCCCGAGAAATTCGGGATCCCTCGGCAGAGCGGGCTGGCCCAGCTCGAGTCGACCCTCGAGCTGGCCGACCACATCCCCGACGAGACCCTGCGCGGCCTCGAGGGGGTCTCTCACCTGTGGGTCATCGCCTGCTTTCACGCCGCGCGCGACCAGGGTTGGCGGCCCACGGTGCGCCCACCCCGGCTCGGCGGCAGCGTCCGCCTGGGCGTGTTTGCAACCCGGTCGCCACACCGCCCCAACCCCATCGCCCTGTCCCTGGTCGAGCTGTGTGCGATCGAGCCCCGGAGACTCCGGGTCCGGGGTGCGGACCTCCTCGATGGCACCCCGGTGCTCGACATCAAGCCCTACCTACCTTGGGCCGAGGCCCTGCCCGAGGCCCGCTGCTCCTGGGCCCCGGCCCGCCCCGAGCCCCTGCAGGTCGAGTTCTCGGAGCCCGCCGCCCAAGTGCTGAACACACACCCGCACGGGGTCGAGCTGCGCACAGCGATCGAGCAGAGCCTGCGCTGGGACCCCCGCCCAGCCCACCAGCGCAGCGACCACGAGCGCCGCTATGGCGCCGCGGTGGCCGGCCTCAACGTGCGCTTTGGGGTCGACGCGGCGGGCCTGCTCACCGTCGAGGCCATCACCGAAAACCGCTGAGCCAGCTTCCGGTCTGTGTCTGTGGCTGTGGCTGAATCCAAACCGATCGCCGCTAGCGATCCGGGTCTGGAGATCCGGCGTCCCGGAAGCGATAGCCGACCCCGCGCAGGGTCTCGATGTAGGTGCCCACAGCGCCCAACTTCTTGCGCAGCCGGGTCACGTGGGTGTCCACCGTGCGCGTGGTCAGGCCGGCCTGAACTCCCCAGACATCGGCCAACAGGGTGTCGCGAGTCTGCACCCGACCTGCGCGCGAGAGCAGGGTCGAGAGCAGACGAAATTCGAGCGCGGTCAGCTTGACTTCTTCACCGCTGACCCACACGCGGTGAGCGGCGACATCGAGCTCGAGCTCACCGTGCTCGAGTCGGCTCGACTCTTCGACCTGCCCGCCCGCGCGCCGGAGGATCGCCCGGACCCGCAGCATCAACTCCCGGACCGAGAACGGCTTGGTGACGTAGTCGTCGGCGCCGACCTCGAAGCCCACGACCCGATCGACCTCCTCGTCCCGCGCCGTGAGCATGATGACCGGCACCGCCCGTGTGCGTGCAGAGGCCCGCAGTCGGCGACAGACCTCCGTCCCCGGGAGGTCCGGCAACATGAGATCGAGAAGTACCAAGTCGGGGGGGGGCTCGAGCGCGGCGGCCTCGAGGCCCGCCCGGCCGCTCGCCGCTCGCCGGGTCGCGAAACCCTCGCGCTGGAGGTTGAACTCCAGCGTGTCCAACAGGTCCTGTTCATCCTCTACGATCAAGATCGTCGTCGGCATGGGGCCTCGGCGAGATGGTGCCACAACCCCGGGCGCGCGCCAGCGTGTGCACCACGCTCCCGCGCTCGACTTCGTCCCGACAACGTCACCTCGCTGTTTCAAAACTGTATCGAAGCCCCTCCCGATGCGCCCCGCTCCGCCCCCAGACCTGCCCGGCCGCCGGTGCGGGAACAGCGAGGCCCGATCGCTGCGGCCGATCCCCCGTCGGTCCATGAGTCAACGCTCGGCGACGGCCGAACAGCGGCCGGCGTCATCGCGCGCACCGACCCGAAGCTGGACGCGCCGACCGAGCAAGGCGTCCGAACCCGAGAGCTCGACCTTGAGATAGTTGTCGGTCAGCGCGACGAGTGCCCCGCTGCGTCGGGCTCGGCGGCGCAGGACCACCGCCGAGCGCAACGCCCCGCGCTGTGACGCATAGAAGCGATCTTCGGCGGCGGAGGACTCGGTCCGCAGGAGTCGGCTGCGCAGCGCGACGACCTCGGGCGCGATCCGATCGCGGCGCTCCGTAGCCGGGGTCCCCGATCGCGGCGACCAGCTGAACACGTGGGCGAAGGGCAGCTCGAGCCGAGCCAGCAGGGCCCGGGTGCGCTCGAAAGCCGCGTCGCTCTCCCCGGGAAAACCCACGATGACGTCGACACCCAGGCCGATGTCGGGCGCCGCCGCCCGCAGCTCGGGCACGAGGGCCTCGAGATCGGCGACCGTGTGGGCCCGCCGCATATCTCGGAGTACACCGTCGTCCCCGCTCTGCATGGGCATGTGCAGGTACTGGCACAGCCCGGCCCCGGTCCCGAGGTCGACGCCGGCAGCGAGGACCCGGACCAGGGCATCGTCGACCTCGTGAGGATCGACAGATCCCAGCCGCAGGCGGGCCCCCGAGACACCCGCGCCGAGGCTCGAGATCAGCTCGGCGAGGCGCGGACGCTCCCCCAGATCCCGACCCCAGAGCCCGAGGTGCGCGCCCGTGAGCACGACCTCGGGGTGCCCCGCGTCGTGGAGCCGGCGCAGCTCTTCGGTCGCCTGGCTCAGGCTCGAGCTCCGGCTGCGCCCACGCACACTGGGCACGATGCAAAAGCTGCATTGATAGTCGCAGCCGTCTTGAATCTTGAGCATGGGCCGGGTCCGCCGAGTCAGCTCGGTCGCCGGATCCAGCGTCCACAGGGGCGGCCGGGTCTTCCGGCTCAGGCGCTCGACCGTGATCAGGGCCGGACCCGCCTGGGCGCCCTCCGACCGGGCCGCCTCGAGCCCGCGCAGCAGGGCCCCCACATCGAGGCGGTTCTTTTCCAGGTTCCCGACCACAGCCCTGACCCCGGGCATGGCAGCGAGGCGCTCGGGCTCGGCGGTCGCGTGGCAGCCGGTCACCACCACTTCGATCTCCGGGTTTTGGCGGTGGGCCCTGCGGATCGCCGCGCGGGCGTCGGCGTCGGCCTGGTGGGTGATCGCGCAGCTGTTGAGCAGGTAGATCTCGGCCTCGGCCGCACCCGCGACCAGCTCGTGGCCCTGGGCCCGGAGCTGCTGGGCGATCGCGTCGGTCTCGGCGCGGTTGAGCCGACAGCCGTGGGTCTCGACGGCGATGCGCACGGCCGGAGTATGGGTGATGCGAGCCGGGATGGCACCTATCATGGCGCGATGTCCGAGCTGGCCCTCGCTCACCGCTGCCCTTCCGCGACCATTCAGGCACAGTCTCCGAGACCTGTCGTCGGCGACCGACCTGGGTCTCGCTTTGGATCCTGGGGCCGAGCGGCCTCGGCGTGGGTCCTCGTAACCCTGGCTGTGACGGCGCCGGCCTGCGCCTCCCCCTGCGCCGAGATCAGCGCCAGCCACGAGGCCTTCCGCGCGCTCCAGCGTCCCGGAGGAGGGGCCGAGCGCAGCCCCGCTGGCGCCCACGTCAGCCTCTCCGTGCCCTACGAGCTCATCGACGCCCTCGTCGACCGGGAGCTCTCGACCCTGCCGAGTCTGCCCTTGCCGATCCCCGATGTCGGTGGGATCGAGCTCGGCAGCCTGCGTCTGGCTGTCGAGTCGGTCCGCGCGCGCCAGGCCCCAGGCGGCGAACTCGGATTTCGCCTCGCCGTCGTCCTGCGCCAGGGCAAGCGCACGGTCACTACGGTCCAGGTCGATACCCGCGTCCGGCCCCGGCTCGACCCGAGCGAGGGCAGCTTGGCGATCGCCCTGAACGGCCGGGACATCACGGCCCTCCAGCCGAGCCTGGACACCCGCGGCAGGAAGCAGCTGGGCGATTGGCTGTGGTCCCGGCTGCCCCCCGCAGCGCGCGCGGTCATGGATCGGAGCGCGGTCTCCGAGCTCAGTGGAGAGCTCGCCGAACAGCTCGCCAGCCGAGCCGGAGCCCTGGTCCGGCGCGAGCTCCTCGACGATCTCGGTGAGCTCGTGCGTTTCGAGTTCGATCTCCCTGAGGCCCTGCCCGTCGCCGCGATCGAGCTTCGCGCCGGGGAGCGCTACCTCGACATCGATCTGCGCACGCCCCTGCCCGTCGCCACCCCGCTCCCAGCCGGGCGCGAGCGCGTCGACGGCCTGCACCCGAACCTCATCCAGGTTCGGCTCTCGGGCGATGCCCTGGCCGCGCTCGCCAACCACGCCATTCGAGAGGGCCGCATCGACGAGCGCTGGAACCTCGACGGGGAGCCCGATCCCAAGGGCGACATCTACGTGGGTGTGGGCTGGGTCGAGGGGGTCCCCAACCCGCTCGAGATCCTGCTGTGGAAACGCGAGGGCGACTGTGCCCAGGTGACCTTGCGCGGCCAGCCGCACCTCGCGGTGGCGGGCGCGGGGCTCGAGCTCGGAGCCCGAGACGCCAAGGTCGAGTCGGTGGTCGGTAGCTTCAAGATCCGAGCGGGGCTGTTCTTCAACGCCGCCGCGCGCAGGGGCGTGACCTTGATCGAGCGCAGTACGGCGAGCACAGCAGTCAGCTTCGGCGACCGACCCATGCAGCTGCGGGCCTACGCGGCCGAGATCCGCGGTGACGAGGTCGTGCTCGGCCTGCGGATGACACCCGCCCAAGCGCGCCCCTGATCAGGCTGATCAGCCTGACGACAGCTGCGGTCGAAACCGCTCACCAAAAATGCTCGGGGCCAGGTCACCCACACATCCTCCCCCCGAAGTACCCGCGAGAGACCCCGCCCCGAGACTCTGACTCAACATCAATTCAACTTTTTCTCTTCTCCCCCTTCATGTGCCACCGCGAGGGCAAAACGATCACCTCGGCGCACAAATTTATTTACCGATCGGCGCCAGCCCAGGCTCTGGGCCCGCAAAATCCCGCCTGCGTCCCGCCTGCACCCTTATGATGCTCCGGCAATGCGCTCCCCTTCCCTCGCCCTCCCCTTCGCCCTCGCCCTGGCAGCCGGCTGCCAGGTCGACACCTCCGAGGCCGACACCGGGCCCGACTTCGGGGGGGAGACCGTCGACACCACAGGCGACTCGGATGTCGGCGACTCGGATGTCGGCGAGTCGGGCGAGTCGGACTCGGATTCTGGGGACACCGACCCGGGCTCAGAAGACTCGGATTCGGGAGACACGGGCACGGGCGTGACCTGTGAATCGACGCCCTCCCCCTGGGATCCATGGATCGGTGGTCCCTGCGAGACCAACGCCGACTGCGCCTACGCCGACGGATTCTGCATGTACGCCGACGAGGGCTGGCCGTGCGGAACCTGCACCCAACCTTGCGATCTCGTCTGCCCGGACGTCGAGGGTGCACCCGAGACCTTTTGTGTCGCCGAGAGTTGGGCGGATCCCTTCGCGCCCGGCGAGGGCGCCTGCCTGTCCAAGTGCGATCCACAAAAATTCCCCGGTGACGGCTGCCGGGAGGCCTACACCTGCGTATTGGCGGAGCGCTTCTCCCAGGCCGACACCAAGGCGGCCGTGTGTGTGCCCGAGGAGGGCAGCCAGGCCCAGCCCAAGACCGCCTGCCAGCAGGCCCTCGACGACGCGGGCCTGTCCTGGGTGCCCGCACAGATCGCCTTGGATCACCCCGACGACCACCCCGATCTCGACTGTGTGATCGAGGATCCCGTCCGCCTGTTCAGCCCGGTCAACGGGGTCGACTACCGCTACGTCTCCCTCGACGCCCCCACCTCGCTGCTGGTCTCGTGTGACATGGCCCTGGCCCTCAACGAGCTCAGCGCCCTCGCCCGGGAAATGGATACGGTCGAGATCGCCCACATTGGGACCTACAACTGCCGGGTCATCTCCGGGACCCAGACCCTCTCCCAGCACTCCTTCGCCCAGGCCATCGATCTGGCGGGGTTCACCCTCGAGGGCGGGGACTACCTGACCGTCCTCGACGACTGGGAAGACAACGTCCCCGAGCCGGCGACCTTCGCCGGTCAGTGGCTCAAGACCCTCGCCGACGCGATGTGGGATCAGAGCATCTTCAACATCATCTTGACCCCCAACTACAACGCCGCCCACGACAACCATTTCCACGTCGATCTCGAGCCCGGCGCCAGCTACTACGAATGAATACACACCGTCAGTGGGGACCCCAGGTCCTGGTCGTCTCGGTCCAGCTTGGGCTCGGGCTCGGGCTCGGGGGGTGTTCAGACAGCTCCGAGCCGGGCATGGACGAGGGCAGATCCTCGACCGGAGGCAGCGACGACCTCGCCGGGGGCGAGAGCACGACCGAGACGTCGAGCACAGGCGCCAGCGGGGATCCGAGTGGATCAGAGAGCGACCCCAGCGGGTCGGACTCGAGCGATGGTTCGGAGACCGAGACCGGTTCGGAGACCGAGACCGAGACCGGCGACTCGGGGACCGGAACCGGTGGACAGCCGCCCGTCTGCGACCTCCCGGCGTTCCAGTTTGCGCCCCCGAGCACAGCGGTCGACGGCCTGCCTGCGGTCGCCATCGACATCCACAGCATCGAGGCCGAGATCGGCTTCAGCGCCGACACCTTCTCGGCCTCGGCCTCGGCCTCACTCGGCTTCCAGGTCGGCCCCGACGGGGGCATGCCGATCTTCGATCTTCGCCAGGATATCGAGGGGGCCCTGCTCGACGGGGAGATCGAGATCGGAGCCGAGGCCCTGGCCCGCCACGACTTCGGCCGGGGGATGCTCTACGGCTTTCGCATCCTCGCGGTCGAGCTCGAGCCTTGCTCCCTCCACACCCTGGCCTTCGACTATGTCCTCGAGATCCCCGACGCGCCCGAGGCCGGCGGCCTGAGCTGGGCTCAGGGACCGCGCCTGCACTACGACAGCTGGTCTTCGGACCTGAACCCGGGCCGCTACCTCGAGTCCTGGATCCCGGCGAACCTGCCCTTTGATCGCTACACCCTGAGCCTGGCCGTGGCGCTCACAGACGCCGACATCCCACACACGCTGATCACCAACGCCGAGGTCGACCCCCTGGACAGCCACGAGTGGTTGCTCGAATTCCCCGCGAGCACCACCGCCATGGCGCCGCTGGTGGTCCTCGTGCCCAGCGAAGAGCTCAGCGAGGTCGGCGGGGTGCACCTCGCCGCCAACGGCCAAGACATCCCCTACACCCTCTATCGACACCAGTCCGTGGCCCAGCCCCTCGCCAGCCTCGAGGCCGAGCTCCTGGCGGCGCTCGACACCTTCGTGCTCTCGACCGGCGAGTTCACCCACCCAGGCATGACCGCCTACGTCGGCGAGGGCCTCCGGTCCATGGAGTACGACGGCGCCCTGACCACCAAGCCCCAGGACCTCCGCCACGAGGCCTTCCACAGCTGGTGGGCCCGCGGCGTCCACCCTGCGACCTACGCCGACGGCTGGATCGACGAAGCCTGGGATATGTACAACACCACCGCTGGCTGGTCGTTCACGGTTCAGGCCCTCGACTGGAACGCGAACCCCGTCGCCCTCTACGACCCCCACCCCTTCGCCCGGGACACCCCCGACGCCTCATATTGGGAGGGCTTGGACCTGTTCGCAGGGCTGGCCTCGATCATGGGTCTCGAGCCTCTGCGCACCGCCATGGCCGAGCTCTACACGGACATCGGGCCGCTGGGGTCGGTGACCACCGACATGCTCGAGCGGCACCTCTACTGCGCCAGTGGCGAACAGGCCGAAGTCCGTGCCGCGTTTTGGCGCTTCGCCCGGGGCCAGGTGGGGGTACCCCCACCCGGCGACGAAGCCTGCCCCTGAGCCCTCCACCTCTTCAGTCGGCGGTCGGCCAGGCCCGACTCGGAGCCCCGAGTCACAGCCGCCGAGCCTGGACGGCGGCCCACGATCGGTGAGTCGATACACCCGTGGTATGCACATGGAATGCGCGGAATTGCCTGTCTTCTCTCCATGAGCGTGCTTGTTCTCGGCGGCTGCTTCGACCCGAATAAAAACCCGAAGACGACGGGCGAGGACGACGTCGGGGACGATGTAGGGGACACGACCGGCGGCCAGGCTATCTGTGGAAACGGCGAGCTCGAGGCCGGGGAGGCCTGCGACGAGGGCACAGCCAATGCCGACACGGGCACCTGCACGTCGACCTGCACCCTGCCCACCTGCGGCGACGGTTTTTTGCAACCCAGCACAGGCGAGACCTGCGACGACGGCAACAGCGACAACACCGACGACTGCATCGACACCTGCCAAAGCGCGAGCTGCGGCGACGCGCACGTGCAAGAGGGGGTCGAGAGCTGCGACGACGGCAACAGCAACGACAACGACGACTGCAACAACGCCTGCGTCTCGGCCCTGTGTGGCGACGGTGTCATGCAAGAGGGTGAGACCTGCGACGACGGCAACGCAGACACCACCGATGCCTGCCCTGCCTGTCAGCCCGCGATCTGTGGTGACGGCTACCTGTGGGCCGACAACGAGGCCTGCGACGACGGCAACATGGACAGCAACGACGCCTGCACGGCGCTGTGCCAAGCCGCGGTCTGTGGCGACGGATTCGTCCACGAGGGCAGCGAAGAGTGCGACGACGGCAACGAGTCGAGCACCGACGCCTGCGTCTCCTGCAACGACGCGGCCTGCGGCGACGGCATCATTTGGGAGGGCGTCGAGGGCTGCGACGACGGCAACACCAACAACAATGACGAGTGTGACAACGACTGCGCCGCGAACTGTGGCGACGACTGCTGGGGCGAGAACGGCTGCCTGACCGGAGCCGGCCGCTGTATCCGCTTCAGCTGCCGGGAGGCCGATGCGGGCGCCGACTTCTGTGGAAGCTGCACCGGCTGGGAAGAGGTCTCCTACGACCAGTGGCTCAACCAGGGCTACTGCGGGGACATCTCGACCAAGTACCGGCAGGAGTACGACCACGCCACCCGCTGCGGTGGCGCGGCTCCCTCCTGCTGTGGGGACGATGAGAGCTGCGCCGGCAACGACAACGCCTGGCACTTCTTCGACGGCCAAGAGACGCGATACGTGGGGCCCTGCCTCGGCTGCCAGGGCGTCGACAACTGCACCTATTGGGACAACGTCGCCGTCGGCACCATCAAGCGCCTGAGCGTGTGCGAGAAGCTCTGAGTTCCGAGCGACCTACATGTTGCGCCGGTACTCGCCGCCGACCTCGAAGAGTTTCTCGGTGATCTCCCCCAAAGAGCAGACCCGGACCACATCCATGAGGCACTCGAAGGTGTTCCCGCCCGAGAGCGCCACTGCCTCGAGCTCGGCCAGAGCCGCCTCGCGCTCGCCCTCGTGTTTGGCCTGGTAGGCACGCAGCCGGCTGATCTGAGCGTCTTTCTCGTCCGGACTCGCCCGGGTCAGCTCGACCTCGGCGGCCTCTTCGTCGCCGCTCTTGTTCGGGTTTTGGAAGGTGTTCACACCGACGATGGGCAGCTCCCCCGTGTGCTTGAGCTGCTCGTACTTGAGGCTCTCGTCCTGAATTTTCCCGCGCTGGTACTGGCGCTCCATGGCCCCGAGCACGCCGCCGCGCTCGTCGATGCGGAGGAACTCGTCGAGCACCGCCTCCTCGACCAGCTCGGTGAGCTCGTCCACGATGTAGCTGCCCTGGAGCGGGTTCTCGGTCTTGGCCAGGCCCTGCTCCTTGGAGATGATCATCTGGATGGCCACGGCCCGGCGCACGCTCTCTTCGGTGGGCGTGGTGATGGCCTCGTCGTAGGCGTTGGTGTGCAGGCTGTTGCAGTGGTCGTAGTAGGCGAACAGGGCCTGCAAGGTCGTGCGCACATCGTTGAAGTCGATGTCCATGGCGTGCAGAGAGCGGCCGCTGGTCTGAATGTGGTACTTGAATTTCTGGCTGCGCTCGTTGGCCCCGTAGAGGTCGCGCATGGAGATCGCCCAGATCCGACGCGCGACCCGGCCGATGACCGTGTACTCGGTGTCGAGGCCGTTGCTGAAGAAGAAGCTCAGGTTCCGGGCGAAGTCGTCCACCTGCATGCCCCGAGATCGGTAGTACTCGACGTAGGTGAAGCCGTTGGCCATCGTGAACGCGAGCTGAGAGATGGGGTTGGCCCCGGCCTCGGCGATGTGATAGCCGCTGATCGATACAGAGTAGTAGTTCCGCACCTGCTTGCTGATGAAGTACTCCTGGATGTCGCCCATCATGCGCAGGGCGAACTCGATCGAGAAGATGCAGGTGTTTTGGCCCTGGTCCTCCTTGAGGATGTCGGCCTGAACCGTGCCCCGGACCGCGGCCAGAGCCCGATCGCGCAGCTGCTCGCGCTGCTCCGGGTCGGGGGCTACCCCCTGCTCTTTGGTGAATGCGGCGACCTGCTGATCGAAGGCGACGTTCATATAAAACGCCAAGATGACCGGCGCCGGTCCGTTGATGGTCATCGACACGGAGGTCGAGGGCGCACACAGGTCGAAGCCCGCGTAGAGCTCGGCGGCGTCATCGAGGGTGCACACCGAGACCCCGCTCTCCCCGATCTTGCCCCAGATGTCGGGCTGCTCGTGCGGGTCCCGACCGTAGAGAGTGACGCTGTCGAAGGCGGTCGAGAGCCGCTTGGCGGGCTCCCCCTCCGAGAGATACTTGAAGCGCGCGTTGGTCCGGGCGGGACCGCCCTCGCCGGCGAACATGCGCTTGGGGTCCTCGCCTTGGCGCTTGAAGGCGAAGACTCCGCCCGTGAAGGGGAAGTGGCCCGGCGGCCCCTCGAGCAGCATGTAGCGGAGCACGGCCCCGGGCTCGTCGTCTCGGGGCAGGGCCACCCGCGACACCCGGCTGTTGGACAAGGTCGTGGTGTGGGTCGGGTAGCGGACCTCCCGACCACGGATTTTGACCACGTACTCGTCGGCCGCGTAGGCCTCGCGCAGCGCGGGCAGGAGCGCCAGAGCCCGGCGGGCTTCCCCATCGAGGCGACCCTCGGTCTCGAGGATCTGGGCGTCGAGCCAGGCGAGCGCGGCCTCGTCGAGGCCCGCCCCTTCGACGGCCAGGGCCCGGGTGGCCCGGAGATGCTCGAGCCGGCGCACGACCTCGATCTGCTGGCGGACCTTGGCCTTGTAGGCCCGCACCGTGTGCACGACCTCGGCCATGTAGTGGACGCGCTCGGGAGGGATGATGTCGCGGGTGTCGCTGGCGAGGGCGCGCTGGTCCTCGGGCACCTGGCAGACCCAGGAGGCGGTCCAGGAACTCGGTCCTCGCGCCGCGTTGAGCTTGTCGCAGATCGCCGCGTAGAGGCCGTTGACCCCGCTGTCGTTGAAGCGGCTGGCGACCGTGCCGAACACGGGCAGGTCCTCGTCCTCGACGCCGTGGAACAGGTTGCGGTTGCGCCGGACCTGCTTGCGCACATCTCGAAGCGCGTCCTTGCTGCCCTTGTGCTCGAATTTATTGATGGCCACCAAGTCGGCGACGTCGAGCATCTCGATCTTCTCGAGCTGGCTCTGGGCGCCGTACTCCGCGGTCATCACATAGAGGCAGAGGTCGGCGACCTCGTCGATGGCCGCGTCGGCCTGCCCGATGCCCGAGGTCTCGACCAAGATCAGGTCGTAACCCGCGAGCTTGCACAGGCGGACGGCGTCGAGGGTCGCCGCGGAGAGCTCGGCACCGGAGGCCCGGGTGGCCATGCTGCGCATGAACACGTTTCCGTGGCGCACGCTGTTCATGCGGATCCGGTCGCCCAAGAGCGCCCCGCCGGTCCGCCGCCGGGTCGGGTCGACAGAGATCACCGCGATCTTGCGGTTCGGATGTTCACGGGCGAAACGTGCGACCAGCTCGTCCGTCAGCGAGCTCTTGCCGGCCCCGCCCGTGCCCGTCAGCCCGAGCACGGGGACCTTGGGCACCTCGGCCTGGGCGACCGCCTCGACCAGCGCTCGGGTGGAGCCTCCTGCACTGTCACAATCGACACCAGCTGCGTGGTTCTCGAGGACGGTGATCAACTTGGCCAGACGAACCACGCCGGTCGTGGGGTCGGGGTCGGCGATCTTGCCGAACTCGGCCAACGGGTCGGCGGGTGCGGTCGAGAAGTCGGCACCTTCGATGATCATGCCGATCATCCCGTCCAGGCCGTGGGTACGGCCGTCTTCGGGCGAAAAAATCCGGTTGATTCCGTAGTTATGGAGAGCCTCGATCTCCCGTGGAACAATTACACCCCCGCCCCCACCCCAGATCGTGATGTGCGGGGCCCCCTTCTCCCGCAGGAGGTCGTACATGTACCGGAAATACTCCATGTGGCCGCCCTGATAGGAGCTGACGGCGATCGCCTGTGCGTCCTCCTGGATCGCCGCGTCGACGACCTCGAGCGCGCCCCGGTTGTGACCGAGGTGAATTACCTCGGCCCCGTGGGCCTGGAGGATCCGCCGCATGACGTTGATCGCCGCGTCGTGGCCATCGAAGAGGGCCGCCGCCGTCACGACACGAATTTTGTGCCGCGGACGATATCCGGACGCAGAAGGTTGCGGGGGCGTGCGGACGGTCGCGGCGGTCGGCATGATCGCGGCGACCATACGGAGGGGCCCACTCTCCAGCAACTGCGCAAATTTGGGAACACGGGCTGTGCGCGCAGGTTCGCAGGCTGGGTGTGTGCAGGCTGATTTGCGCAATGCACGCAATTTTCACCGGTTCACGCGTTCGAGTTTTTCGAGAAAAAACCGGCGCCCGATGGCACCTAGGCCTAAACTCCGCGTCCCTTTCCTGGAATACTGGGCCCTGCGGCCAGCGTGGATCGAGGCCCGCAGACGCGAAGCGAGCCCCGCAGCCGGAGCGCTTCCCGGGCCCCCCACACCAGACACCACCTCAATGGCGAAGCGATCAAACAGCCCCCCCGGCTCTGGAGGCTCGCGGCTCGACCCGGACATGGCAGACCCGTCTGGTTCCAGCATGAGCATGGAGATGGTCTTCAACGACGACATCGGTCGGACAATCGCCTCGCGTTACCAGATCACCCGCGTGATCGGTGAAGGCGGCATGGGTGTCGTCTACGAGGCCTACGATGAGCAGGTCGACCGCGATGTCGCCATCAAGGTGGTCCGCAGCGAGTGCCTCTCCGACCGCAAGTTCCTCACTCGCTTCCGCCGTGAGATGGAGGTCACCACACGCCTGCGCCACCCCTCGACCATCCGCGTGTTCGAGCACGGCGAGGCCGAGGATGGGCGCCCCTACATGGTCATGGAGCTGCTCACCGGCGAGTCCATGGCCGAGCGCATGGAGAAGGGCCGAATCCCGGAGATCGAGGCCCTCCAGTACGCGCGCCAGATCGCCGAGAGCCTGTCCGAGGCCCACGAGAACGGGATTTTTCATCGCGACCTCAAGCCCGACAACATTTTCATCGAGACCGTGGGTGTCTCGACGGTGGTCAAGGTCCTCGACTTCGGCATCGCCGGTGGCATCGACGCGACCAAGCTGACCCGCGCGGGCGAGGTCTTCGGCACCCCTCAGTACATGTCGCCGGAGCAGTGCAACGGCATCAACCTCGACCACCGCACGGACATCTACTCCCTGGGCTGCATCCTGTACGAGATGCTCGAGGGCCGGCCGCCATTCTCGGCCGAGTCGCCGATGGCGACCATGCTCAAGCACGTCAAGGCCAAGCTGCCCACGCCCCGGCACTGCTGCCGAGAGACGGCCAAGGTCTTGGGCATGGCCCTGCGCAAGGATCGGACCAAGCGTATCCAAGATTGCGGGCGCTTCGCCGAGCTCCTCGGCCAGTGCATCGGCGCCGCCCGAGCCCGGGCGGAGGGCCGCACCCCCGCCGACATCACCCTGCGCCGCAACCCCAACACGACCGGGCCGATCCGCGCTGTCGGTACCAGGGGCGGCACCCGGGCCGGCGCGCCCAAGCTCGCCGCCCCCTCCCCCGCTGCGAGGGTCAGCGCCGACCAGCGCCGCAGTCTGGTCAGCAAACTGGTGATCGGGAGTTTGGGCCTGGCGTTCGTGTTTGTGGTCGGGGCCATGATCTTCAGCGGCAACAACACCTCCAACGCTGGCCACAAGTCGGACTCACAGGCCAAGGACTCCGGGACCGAGACCGGAGCCGACGACGCCAACACGGATCAGCTGCCCAAGAACCGGGCCACCATCACCGCCAACGTCGAGCGTGCGCGTGTGTTCTTGGACGGCGAGTTCGTGTGTGAGACGCCCTGCAACGTCGAGGTCCCCGTCGGCGACCAGCGCAACCACGAGATTGTGCTGCGCAAGGATGGCTACATCGAAGTCATCAGCAAGTGGCAGCCCAAGAGCGTCACGGAGCGGGCTCCCCAGCTCCCGGACCTCAGACCCGCCGAGATCGAGCTCGAGCTCCACTAGCAGTCCGGCTCCGTATCAGCGGAGCGCCGCGCCGAGCCGAGATATCCGGGCTTCGGCGGGGAGCCGCGCGTGGGGGCTGGACCCAGGTGTGGTACACCCACCCGCCATGGCCGACGACGACGACGACTTCGCCGCCCTGTTCGAACAGTCCATCTCCACGGGGGGGGGCGGCGCGAACAAGCGCCTCAACCCTGGCGAGGTCGTGCAGGCGACCGTCGTCCAGATCGGTCGCGAGGCCGTGTTCCTGGATGTCGGCACCCGCTCCGAGGCCCAGATGGACCGCTACGAGCTCGAAGATCGAGACGGCGAGCTGACGGTCAAGGTCGGCGACAGGATCCGGGCGACCGTGGCCCAAGGCGGCGATCGACCCAAGCTGGTCATGCGCTTCGGCGGCGGCGACCTCTCGACCCTCGAGCTCGCGCTCGAGTCGGGCGCCCCGGTCAGCGGCACCGTGAACAAAGCCGTCAAGGGCGGCCTCGAGGTCAACATGGGCAAGGTCCGGGCGTTTTGTCCGGCCTCCCACGTGCACCTGGCCTTCACCCCAGACATCTCGATCTACGAAGGCCAGACCTTGAGCTTCAAGGTCCTCGAGATCCGCGACAAGGGCCGCTCGGTCATCGTCTCGCACAAGGCCTACCTCCAGGAGGAGCGCGCCGTCACGGGTCGAGAGACCCTGGCCTCGCTCAGCGAGGGGGCCATCGTCTCGGGCACGGTGATGAGCGTGCAGGCCTACGGCGCGTTCATCGATCTCGGCGGCGTCGAGGGGCTCATTCACATCTCCGAGCTCGGCCATGGTCGGGTCGAGCGGGTCGAGGATGTGGTCGCTGTGGGCGAGGAGATCCAGGTCAAGATCCTGACCATCCAACCGGGCACAGAGGGCACCGCCACACGCATCGGTCTGTCCCTGCGCCAGGCCAGCCAAGACGGCGCCCCCGAGACCGCACGCACCGCCAAGCCGGCCGCCGAGGTCGTCGACGCCGAGGTCGTGAAGGTCGAGCCCTTCGGTGTGTTCATCGAGACCGCCAAGGGCGGTGGCGTGGTCCCGACCCGCGAACTCGACGTGCCCCCGGGCAGCGATCCTCGCCGCTCGTACCCGGTCGGCAAGCAAGTCCGCGTGGTAGCGATCGGCACCGACGACAAGGGCCGCACCCGCTTCTCCATGCGCCGGGTCGAGGACACGGAGGCCCGGGCGAACTACCGCAAGTTCCGCGCTGATCAGGCCGGCGGCAAGAAGACCTCCGTGGGCAGCTTCGGCGAGCTCCTCAAGCAGAAGCTCTAATCGCCAGAAGCTCTATCCGCCCCCAGGCAAGCGCCCGCTCGCCAGCAGGAACTTGACCCGCCGGCGGTCCCCGCTGGCCTCCCCAAACACCGCCCTCACCCGGCGGTGTTTGGCTTTGGGCAGGGTCCCCGTGTCGAACGAGGGCGGGAGCTTGATCCACAGGCGTCCGAACCGGGGCCGCCCCAGGGCGCCGCCCTCGTAGGCGAGAGGCAAGAGCGCGGCCAACAGGGGCAGACTGTCGAGCCCGCAGCTTCGGCGGTCGTAGTCCGGACCCCAGGGGGGATCGATGAACAACAGGGCGCTCGGGTCCGCAAAAGTCGGAACCAGGACGATCGCATCACCGTGGACAAAGCGGATTCGGTCCCGGACGCCGTAGAGCCCGGCGTTGTGCCGTGCCAGCTCCAGACGCTCACGGTCGGCTTCTATCGCTAGAACCGCGCAACCTCTGCGGGCAAATGCGATGGCGTTGCCGCCGGCTCCACAGCCCGCGTCGACCACCCGGACGCCCGCGGCCTCCGCGGCCAGGGCCAGGGCCAGGGCCTCGGGAGTCAGCGACCAACGGCCCTCCTGATCGAGGCGAGCCCCCTTTCTGCGAAACCCTGGGCTGCCGACCCGGCGCCGCCTGGCGTCCTCGCTGCGGGCCGCCCGAACCACCGCCCTGCGCACAGGTGGATCGACCTCACAGCGCAGCAGATGGCCATCGAAGCCCAGACCGCGCAGGCGCGCCCCCAGGTCGGCGGCCGCCGTGGACGATAGAACGGCGCGTGCCTCGAGCCCGCCCGGGACCTCCGTCAGCGCCCACCCCTCAGCGCCGAAGCCCTGACCGCCAGAGGCCTGACCGCCGGAGGCCTGACCGCCGGAGGCCGAAGCAGCAGGACCCAACAGCCGAGCCCAGTCGAGCCACACGGGGAGCGGGGACACACAGACCGCGTGGGTGCTGGCCACGGCGGCAGCATACCCGCTACCCTGCGTCCGTGCGGTGGGCGTCCACAATCAGCGATGTCGAGGACTTCGACGCCGCGATGAACGCCGCCTGTGCATCCCTCTCTCGGGACCTCGATGGGGCGGCGCCCGACTTGGCGATCGCGTTTGCGAGCCGGGCGCACCAAGCCTCCTGGCACCGGATCCCCGACGCCCTGCGCGACCGCTTTCCCGGCGTGATCGTGGTCGGCTGTTCGGCCAGTGGGGTCATCGGTGACGGCCGCGAACTCGAGCGTGGCCCGGGCCTCGCCATCGCCGCCGCCCAGCTCCCCGGCGTCGAGTTGACCCCCTTCGCCATCCCCACCGATGCGACCCCAGATCCCACCCCGTCGGGTGAGGACGCGGGTGAAGAGCGGGCGTGCTGGCGCCGGGCGATCGGCATCGACGAGGGGCCCGACCCACACCTCCTCCTGTTTCCGGACCCCTGGAGTTGGACCGGCCCGAAACTGCTCACCAGCCTCGACCGCGCCTTCCCCAGCGGCGTCAAGATCGGCGGGCTCAGCTCCGGCGGCGCTCGACCCGGGGAGAATCGCCTGTTTTGCGACCGCTCCACCCACCAACGCGGCCTGGTCGGGCTGGCCATGCGTGGAAACCTCGAGGTCGAGACCGTCGTCGCCCAGGGCTGTCGCCCGGTCGGCTCGCCCATGTTCGTGACCCGAGGCCGGGGCAACATCATCGACGAACTCGACGGCCGCCCCGCCTTCGAGCTGCTCCGGCAGCTCTTCGATGGGCTCTCCCCCGAAGACCGCAAGCGCGCCCGGACCAGCCTGTTCATCGGCATCTCCATGCACCCCACCTCGGAGGTCCACGACCAGGGCGACTTCCTGGTCCGGAACCTGGTCGGCATCGATCCGAACACAGGGGCGATCGCAATCGGCGCCGACCTCAAGGGGCGCTCGGTGGTCCAGTTTCATGTCCGCGATGCCCAGACCTCCGCCAACGAGCTCCACGAACTGCTGACCGAGCACGCCGGACACCGGGGACAAAACCCGGCCCACGCGGCGCTCCTGTTCTCCTGCCTCGGCCGCGGCGAGAGCCTCTATGGCCACCTCGACCACGACAGCGACGCGCTGCGCGAGCACCTCTCACCACAGACCGGGGACCTGCCGATCGCCGGGTTCTTTTGCAATGGCGAGATCGGGCCGATCGGGGGGCGTACCTTCATGCACGGCTACACCAGCGCGATCGTGCTCGTGCGCCCCGCCGTGGTGATCTAGTGGTGATCTAGCAACCTGCGCGGCGCACCCTTGCGGAGGCTTCCCGAGCCGGGCAACCTCCGCCCGAGGCCCTATGTTCTCGTACCAGCTCTACAACCTGCTCCACATCCTCGGCATCGTGCTGGTGTTCATGGCCATCGGCGGACTGGCCTTTCACGGCGCCAACGGGGGCACCAAAGAGACCAACAAGGCCCGCGGCCTGTTGGCGGCGACCCACGGCGTGGGCATGTTGATGCTGATCGTCGCCGGCTTCGGCATGCTCGCGCGGACCCAGGCCATGTCGGCCGGCCTGCCCGGTTGGCTGCATCCCAAGCTCCTCATTTGGGTGTTGGTGGGCGCAGCCCCGGCGATCCTCAATCGCAAACCCGAGTGGGGGAAGATCATGTGGTTCGTGTACCCCTTGCTCGCGGCCCTCTCGGCCTACTTCGCCATCAACCACCCCGGGCAGTGAACACGACGCCGCAGCCCCGTCCGAGTGATTCAGCGGCGTCTCAGCGCCGCTGTGGCAGGTCGCGCGACCGGTCGTCGCGCGACCGGTCTTCCTGCCATGGGCTGCGACGTCTCTCAGCGGGTGCCTGGCTGAGCCTCTCGCTGACCGCTTGGGCGGCGCTCTCGGGCTGCGCGCACGAGTCGGCTCCCAGCGAGATAGAGGCGGAGGCCGAGGCCGGCGCGACCACGGAGGACGCCGGCGTCCTCCCACCCCTGCTCGCGCCTCTCACCGCCTACCTGCACGAGGTCCAAGAGGGAGCGAAGCGGGTCGACTCAGAGGTCCAGGCCCCGCCCGAGCCCCCGCCTCCACCACCTCCGCCCACGCCGGAGGAGATCGAGGCCCTGCTCGCCGCCGCCGCCGCCGTGCTCGTGGATCGGGAGATCAAGATCGATCCACGCTCGACCCCCAAGGGCCCCATGCCCGAGGGTTCTGGCCTGCGCGAGGCCTACGCCGAACATCGGGCGATCGGTCTCCCGGGGCGCACCGAGCAGGTCCGCAACTGGATGGCGATCGCCAAGTTCGGTGACCCGGAGCCCGGGGCCGAGGCCGAGGCCGGACCCCTGGCCCGCTACGACCTCGTCGTGACCGTGGATGCGCGCCAGGCCTACTTCCACATCGTCGTGCCCACAGCTGGGATCGCCCCCGATCCTGCGTCCGCTGTCGAGCCGGGCTCGAGCGCGGCCCCTGCCAGGCATGAGGCGTGGATCGAGGGGGAGCGGTGGATCAACCTCAGCGACAGGCTGGATCCAGACCGGGAGTATCTGCCCTTCAAGACCAACGGCCACGAGTCGGTGCACCGTCAGTGGGCCAAGCTCGAGGTCGTCGAGTCACTCGTGAGCATCGCCTGGGCCTACACCCAGCTCGGCGGCGCGCGGATCGGGATCGGCGATCTCAGCCACGTCACCGGCGGCAAGATCGAAGATCACTGGACCCACCAAAAAGGCGTCGACGCGGACCTCTACCTGCTCGACGAGAGCGAACCAGACAGCGACGGGCGACCACGAATTTGGTGGCACCACTTCAAGCGCGGCGCCTCTTTGTGGACCGCCGCGGAGAAGGGCAAAGGCGCCAGGGAGCCCCGCTTGGACCCGGACGACCCCGACTCGGAGACGGCCTCCGCCGAGCACCTGCGCCTGCTCGCCAGGATCGTGGTCGAGATCGACGCGGTCGCCTACTTCGTCCACAACGACCCGCTCATCCTCGACAGCTTCGACGTCCAGGCTGGAGACCGGCGCCCAGGTCGACGCTTCCTGCACACCCGCAACCGGGGCTACTGGCCCGCACACACCGACCACGTCCACCTGCGCTGGGTCGCCGGGACGCTCCCGGTCGACGTGACCCCGCGGCCCTGACCCGACCCCCTGACCCGACCCCCTGACCCGACCCCCGAGCCGCCCTGCGCTCGATCGCCCGCCTCCCCTCAGTGGCGCCCGCTTCCTGCGCCTGCTAGGTAGCGGAGGTGTCGGGAGCCCACCTCGGTCGACCCGGAATCGCCCCGGGGTCAGGCGCGTCCACAGGACACATGCGATCCCGCCTCCTCGGCCGCGTCTCGTGGATCGCCCTCGCCTCTGTCTCGGTCTCGGTGCTCGGTCTCTTCACGCTCGCCTGTACCGACCGACAGCACGCCGACTCGAGTTCGAGTTTCGACCGGGCCCCCTCCCCCACTCAGAGCTGCGCGGCGGAGCCCATCCCCGAGCGCCGCGCCCCAGATGTTCGGCCGGCCCTGGACGACCCCGAGTACTGGCTGGCGAAGGCCGACGCCCTGCACCCGGGGAGCAGTGATCTCGAGCTCCTCGATATCGACGAGCGCGCTCGTCTGGCGGCCACGGTCGCGGCCCTGCCTGGCGGATGGCGCGACCCGGCCCTGGCGGCGACCGGCGATCCGGCGCTGATCGATCGCGAGCTCGCCGAGCGCCGAGACTGGCTCCGCGGGCGGGTCGACAGCGGCAAATACCTGGAGGGGCAGCCGGGGGCGCTGGCCGCCTCCGCGCGCATCTCGGAGACCGCCGAGGCGGTCGCCGACCAGGGCAGCCTGCACCTGGTCACCGCCGAGACCCCCCTGTGGTGTGTGCCGACCACGGCCGGCCTCTACACCGATCCCATCGACCTCGACTTCGATCGCAACCGCTGCGCCTCCCTGCACATGGGCGAGCCGCTCCGCGCTCTCCGCCGCAGCGCCGATGCACGTTGGACCTACGTCGACGCCGGTCACTCGGTGGGTTGGATCGCGGTCGCCGACGGAGGCGAGGCTGCCCTGAGCCCAGCCCTCGACGCCACCGCGCTCGCGGCCCGCCCGACGGTGCCTCAGCTCTACATCCTGGCTGACCACGGTCGACTGCGCGCGGGGGCCCACTTCCCCCTCGCCCCCGACCCGGCGGACTCAGGGGACTCAGGGGACTCAGGGGACTCCGAGCAGTCTCCCCCCGCAGTGCTCCTGCCGGGTCCCGCGGGGCCCCTGCGCGCGGTCTTGCCCGAGGGTCTCCCACACCACACCGGGCCGCTCCCCTTCACCCGCCGCAATCTCTTCACCCAGGCCTTCGCCCAGCTCGACCAGGCCTACGGCTGGGGCGGGCGCGCCGGACAGCGCGACTGTTCCCGCTTCCTCCACGATCTCTTCGCCCAGTTCGATGTCCGCCTGGCTCGCAACTCGGGGGTCCAGGCCAAACTCGGCACCCGCAGCGTCGACATCTCGGCGCTCGACGACGACGACAAACGCACGGCCATCCGCGCCGCGGCCGAGGACGGGGTCGTCCTGCTCTACATGAGGGGACACATCATGCTCTACCTCGGACACGACGGCAGCCACGACTACGGGATCTCGGCGCTGAGTGAGTACCTGGAAGTCTGCGAGCTCGACCCGGACGCTCCAGCCGTCGTCCACCGCCTCGACCGGGTCGCCGTGACCACCCTCGAGCTTGGTCGAGGCACACAGCGGCGCGCGTTCATCGAACGGATCAGCCGTATGGCCGTATTCGACTGACCTCAAGGCACGCCAAAGCGAGAGTCTTTGAGACAGCGCAAGAGGTAGGTCTCGACCGAGGCCCCCGGACCGAAGGGGTCGTTTCCACCGTGGACCGAGAACTGATGGCGCTGATCCTCGTCGCCCCGCAGCCGGCCCGGGTCCTCCTTGACCACGTGATCCCACAGCGGGTTGTGGCCGCTGGCGTACATGGTCTCGGTCTTGGGGGTCGCCGTGACCTGGGCGACCGAGCTCTCACCCAGCGTGGCCGCGATCGCCGACTCGATCGCGGCGTAGGTGTTGATGTTGTAGCCGCCGCCGATCATGCGCAGGCAAGGCGTGCCCGAGCGCCCGGGCTTGGCACGCCGCGAGAGGAACCACTGCTTGATGTGCCCGCGGTAGTGGTGCGAGTGGGTGCAGTCGAACAGGAACAGCTCGTCGATGCTGCGTTTGCCGTGAACGAGCGCCGAGAAGGCCCCGCCCCCACCCAGGCTGAATCCCGAGACCCCGAGACGGCCGAAGCCCATGACCTTCCGATCCCTGTAGATGTGCTGGTCGCCCCACAGGTAACGGATCGCGTCCCGGGCCAAGCCCCGCAGCTGCTTGCTCTGGGCGTGCCCGAAATTGGCCCCGCTGGGCCAGGGATGGAGCATGACCACCGGCCGGTCGGATCGGACCAGGGCGTCCTCGAAACCACAGCGAATGTAGAAGTACTTGTCCGGGTCCGCGTGCTGGTAGCTCCGCTCCCAGTAGGTCGAGGACTTGGGCACGGGCGCGGTGAGGTAGCGGATCGGGCCCGCCATATTGTGGGGCTGATCGACGCGAGTGTAGGCGTAGCTCGCCGGCCGAAAGAACACGAGCGCCCCCGGACGTCGGAACACGTGGGTCTCGAGCTGCTTGCCGAAGCTCGCCAACCAGATCGCCGGGGCGCCGCCCGTGTAGCCCAAGACCCGCAGCCGCGCGTCCGGGTCGCGCTGGCTCTGGTAGTACTTCCACCCCGAGGCGTAGAGGGAGTAGGGCAGCGTGATGTCCACGAAGCGGGTCCGCAGGTGGAGGATGGTGACCCCGTTGACCGCCTTGGCCGAGCTGATCTTGACCAGCGGGTGCCTGCCCCCGAAGCGAGGGTCGTGCCGGGCCCGGATCTTGCCCTTTGTGACCTCCAGCTCTTGGTCGATATGCAGGGTCTCGAACGCCCTCGCGGAGATCACGGATCCGTCCCCTACGACCTCGCGGAAGTCGGCCGTGAACGATGCCTGCAGCTCGATGGAGGTGGTCGCATCGGGCAGGTCGTAGCGCTGCACCCCCTTGGACTCGCTGTCGGCCGAGCGACCGATGCCGTCGACCATCAGGTAGATGACCGCCTGGGCGAGCAGCGGGCTCCCCGGGTTGTCCCAGTGTATTTCGACGCGCAGGGTCATGGGAGGTGGCCAAACTCGTCGCTGGTGGCGGGCATGGGTGGATCGACCTGGCCGTCGAGCGCGCGCGCGAGCAAAAATGCATCGACGAGGGCAGTCTCGGCCAACGGCGGCGGGAACTCATCGGCCGGTTCGGGCAGGTCCGCGCCGATGCTGGACAGCAGGTTGGCGGCGAGGTCGAGGCTGCCCTCGACGAGCGCCTCGAGCAGCACATCGACGTCGACCGACAGCCAAGTCGGGGGTTCGACAGGTGGGGCTTCAGCGAGTGGCCCGGGTGGCGAGTCGCCCAGGATCAACCACGCGGGGATCCCATCGGCCGGCATGTGGAACCGGTCCCCAGGATAGATCTGGTCGGGGGAGCGGCCCAGATACGCGCCCTGATTGAGCGCCCAGATCTCGGTCCAGCGGGCCCCGGAGCCCAGGTAGGTCGCGGCGATCTTCACGAGTGTGTCGCCACTTTGGACGATGTAGACGTCGGGCGCCTCCCAGCGCCCGGCCTCGCCCTCGGGGGGCTCGAGCTCCGGGGGTGCGTAGTCGAGGGGCGCCGCCAGCTCGCCGACGACGTGGAGCTGGCGGTGGAGCCCGTCGGCGTGGACCTGGATCCGGGTCCTCAGATCATCCCACTCGTGGACGGCCGCGGCATCGCCCGCGTCGAGCGAGAGCGGGCCCCACTCACGCTCGTCGTCCTCCTCGTCCTCGTGATGCTCGAGGTCGAAGCGGGTCACGAGCAGCAGTCGCTGGCGGCTGCCCGCGCTCAGGGCGACCGGACCTTGGAGCGTGGCCAAGGTCCGCAGGTGGAGGTCGGGGGCAGGCTCGACCGGCGACTCCCGGCTGGGCCCATGGTGAGCCTGCGCGAGCTGTTCACGCAGCTGCTCGACATCGGCGACGACCGCCGACCCCCGGCCGGTGGGGCCCTCCATCCGGGCGACACCCTCGTCGTCGGTGAGCACCGTCTCCGCACCCGCTGGCGTGTTCATATCCACGGCGATCCCGGCCAGCGGCGCGTCGTGTTCATCGAGGATCTGGAGCTCGTAGGTGCCGACCTGCCGCGGCAGGCCTGGAGGCCCGAGCCCTCCGGGGGCGAGGTCGGGGCGCTCACCGGATCCGGGGCCGGGCACCGACACGCTACCGTCGACCCTGAGCGCGGTCTCGGTCTCGACCACCGCGAGCGCGCCGATCTCCAGGGCCGCCCGCAGCTGCCCCCACAGCGCGTCCTGGTCCATGGGTGTCACGCCCCGAGCGAGCCCACGCTCGACCACGAAGCGGGCGAGCACGCGAGACCTGGCCGACTCGACGCCCGATCCCAGAACCCGGGCGAGCAGAGCCGCGGCCGCCCGGGTCGAGAGCCGGGTCGGCAGGTCGGGCGACACCGGACCGAGCACGAGCCAGCGCTCGAGCCCGGCACAGCGCTCGAGCAGCAGCTCGGGTCCCCGCCCTAGCCCCCTGGGTCCGGTCCGCACTCCGGCTCCTGTTCATGGTCATGTTCATGGTCAGGCCGGGGAAGCCCGACGCCCGCGATCACTCCCGCTTCGACCAGCGCGTCGATCTCGGCCTCCTCGAGGCCCAGCATCTCGCGCAGCACCTCGTCGGTGTGGGCCCCCAGCTCGGGGCCGAGCCAGCGCGTCCGACCCGGGGTCGCGCTGAGCTTGGGGACCGCCGCCGGAACCTCGAAGCGGGTCCCATCGTCCAACTCGACGCTCTCGAACATCTCCCGGGCCCTGAACTGCGGGTCCCGAGCGATGTCCGCGATGCTCTGGATCGGCCCGGCCGCGACCTCGCCGGCCTCCAGAGTAGCGAGCGCCCGCTCGAGGGTCTGGGTCCGGGTCCAGGCCTCGATCGCGGCGTCGAGCAAGTCGGCGTGGGCGACCCGCCCGTCGTTGGCGGCGAAGCGCGGATCGGTGGCCAGCTCAGGCCGAGCGATGATCGCCATGAGGCGCCGAAACATGGAGTCGGAGTTGGCCCCGATCGCGACCCACCGATCCTCGCCCTCCGGCCCGGGTCGGCAGCGATAGGTACCCGTGGGCACGACCCCCTCCAGCTTGCTCCCGGCTCGCTCCCGAACGTGGCCCAGGAGCGAGTACTCGGGGAGCACGGACTCGAGCATGTTGAACACACTCTCGGTCAGGGCCACATCGACCAGCTGCCCGCGGTGGGTAGGCCTGCGCCCAGGACCGCCGTCGCGGGCCTGCACGGCCGCGAGCGCCCCGAAGGCCGCGTGCATCCCCGCGATGCTGTCGCCCAGGCTCACCGCCGAGCGCACCGGCGGCCGATCGGGCTCCCCCGTCAGGTAGCGCAGGCCGGCGACGGCCTCCGCGACGTTGGCAAAACCGGGCAGACCCGCCCGTGGACCCGTCTGCCCGTAGCCCGAGACCCGGACCATGATCAGGCGTGAGTCGAGGGCCGAGAGCGCCTCCCAACCCAGGCCCCAAGCCTCCATCCGACCCGGCCGAAAGTTCTCGATCAGCACGTCGATCTGGCCGGTGGCGACCAGGTTTTGGATCAGCCACTGGCCCTGCTCGCTGCGCAGGTCGACCGCGATCGAACGTTTGTTGCGAGCCAGGGTGCGCCACCACAGAGAGGTCCCGTCGGTGTGCAACTTCCGCCACTTTCGCAGCGGATCGCCGGCCCCCGGCGCCTCGACCTTGATGACCTCCGCCCCGAAGCTCGCCAACATGGCAGCGGCGAAGGGACCGGCGATGATCTGCCCCAACTCGAGGACACGCAGGCCCTCGAGCGCTCCCCGGGTCGACATAGGGGGACCATAGCGCAGGCGGATCGAGCGCGCTCCACCCACCCACGCTCGCCCGCGGGCTGCCGGCGCCCTACCCTCGACCGGTGACGGCCCGCTTCGAGACCCGCAGCACCTTCGAGGTCCCCGCCGCGCGCCTGTTCGCGCTGGTCACCGATCCCGACTACCAGGTTCGCCGCCTGCGGCTCGCGGGCAAGGACGAGGTCGAGGCTCGGCGCGACGAGGGCCCGGACGGCGGTCTCACCGTGACCATCGAGATCTGGGAGCCGGCTGTATTCGGCGGCGGCAAGAGCCACCGCACCATGGTCATGCGCTACCCCCCGAACAGCATGCGCGCCGACTGGCGCCAGACCATCCACGGTCAGGAACAGCGCGTGCGCAGCTGGGGGCATACGGAGGTCCGGGCCCTCGCTCCCACGCGCTGCTCCCTGATCACCAGCGGCACCCTCGAGCTCGATATCCCGGTGGTCGGCCGCGCCATCGAACGCCAGGTCAAAGCCGCCCTGATCCGCCAGGCCGAGCGCGAAGCGACCTGGACGAGGCGCGAGCTGGAGATCTGACGACCAGACGCAAAACGCTCGCGGCACCAGAGGTACCGCGAGCGGGCGAGCGAGACTTTCAGTCTCGGCAGTCGCGGAAACCCAGGCTCAGAGTCCGAGCACCGTGGTCGCCAGCAGGGCGACGCCGTAGCCCGTGCCCCGGTCCTTGGGGAAGGCCGGGCCGGCGAGATCGAGGTGCACCCAGCGGGCGTCCGTGTCGCTGATGTGGTTGTAGACGAACTGCCCGGCACAGGCCGACTGCGCGTTCATGCGGTTGCGGACCGAGTTGCACATATCGGCGACCACACTCGAGAACTCCTGGCGGAAGAACTCCGGAGCGAAGGGCAGCGGGTGGGCCAGATCGCCACAGCGGCGTCCCGCGTCGATCATGGCCTGCTCGAGCTCCCCGTCGGCGGCGTAGAGCGCCCCGTGCAGCAGGCCTGTGGCGATCAGCTGCGCCCCGGTCAAGGTCGCGGCGTCGAAGATGATGTCGGCCTCGAGCTCGCGGGCGGCCCAGCTGACCCCGTCGGCGAGCAGCAGGCGCCCCTCGGCGTCCGTGTTGTTGATCTCCACGGTCTTGCCCGAGTGCATCGTGATGATGTCGTCGGGCTTGTAGGCGGCTGGACCGATGGCGTTCTCGGCCATGCACAAGAGCAGGGAGACCTTGTGCCGGGTGCCTGCAGCGACGATGCAGCGGAATGCGCCGAGGACCGCCGCGGCGCCCCCCATGTCGCACTTCATGCCCGACATGTTGCCGCCGATCTTGAGGTTGAGACCACCCGTGTCGTAGGTGACACCCTTGCCGACGAGCGCGATGTGCTGCTGCTTGCTCTCGCCCTCGGAGTCTTCGGCGTCGTTGGCCTTTTTGGCGTCCTTGGCCTTTTTGGAAGCCCCTGGATCCCCTGGATCCCCTGGATCATAGTGAAACATGAGCAAGCGGGGCGCCGGCAGGGCGCAGCGACCCACCGCGTGGATGCCTCCCAAACCGCGATCGAGCAGATCATCACCGACGATCTCTTCGACTGTGATCCCCTCGATACCCTCGAGAAAGGCCTGTGCCCGGGCCGAGAACGACTCGGGGTCGAGCTCGCTGGGTGGTGTGTCGACGAGCTCCGCGCTGTCGCGCACTGCCCCGACGAAGGTCCCCACGTGGGCCGGCACCTTGACCGGCTTGCCTTTTCGATCGACCGCCAAAATCTGGACGCGCCGCTCTTTGCCGGGCTGACTCTTGCCGCTGAACTGGGGGAAGCAACGGCCGACGGCGATCGCCTGCGCCAGCACGTGGTCCGGATCATCGACGACCAAAATGATCGCCAACTTGCCCTTCCCGCCCTTGGCTCCGCTGACCACCCGGCGCACGCTCTCTGCGCGAGTCGGCGAGTTTCCCCGGGAAACATGGTCTGGGAGCACACCTACGGCCAACTCCGCGGGTTCGCGGGTGGTCAGGGTCGTGGCTGAGTTGCCCAGGTCGCCCGGGCGCAGGCCCTTTGCGAGCAAGACGACAAGCGCGTCGTTCTTCTTGCCCAGCAACGCTGGAAAACGGTTTTTACGGAACACCGCTGCGGGAGCGACGACCATGACGGTCTTGGCTCCCTTGAGAAGTGCCTTGGTTGAGGTCGCAAAGCCGATCGATGACACCGGGGCCGAGTATGCCCAAAAAACGTCCTGTGGGGGGCGGGCGCACCCAGTTTATTTCAAATCGAGATTTTCGCCGGCTCGGCATATGAGTGATTGACAACCAACCGCCGCGACTCGGATGCTAGTCCCACGGTGGTTATCTCGAAGTCTGTCAGCTGCGTCATTCGCCTGTCTGCCCTGTCTCTGGGCCTTTTCGGCATCTCGACCACCGCCTGGGCAGCGCCTCCCGATGTGGAGACTGCAAAGCCGGAGGCGTCGGATCCGGAAGCTACGGTTCCGGAGACCTCCGATCCGGACCCTGCTGCGGCCCCAGTCGATCCTGTCACCGGATCGGATGCACAGCCCGGGACCCTCGACCCCGCGCCCGAAACTGCGGACGAGGTGAGCCCCGAGCCCGAGGGTCCGACCGAGGAGCTTCCCATTCGCCACCCGGACACACCCCTTCCGGTTCCCGACGATCAGTTCCCAAGCGAGCTCAGAGCCAAGATCGGGCCCAAACACAGCATCGTCTACACCAACCTCTTGGCCCCCCGCATCAACCCCCTGGGGCTCGAGAACCGGCTTTGGATCGGCTACAAATATCGGCTCTACGACAAGGACAAGACCATCCTCAATGGGAGCAACATCAGCGTGTTCGTGCGGCCGATCGTCAGCCCCGCGGTGCTCCTGATCGGGCCGACCCTACAGATTCAACCTGCGGCGGTGCTGCGCCTGCGGGCGTCCTACGCCTACATCAGCTACTTTGGGAACTTCCAGTACTTCCAGAGCTACGACTCGCCCTACGACGACTTTTCGCAGTCGACCTTGGCCGAGCAAAAGGACGCCGGCGAGAACTACAAGACCACGGGTCACCAGGTCCAACTCGAGGCCCTGTTCCAGATCCGCTTCAAGGGGCTGGTGGTCCGCAGCTCGACCGGGGGTGTCTACAACCACTTCAACGACGTCCGAGGCGGCGAAGATCTGTTCTATGCGGTGCGCTACGACGCCCTCGTCCCTACCCAGGGATGGATGCTCTACAACGACTCCGACCTGATGTGGCTCCACGACCTCAAGGGTCCCCGCCACTCCACGATCATCGCTGGTGCCCGCGGGACCACCGTGATGCCCTTTTACAAGGACGAGGTCTACGAGACCGGCGACGATCTGGACAACCCCAATGGGCCCCAGTTCCGGCTGGGCCCGGTGCTGGGCTACGTCTTCTACGATCGCCCCGACAAGTTCCCCCGCTTCAACAAGCCGACCTTGCTGGTCATGCCCCAGTGGAACCTCAAACACCGCTGGCGGACGGGCCTGGACATCTCCCAGGCCATGCCCACCATCGTGATCGCGTTTGTGTTCTCGGGTGAGCTCTGGGGCAGCGAAGACTGACCCCGGCGCTCTCGAATATTTGCCTGGGCTCTCGTCAACGACGGCGACGGCCCAGGCCCAGGCCCAGGCCCAAGATCCCCAACAGGGCCCACGGGGTCCCCCGCTTGGGCGCCTCACCGTCGAGCGAGCAGTCGCAACCCCGACCGTTGAGGCCCACGTCGTTGCCGAAGCCGAAGCCGTCCCCGCCCACGTCGTCCGCGCTGCCTCCAGTGCCCGCGTCGCCGCTCCCTCCCCAGCCGTCTGCGCCGTCGTCTCCCCAGTCGCTGGTCCCGTCGCCGTCGCTGTCCCAGCCGTCGCCGGTCCCGTTCGTATCCGGTCCGTCGTTCGTATCCGGTCCATCGTTCGTATCCGGTCCATCGTTCGTATCCGGACCGTCGTTCGTATCTGGACCGTCGTTCGTATCCGAGCCGAAGGTCGCCATCCCCGGGTCCGGCTCTTCGGTGGTCGGCTCTGGGTTCTCGGAGCAGTCGTTGAACGCACAGCAGGGATCGAACTCGATGTCCTCGATGATCGCGCCCAGGGCAAACTCGAGCTCCGCCTGGGTGTCGGCGTCGAAGGGCTGCTCCTGGCCGCCCGAGCCCCAGCTGGCCATGTTGGCGAGTTGCTGCTGGGCCTCGGCGCCGCCCAAGTTGTCTCCGAATCCGATCACATAGGTGCGCACCCCGTCCTGAAACAGGGCTTGGAGGGCCGCCTGGACCTGGGCGTCGGTGCTGTAGCTGTCGTAGCGACCGTCGGTGATCAGGATGTTGACGTACTGCGTGTCCCCGTCGGCCGGATAGAGGTCGGGAGGGTCGGCCCGGTAGGCCTGAAGATTGTCGAATACGCGCTCGAGCCCACGGTGGGTGAAGGTCCCCGAGCCCTGACACATGGCCAGACCGGGCACCGGCAGGCACTGGGGCATGTGGCTGATGGTCTGCTGGTCGAAGAAGGGGGGCTCCTCGCTGCCGTCTTTGAAGGTCCAGGCGATGGTCGGGCCGCCCCAGGGATCGTCGCAACCAGGCGCGACGCAGGAGGTGGTGGGGTCGAGGGCCCAGTCGAAGTTGTCCTGCATGCAGGGGCCATATTGGACCAGGACCTCCTCCTCGGCCGGATCGGCCCCACCGAACACGGTGAGGCCGAGGTGGATCAGGTCTTCGACCGGACGCCCCACACTCTCGACCTCCACATCGAAGAGCGAGTTGTCCCCCGAGGCCAGGGCCGAGCGGGCTCGATCCCACCCAGTCTGCCCCGGGCCGCCCGGGACATCACCGATATTGAGCATCGACGATGATCCGTCGAGGATCACCATGATCCGGGGCAGGCCCGCCGTGCACTCCGGAACAACGACCTGGTCCGCGATGTCCTGGACGACCGCGCCGATCGCCTGAAAGAGCTCGCTGGGGTTGGCCGCCGCGATCGACTGGTCGGTCCCGCCGGCCTCGGCGAGCTCGTCGGCGAAGGGCAAGTTGGCCGCGTCGGCGACCGCCACGACGTAGGTGGGAATGTCCTGGTTGTCGAACAGGTCCGCGGCCGTGATCGCCGGGTTGGCCTCGGCCGGGGTCAAGGTCGGGAAGCCCTGGGCCGGGGTCCAAGCTCCATCGGTGACCACCATGATCCCGTAAAAGCGCTCCTCGCCGGGGAGTTCGTCGTCGGGGTGGTCGAGCTTGCTCTGGGCGATGAGCCCCGCGCTGAAGTCGAGGGCTCCCTTGGTCCACGTGCCGATGCCGGAGCAGTTCCCCGGACCGCCCGGACACAGGGGTGGCGGCGTCGAGTTGATCGACGCGATGATGTCGGCGCCATTGCAGTCGAAGTAGCTCGTATCCTCGGCGTCGGGGTCGTACCAGTGCACGTCGAGGGACTGGCCGTCGACGAGGCCCGAGTCGTCGCCGGGGATGACCGATCCGGGCGTGTTTGGATCGGGGTCGTGACCGTAGCGCATCAGGGCGACGTGCATGTTCTCCTGGAAGAAGCCCCCGTTGGTGTTCATCAGCGCGGTCACGGCATCGACCGCGACCTCCCAGCGGGTCTGGCCCAGGCCGAAGGGCTCACTCATGGACGACGAGTAGTCGAGCACGATGATGAAGTTCGGCTTCTTGAAGGTGCACATGTTCTCGGCGAAGCAGTCTCCGCCGCCGCCTGCGATCGCCACCGGATCTCGGTTCGAGATGAACGCGAGTCCTATCCCGGCGAGCAAGGCCAGTTGAAAACCAAGTCTGCGCTGTGCTGAAGTGAGCGAGGTTCGTCGCATCCAATCGTCCCCTTCGAGCGCGCCCACTCCCACGTGTGCGCCACCGTCCCTCGGCATCGTCTCACGGGCGGCACCCCTCGATCACCAGCGCGCACACCGCACAGCGCACACCGTCCCCTCCCCCCGTCTCCCCCATATTCGGGCGAATCCACCCCGTCGTGGCGCCAATTTGTAAGCTTCCGCCGCCACGGGCGTATCCCACCTACCCCCCGTGCACCCCCAGCTAAAAGCGATATCCGAAGCTCAGCGTGAAGCGGGGGACAAAGTCCTCGCGAACCATGATGCACTGGTTGGGGAGCGTGCAGATTTCCGAACTCCGGTGGACCATGGCCATGCGGCGGATACCGGCGGAGAAGCCCAGATTGATGGCGTAGGGGAGGTCCCAGGACCAGCCCATGGCTATCCCCCCGCCGACGGCCACCGAGCCCAGGCGCGGTACAGAGAGCAAGAAGTTGTGACCGACCGAGACATTCGCCGCGAAGTAGACCCCGGTCCACGGTCGCTGGATCCAGCCGATGGCCTCGACCGTGTAACCCAGGCTCTGAGTCTGTCCGAAGCCGGGATCCGGATACACATACTCGAGCATCGCCCCAAGGCTGAGGTGGCGGCCCAGGGCTCGCCTATAGCCGATGTCGAAACCGGCGAACTCGCGCAGCGTCGTCGCCTGAACCAAGAACAGGTTCGGGGGCCGGGGGTCGAGGTGCTCGAAACGATCGGGGACCGGCTCGATGGCGTGGGCGAGGCTGGGCACCGCGGCGCCCAGCAGCGCGACACAGACCGGCAGCGCGATCAGGCTCGTCAGGCTCGTCAGGCGTCCGCGATTCCTACTCGCCTGCGGAGGTCGATCTCTGTACGCGCGCTCAGCCTCGGCATTGGTCTCGGCACCAGCCTCGGCCTCGGGGGCTGTCGGGATATCCCCGAGGTCACCTACGAGACCGAGCACTTCGAGATCGCACCCGACTTCGATCACCCGATCTGCGCGGGCACCTTGGCTCGCTTCGAAGATCACCTCAGTTTTGTTGAATCCGCGCTCGACCATCGGGTGCCCTTCGGCGAACGGATCCGCTTCTACTGGATTACGGAGGATCTCGATAGTTGGTGCAGTTCCCGAGCGCTGGGCTGCTACTACCCGGGGACGCGGGTGATCGTGGGTACGGGTCACAGCGCGACACACGAGATCGTGCACGCCGTGCTCAACGCGGACGCCCAGACCAACCTGTTCCTGGAGGAGGCCCTCGCCGAGCACTTCTCGGGGGTCGGGATCCGACGCCCGAACCGCTCGACCTCGCTGGATCCCTCCGAGCTCCTGTGGATCTCGCCCACCGACTACCGCTTCGGTGAGCTCGACTACGCCGTGGCCCAACACTTCGTCGCCTACATCTACAGCCGCTTCGGCTCGGGCACGATCCGCAGCCTCACCAACGTCGTGATCACCGGTGCCGGACCCCCGGACCTCGAGGCCGCCTTCGAGCGCTTCACCGACATCCGCTACGCCGACCTCGAGACGCTCTATTTCCGCGAGAGCCACGGCTACTACCCAGGCCTGCGCGACTCCGAGATCCCCGAGATCCCGCACATTCCGACCACCAGCTGGACCGACGTCTCGCTGCGCTGCAGTGCGACCACCACCTATGGACCGCTCGTGGACGTGAGCCCGGGCATGTACCGGACCCTGCGCCTGGTCCTTAAAAAGCCCCGGATCGTGGAGCTCGAGTTCGCCGCCCCCGAGGACGTCGAGTTGACGCTCTTGAACGTCGACGCCGAGCTGCGCAGAGGCAGGATCCTCGATTTTTTTCACCCCCACCCCACGGGGAGGTTCGAGCACCCGAAGCTGAAGGGATCCGAGACGCTGCGCCTGCAGCTCGAGGCCGGCACCCACCTGCTGATGGTCTCCCGCGAGGGATACGAGTCCGCCGATGCCTTCCTGCGGGTCGAGCTCGTCGAATTCCCGCGCGAGTGAGCTCGAGAACCTGAACCGTGGGCAGGCGTGGTGAACCCCATCGCGTCGCCCCGGGCGGGATTTTTCGTCGAGGGCGAGGGCGAGGCGATGGGGTTCATCCGGCCGGCCTGCGGTACACCCGGGTGTGCCCGATACGGTCATCGTCACAGGCGCGAGCGCGGGGATCGGCCTGGCGATCGCAACCCACTTCGTCGAGCAGGGCCAGCGCGTGATCGGCCTGGCCCGCCGGCCCTGCCCGGACCCGGCCGTCGAGAGCCTGCGCGTGGACCTGTGTGACGCTGGGGCCCTCGACCTGGTCCTCACAGGGATCGTCGAATCGCTCCCCCCCTCCCCTCGCCTGCACCTGATTCACAGCGCGGCCCACATGCCCAGCGACGGAGCCGAGGACCTCGACCCCGAGCGCCTCGCCCAGACCCTGCGCCTCAACGTCGTCGCCCCCGCCCAGATCGATGCCCGCCTGCTGCCCGCGGCGGCCCCGGGCTCCTCGGTGGTGTTCATCGGATCGACCCTGTGTGAGAAGGCCGTCCCCGGGAAGCTCAGCTACGTGACCAGCAAACACGCCCTGCTGGGGCTCATGCGGGCCACCGTCCAGGACCTGTTCGGGCGCTCGATCCACGCCCTGTGTGTGGCCCCGGGCTTCGTCGACACGGACATGTTGCGCCCGGCCCTCGAGCGCGACCCCGAGTTCGAGCGCTCGGTCCTCGACATGGTCTCCTTCGGGCGGCTCTTGGATCCAAACGAGATCGCCGAGATCGTCGCCTTCGCCACACGCACGCCCGCCCTCAACGGTGCGGTCATCCACGCCAACTTGGGCCAGCGCGAGGCCTGATCCCGGAACCCTGGATCGGAAACCCTGGATCGGAAACCAGACTAGAGACCAGCTTCCTGGGATCCAGGCGCCGCCTCGGGGCTCAACCCGCGGGGGAGTCGGCGGCCGGGTCGGCCAGGTCGGCCTCGGCCGCACGCAGCATGATCACCCGCGAGGCCTGCTCCAGATCGGCCGCGCAGCGGAACCCGAAGTGGTGGAAGGGCTGATTGCGGGGCACGTGGGCCCGACGAAAAATGGTCGTGGCCTTCTCGGCCGGCCAGTACCAGCTCCCGCCCCGGATGATCTTGTGTTTGTAGCCCGGGCAGTCTTCGGCCCCGTCGCAGGGGCCCTTTGGGTCGAGGCCCAGACAGGCTTCACCACACTCCTCATAGGAGCGCGTGTACCAGTCGGCGACCCACTCGAAGGAGTTGCCCGACATGTCGTAGAGCCCGAACTGATTCGGCGCCCGCGAGCCCACCGGCCACACCCGACCGGTCTCGGGTTTCTTGCCCTTCTTGAGCAGGCCGCAGCCCCGGCCCTCCTCGCCCTTGATGATCGCCAGCTCGCAGGTCGCCTCCTCGTCGCCCCAGGGGTAGAGGCGCCCATCGGTGCCGCGCGCGGCCTTCTCCCACTCGGCCTCGGTGGGCAGGCGCTTGCCCTGGGCTCCGCAGTAGGCCTTAGCGTCGAACCAGCTGATGCCGTTGATGGGCTGCTGCGGCCGGTCGAAGTCGAGGTACTGAGGCCCGGAGCGAGGGCACTCACCAGCCTTCTCGCAGGCCTTGTACTCGGCGTAGGTGACCTCGTTGCGATCCATCCAAAACGTCTGGATCCAGACGTCTGTGCGTGGGCGGGCGTTCTCGGGGCCCTCGTCGGATCCGCGGATGAACGCACCCCCGGGGATGCAGCCCATCTCCTCCGGGCCCTCGTCGCAGTCGAGCATGGGTGTGCCGTCGGGCGCCGCCAGCTTGACGGGCTCGGGCTCGGGCTTGGGCTTGGGGTCGGGGTCGGCTCCCTCGTCCGCGGGGGCCTCGCCCGATAGCTCCGCTGCCCCCTCGTCGGGCTCGACCCCGTCGTCCGATTTCTGGGCCTCGACCACCCCGCCCTGAACCTCGGCTGAAGCGCCCGGCGTTCGGGCGTCGTTGCAGGCCAGGGCCAACAGGGGTGAGAACAGGCACGCGGTCCAGCGCATCGGCGCAGCCATACCACACCGAACCGGGTGGCCGTCGGCTCCCCTCGGCTCCGGCGGCGCTCGACTCTCGCCGACCGTGTTATCACTCGCTCGCTTTGGGCTACCGCAGCCTCCGCGAGTGTGTCCTCGACCTCGAACGCCACGGCCACCTGGTCCGGGTCGCCGAGCCCATGCAGCCGCGCCTGGTCATGGCCGAGATCCAGCGTCGCCTGTACCTCGCCGGCGGCCCGGCCCTGCTCTTCGAGCGGGTCGAAGGCTCGCCCTTCCCCGCGGTCTCGAACCTGTTCGGGACCATGGAGCGGGCGCGCTTCATCTTCCGGGACAGCCTGCGCCTGGTCGAGCAGGCGATCGCCGCCAAGGCCGACCCGAGCGCGGTCCTGCGGGCCCCCTTTCGACACTGGCGTCTGCCCTTCGCCGGCCTCCGGGCCCTGCCCCGGCGCTTCGCCACCGCGGCCCCCGTGCTCGCCCACCGCACGACCTTGGCCGCGCTCCCGCAGATCGTCAGCTGGCCCGACGACGGCGGCGCATTCGTGACCTTGCCGCAGGTCTACAGCGAGGATCCGCGCGACCCGAGCCCCCTGCGCTCCAACCTGGGCATGTACCGGATCCAGCTCTCGGGCAACAGCTACGCCGAGGACGAGGTCGGTCTCCACTATCAGATCCACCGGGGTATCGGGGTCCATCACCAGGCCGCCGCCGACCGGGGCGAGCCCCTCCGGGTCTGTGTGTTTGTGGGTGGACCCCCGGCCCACACCTTCGCCGCCGTCATGCCGCTCCCCGAGGGCCTGTCCGAGCTCGTGTTCGCGGGCATGCTGGCCAAGCGCCGGGTTCGGATCCGGGACCACGATGGTTTCTCCGTGCTCGGCGACTCGGACTTCGCGATCCTCGGGACCATCCAGACCGATCCGACCCACCCCGGCGCCACCAAGCCCGAGGGACCCTTCGGCGACCACCTCGGCTACTACTCGCTGCGCCACCCCTTCCCGGTCATGAAGGTCCAGGCCGTCTACCACCGGGAGGGTGCGATCTGGCCGTTCACCGTGGTCGGACGCCCGCCCCAGGAAGACACCACCTTCGGCAAGCTCATCCACGCGCTCACCGGGCCCATGGTCCCGGCTTCCATCCCGGGTCTACACGCCATGCACGCCGTGGACGCGGCCGGGGTCCACCCCCTGTTGTTGGCGGTGGGCTCCGAGCGCTACGTCCCCTACGCGAGCAAGCCCGGCCGCCCCCAAGAGCTGCTGACCATCGCCAACGCGGTGCTCGGCTTCAACCAGGCCTCGCTCGCCAAGTACCTCATGATCGTCGACCAGGCCGACGATCCCAGCCTCGACGTCGAGGACGAGGCCGCGTTCCTCGCCCACCTCCTGCGGCGGGTCGACTGGCGCCGCGACCTTCACTTCCAAACCCGGACCACCATGGACACGCTCGACTACTCGGGCACGGGCATCAACGCCGGGTCCAAGCTGGTCATCGCCGCCCGGGGTGAGCCCCGGCGCAGGCTCGCGGAGGAGCTGCCCAGCAGGCTGCGGCTCCCGGACGGCTGCACCGGAGCCGCGCTCGCCCTGCCCGGTGTGCTCGTGGTCTCGATCTCCGGGTTCGGCGACGCCGACTCGGGCTACGCGAGCGCGGAGGCCTTCGCCGCCGCGCTCACAGATCAAGGCGCGGATCTGGACCCAAACCCGGACCAGAGCTCGGGTCGGGCCGCGCTCCCGCTCGTGGTCTTGGTCGACGATCCGGCGTTCGCGGCCGCCAGCTTGGCAAACTTTCTGTGGGTCACCTTCACACGCAGCAACCCCAGCCACGACGTGCACGGGGTCGGGGCCTCGGTCGTGCA
>Ga0256845_1000249_pt1 | contig 51272 bp, 49 predicted proteins | sample RiftiametaG_FD_189101 | JGI IMG/M metagenome (GOLD analysis project Ga0256845, IMG submission 189101) | Tube worm associated microbial communities from hydrothermal vent at the East Pacific Rise, Pacific Ocean - Riftia | ecosystem: Host-associated > Annelida > Integument > Unclassified ...
CCGGCGAAGCGGCCCGAATCTCCGAGCTGGGTCTGTGGCGCGCAGGGGAGCCGGAAAAAGGGAGTTTGGCCGTGGGCGAGGTAACGCTGGGCGTCTGCTGGTCGCATGGGATGCCGTCTCGGATCGGGTGTGTTTAGAGTCGAGTTTCAGGGCCTCGAGAGCAGCTCGAGGATGCGCCCGCGGGTGCGCTCGGCGAACTCGGTCGGGGTCTCTCCCCGGCGCGGGTTCAGGGGCGCGCCGAACTCGAGCCTGGCGCTCGTGCACGGTCGGGCGACGGTCCGCAGGTAGTGGGGGAAGAAGCTGAGATCACCGACCCAGGCGGTCCCCGCTTGGGTGTAGCGCAGGCCGATCGGGACCACGGGCAAACCCAGCCGGATCGCCAGGCCGAACATGCCGCGGTGCAGGGGCAGGACACCCTCGCCGGTGGTCGTGGTGCCCTCGGGGAAGGCCAACACCGAGGCTCCGCGCTGCAACAGGGCGCGCGCACGCAACAGCACACGGGCGCCGCTGTGGGGGCTGTCGCGGTCGACGAGCAGCACATCCAAGCCGCGCGCCAAGTCCCCGACCAACGGCCACTCTCGGACCTCGTGTTTGGCCACCGGGATGCTCGGGAGGACCCGGCCGATCATGATCGGGTCCTGCCAGCTGACGTGGTTGCTGATCACGATCGTCGGCCCCTGGTCGGGGATCGGTCCGCGCGCTCGAGCTTCGAAGCCCGAGCAGGAGCAGATTTCGACGGCCAAACGGGCGAGGTAAGCCTGGCGCTCGAGCGTCGCGTCGGCGTCATCGGGGAGCAGGCGTAGGCGCCCGCGGACCTCGGCGGCGGCGGCGAGCAAGATCGCCGAGGTCCGACACATACGCGAGATCGCGGTCGGCAGGCCCGCCCAGCTCGACGCTGGAAGCGGGCCGGTGGGGGCGAACCCCCTGAGCTGCACATCCACGATGAACCCGCGTCAGCAGCTCGCCTCGGCCACCGGGGCGTCGACGCTGGTGTGTGTGGGGACGCAGGCGTAGGCGATCTTGACCGGGGTCTCGAGCAGCCCGAGGCGCTCGTAGCGGGCCCGCAGCTTCGAGAACGCGGCCGCGTCGATGCGCGAGACGATGCGCTCGTCGTCGGGGCCGTAGAAGCCCTTGCGCAGCTCGACCTCCGTGGCGCCCAGCGAGGCGTGCAGGGAGCGGGCGGCCTTGTTGTCTGCCTTGACCGTGAACCAGCAGGAGTCGACGAGGTGGGCGATGGATGTGACAAAAGCCCGCAACAGCAACGCCACACAGCGGCCCCCCTGGAACTCGGGGATCACGGCCAGGGTCGTGCAGTAGGCCTCGCCGTTGCGGACGAAGCTCAGCAGGTAGCCGACCGGGCGCCCGTCGCAGAGGCACAAGAAGCAGTGCTGGGCGAAGAAGTCACAGCACAGGCGAACGTAGTAGGGGCCGAGCGTGCTCTCGCCGTCGGCCCCGAATACCTCCTGTTCGAGGCGCATCAGATCTTGGAAGTCGTTCGGGTCGAGGTTTTTGAGGGTGTAGTCGGACACGTTGACCTTCCAGGTTGAGGTGGGGACGGGCGGACTATGGGTGTCGGGCTTGAAGCCGGGATCACAGGTGTGTGAACACCACGCGACATCGGAGCGGGCGGCTCGGCGGCCGCTGTGACCGGGCTGTGAACGCGCTGTAAACATGATCGTCGGGGCTTTGAGCGCCCGCTTGACGGCCGGCCCCGGGCGCACAAAAGTAGGTCGACGTGCTCGTGGTCCAAAAGTTCGGTGGCACCTCCGTGGGCACCCTCGAGCGTGTGCGGGCGGTCGCCCAGCGCGTGCTCGATCGCCAGCGCAGCGGCGACCAGGTGGTGGTCGTGGTCTCGGCCATGGCCGGGGAGACCAACCGGCTGATCGCGCTCGCCAACGGTCTCCATGCTCTGGGCCAGGATCGGGCTCAGACCTCGGGTTCCGACAGCAAAGGCTGGGTCGCGCCGGTCAAGCGCGACGACCCGGACTTCGAGCGCGAGTACAGCCAGCTCGTGAGCACGGGCGAGAAGGTCTCGGCAGCGCTCTTGGCCATGGCCATCCAAGACCTGGGCGGTCGGGCCGTCTCGCTGATCGGGCACCAGCTCGGGCTCGTAACCTCGGGTAGCTTCACCAACGCGCGCATCGTCTCGATCGACGCGGCCAATATTCGGCGCCAGGTCGAGGCCGGCACGATCGTGGTCTGCGCCGGATTCCAGGGTCTCGACGAGGCCGGCAACGTCACCACCTTGGGACGCGGGGGCTCGGACACCTCGGCCGTCGCCCTGGCTGCGGCGATCCGGGCCGACAGCTGCGAGATCCTGACCGACGTCGACGGTGTGTTCACCACGGACCCGCGGATCGTGCCGAGGGCCCGGAAGCTCGCGCGTATCTCCCATGAAGAGATGCTCGAGCTCGCCAGTTTGGGTACCAAGGTGCTCCAGATCCGCGCCGTCGAGTTCGCCAAAAAATTCAACGTGCCCGTGCACGTACGCTCCAGCCTGCACCTCGAAGAAGGAACCCACATCGTGCCCGAGACCCCCGACATGGAAGCCGTACTCGTCGCTGGCGTGGCCCTCGATCGTGACGAGGCCAAGATCACCCTGACCAACTGCCCAGACGTCCCCGGGACCATCGCCGAGGTGTTCACGGCGCTGGGGGAGCGCGGCGTCGTGGTCGACATGATCATCCAAAATGCGGGCCGCAGCGGATTCACGGACATGACCTTCACCGTGCCCCAAGCCGATCTCGAGCGGACCATGTCGACCATCGAGGGGCTGGCGCTGGCCCAGGCCGAGGGGGTCTCGGTGATCGCCGACGCCAAGATCGCCAAGATCTCGATTGTGGGTGTGGGTATGCGGACCCACGCCGGTGTGGCCGCCCGGGCGTTTACAGTGCTGGCCGAGGAGCAGATCAACATTCAGATGGTCTCGACCTCCGAGATCAAGGTCTCGATCGTCGTGGATGAGAAGTACGGTGAGCTCGCGCTGCGGGCGCTGCACGCCGGCTTCAAGCTCGGCGAGTGAGCGGCGGCTGAAACCGGTGTGTGTGAACCGCGGGGTCGCTCGCTTGTCGGAGTGTCTACCGAATGGTAGAGAGCTGCCGTCTGCTCGGTAGCGACATGCCTACCACCCGTTCTACATCTCGAATGCGCGCGGATATCGCGCAGCAGATCCTCGACCAGGCTACCCGCCTGTTTGCGGCTCACGGCTTCTCTGGGGTCTCCCTGTCCGAGATCGCCAAGTCGGTGGGTATCCGCAAACCCTCGCTCCTCTATCACTTCCAGAGCAAAGACACCCTGCGTCGCTCCGTGCTCGAGGAGATCCTCGCCCACTGGAACGACGTCCTGCCCAAGCTCTTGATGGCCGCGTCCACGGGCACGCAGCAGTTCGACTCGGTGCTCTCCCAGACCGTGGCCTTCTTCGCCGAGGACCCGGACCGGGCCCGTCTGATCCTGCGTGAGCTCCTCGATCGCCCCGACGAGATGCGACCGCTGATCGAAGACCACGTCCGCCCTTGGGCGACGATCGTCGCCGACTATATCCGCCGCGGCCAAGAAGCGGGGCGGCTCCACTTCGAGGTCTCTCCCCAGTCCTATGTCGCCCACATGACGATCCTCGTGATCGGCAGCTTGGCGACCTTCGAAGCCATCGCCGCGCTCGCACCCGGTGGGCGCAGCCGGGCCCAGCTTCTCGACCAGCACGTCGCCGAGCTCCTTCGCATCGCGAAGACCAGCTTGTTTCGTCCGCGCCCACCGGCGCCAACCTCTGACCCGGATCCGACTCCGGATCCGACTCCGACTCCCGTTCCGACCCCCGACCCCAACTGAGGCAGCATGGCCAACTTCTTCGACGACAACGACGATCTGCGCTGGTACTTCGAGCAAGGCATCGACTGGGATCCAGTCGTGCGTGCGACCGAGTGGGACTTCAGGGCTCAAGACGCGCCCGCCAGCACCCAGGAAGCGGTCGGCACCTACCGCGACTATCTCTCTATGATCGGTGGCTTCGTCGCCGACGAGATCGCACCCTTCACCCTCGAACTCGACAGCGAACACCCGGCGCTGGTCGATGGCGAGGTCGCCTTTGGGGCGCGCATGCAGACGATCTTCGATCGGATCCAAGCGCTCGATCTGCATTGGATGACCCTCCCGCGGGAGCTCGGCGGGATGAACAGTCCGCTGCTGGTCTACTTCATGAGCGCCGAGCTCATGGCCCGGGGCGATCAGTCGGTGATGACCCACCACGGCTTCCACGGTGGCATGGCCATGGCCATGCTCGTGTTCTCGATCCGGGAGGGCAGCACCGTCTTCGACGCGGACGCCGGCTGCATCCGCTCGACCCGCTTCCAGGACTACATGGAAGAGATCGGATCGGGTGAGGCCTGGGGTGCCATGGACATCACCGAGCCCGACGCCGGCTCGGACATGGCCGCCCTGCGCACGGTCGGCGAGCAGGATGAGGACGGGAACTGGTTCGTCACCGGCCAGAAGATCTTCATCACCTCGGGGCACGCCCGCTTCCACTTCGTCATCGCCCGGACCGAGAAGCCCGCCGACGCGAGCGACCCCTTCGCGGGTCTCGGTGGTCTGAGCTTCTTTTTGGTGCCCGCCTTCGAAGACACCCCAGAGGGTCGGGTCCGCTACGCGACCATCGACAGACTCGAGGAGAAGATGGGGCACCATGCGGCGGCGACCTGCTCGATCAGCTTCGACCGCAGCCCCGCGCAGCTCCTGGGGGAGCGCGGCGAGGGCTTCAAATACATGCTCACGCTCATGAACAACGCGCGCATCGGCGTGGGCTTCGAGGCCCTGGGTCTGTGCGAGGCGGCCTACGCCAAGGCCAAGGCCTACGCGGCCGAGCGTCCGTCGATGGGCAAGACCATCGACCGCCACGAGATGATCGCCGACATGCTCGACGAGATGCGCACGGACATCCAGGGGCTGCGGGCCCTGGCCATGCACGCCGCCTGGCACGAGGAAGTGGCGACCAAGCTCGAGCTCGCCCGCGACCACATGCCCTCGGTCTCGCCGGCCCCGGCCGAGGATCTCGACGCGGAGATCCGCCGCTTCAAGGCCATCTCGCGCCGGGCCACGCCGCTGCTCAAATACTTCGGGTCCGAGAAGGCCGTCGAGCAGGCCCGGCGCTGCATGCAGATCCACGGCGGCAACGGCTACATCAGGGAGTACGGAGCCGAGAAGCTCCTGCGCGACGCCATGGTCTTGCCCATCTACGAGGGCACCAGCCAGATCCAGTCGCTCATGGCCATGAAAGACACGCTCGGCGCGGTCATGAAGAACCCGCAGAAGTACGTGCGCGAGCTGGCCCAGGCTCGCTGGCGGGCCCTGTCCAGCCGAGACCCGCTCGAGCGTCGCCTCGCCAAGCTCCAGATCGTCGTCGCCGACACGGTCCAGCTGCTGATCAGGCGGACGGCCACCGACAAGGTTCGCTCGCTCTCAGACAAGCCCATCGCCCAGTGGAGTCAGGCTTTTCTCAAAGACTGGAACCCCAAGCGCGACTTCGCCTTCGCCATGCTCCACGCCGAGCGTCTGACCCGGATGCTCGTCGACCAGCAGATCGCCGAGATCCTCTGGACACAGGCCGAGGCCGACCAGGGGCGCCGCGAGCTGCTCGGACGCTGGCTCGAGCGGGCCGAACCCCGCTGTCGCTTTCTCAGCGACGAGATCAGCAGCACCGGCGCGCGCCTGCTCGAGACCCTCGCAGACCTCGGGGACAGCGTCGCCGCCGATGCGCCAGCCGCAGCCGAGTAGGAAGGCTCTATCCATGACACTGCCCACCAAACACATCCGCAGTCAGGGACCGGTCCTGGCGACCTTGGGGCGCACGGTCTTCACGGCAGCGATGCGCAAGGTCACCGGGAAGGTCCCTCCCGAGCTCGGGCCGCTGCCCGGCGTCGAGCTTCGAACCGAGCTTCCGCCGCGGCCCCGAGACCTGGTTCGGGACTACGTTCGGTTTTGCGGCGGGGATCCGGGTCGCTACAAACATGTGCTCCCGGCTCACCTGTGGCCCCAGTGGGGCTTCCCGCTCGCCGCCCAGACCCTGGCCGCGATCCCCTATCCGATCTTCAAGGTGCTCAACGGGGGCTGCCGGGTGGAGATCAACGGTGAGCTGCCCATCGACGAGCCGCTCGAAGTCCGGGCCCAGCTCGTCAGTATCGACGACGACGGCCGCCGTGCGGTGCTCGAGCAGCGGGTCGTCACCGGTACGCCGAGTGCCCCCGACGCGGTCGTCGCCACGCTCTACGCCATCGTCCCGCTGGGCGGAAGTGAGACCAAGCCCAAGCTCAAGACCGGCGCCAAGCCCAAGACCAAAGCCCGGGTGCCCGCCGACGCCACCGAGCTCGGCCGCTGGAAGCTGGCGGCGAACGCCGGTCTGTCCTTCGCCATGCTCACCGGCGACTTCAACCCCGTGCACTGGGTCCCGTCCTACGCCCGCGCGTTCGGGTTTCGCAACACGATCTTGCACGGCTTCGCGACCATGGCCAAAGCCTGGGAGGGGCTGGTTCGCTCGCGCTATGCCGGCGACCCCAGCCGCCTGCGCAGCTTCGACGTCCAGTTCACCAAGCCCCTGACCCTGCCCGCGAAGGTCGGCCTCTACCTGCGGCCCGGGCTGCGGCCCGGGCAGGATCACGACAAGGTCTGGGTCGGCCCGGCACCCGGTGGCTCGGCCTATCTGGTCGGCGAGGCTCGGGCCAAGGGCACGGACTGAGGACTCGGTCCGCGTCTGCCTCGACCTCGTCCCTCTCGGACCAAGCCCACATTCGAAGACTTCCCCCCGAACACCCGGAGAACCCCATGAACGACATCCTCTTGCAGCTCGGTCAGAACCCGCAGGCGCGGCGCCTGGTCAAGAACCTCGGCCTCCCCGTCCCCATGCCCCAGACCCTCGCCCGGGCTGGTGAGCCCATGGTCGAGCGACCGCTCCACGACTACGAGATCGCCGTGGGTGGGTTCGGCCCGGCCGAGGCCGACGAGTCCCCGTTGATCCCCGTGTTGGCGAAGACCCTGGCCAAGGCCGGCGCGACCGCCCTGATGACCTGTGGGGTCGAGATTCCCCCGGCCTTCGAGCGTCACGGCGACGCCTGGGGCCGGCCGCCCCGGGCCCTGATCCTCGACGCCCTCCCCGACAAGCTGCGCCTGCACGCCATGGTCTTCGACGCCACCCAGATCGTCGACGTGGCCGGACTGCGCTCGCTCTACGAGTTCTTCCATCCGCTGCTGCGGAGTCTGCAAAAGTGCGGGCGCGTGGTCGTGCTCGCCCGTGAACCCAGCGAGGCCCGAGACTCCGCGACCGCCGCCGCCCAGGCGGCCATCGACGGCTTTGTGCGCTCGCTGGGCAAGGAGCTCGGCAAGAAGGGCTCGACCGCCAACGTCCTCTACATCGCCGAGGAGGCCGACGCCTGGGTCGAGGGCCCGCTGCGTTTCTTGCTTTCGAAGCGCTCTGCCTTCATCTCGGGACAGCCCCTGCACGTGTCCACCCGGGCCGTGGCCGAGCCCGCGACGGAGGGGGCCCTCCAGGTCAGCGAGGTCGTCTGGACCCGCCCCCTCGAGGGCCAGGTCGCGCTGGTCACCGGGGCCGCCCGGGGCATCGGCAAGGCGACGGCCAAACTCTTGGCCCAAGAGGGGGCCCACGTGGTCTGCCTCGACCGCCCCGCCGACGACGAGCTGCTCAGCGCGGTCGCTCGCGAGATCGGCGGCACGCCCCTGCTGGCCGACGTCAGCGAGCCCGAGTCTCCAGAGCTGATCGCAGCCGCCTTGCGCGAGCAGTTCGAGGGTGTCGACATCGTGATTCACAACGCGGGCATCACCCGGGACAAGACCCTGGCCCGCATGAAGCCCAAGCACTGGGACCAGACCCTGGCGATCAACCTCGACGCGGTCCTTCAGATCACCGCGGCGCTGCTCCGAGATGGAGACGGCGAAGGGGAGGGCCGGGTCATGCGCGACGAGGGTCGCATCATCGTGCTCTCGTCGATCGCGGGGATCGCCGGCAACCTCGGCCAGACCAACTACGCGGCCACCAAGGCCGGGGTTATGGGCTTCGTCCGTCACCTGGCCGAGGAGCTCGCGGACACGGGCATCACCGTCAACGCGGTCGCGCCTGGCTTCATCGAGACCCGGCTGACAGCGGCCATTCCGGTGGTCATCCGCGAGGTCGGCCGGCGGCTCTCGAGCCTCGCCCAGGGTGGGCAAGCCCGAGACATCGGCGACGCCCTGACCTTCCTGTCCACACCCGGAGCCCAGGGGCTCACGGGCAACGTCCTGCGGGTGTGCGGTCAGTCCTTCGTCGGGGCCTGACCCACAGCGCCGTTTTTTCGACTCTCGAGACTCCCGAGCCCACGCCATCATGCCAGTCAGCAAGCACGACAAGCCCCGCCAGCGAGCGGTCATCGTCTCCGGTTCCCGGACCCCCTTCGTCAAAGCCTTCGCCGAGTTCCTGCCCTTCGACACCATCGCCCTGGGCGACCTGGCGGTCTCGGCGTTGCTCGAGCGCACGCAGCTGCCCCGCAAAGAGATCGATGCGATCGTCTGGGGTGGGGTCATCCTGCCTGGGGCCTCCCCCAATGTCGGCCGCGAGATCGCCCTCGACCTCGGGCTCCCGCCCAGCGTCGAGGGCATGACCTGCACCCGGGCCTGCGCCAGCGGCCTCCAGGCCATCACCTTGGCGGTCGCCGCCATCGAGCGGGGCGAGGCCGACGTGATCATCGCCGGCGGCTCGGACTCGACCTCCAACGCCGAGATCAAGCTGCCCCAGAAAGTCGTCCGCACCCTCGGACCCATGCTCATGGGCAAGGGCAAGACCACGCCTCGGGACATGCTGGCGATCGCCAGCCAGCTCATGCCGATCACCGAGCTGTTGCCCAAGATCCCCAAGATCGCCGAGCGCAGCACCGGTGAGCTCATGGGCGAGAGCGCCGAGAAGATGGCCGCGCGCAACGAGATCAGCCGCCAGGCTCAAGACGAGTTCGCCGTCGCCTCGCACCACGCCGCGGCCGAGGCCATCGCCTCGGGTCGCTTCCGCGAGGAGGTCGTCCCCGTCGAGCTGCCCAACGGCAAGTGGGTCCACGACGACACCATCGTCCGCGGTGACACCAGCGTCGAGAAGCTCGCCAAGCTGCGCCCCGTGTTCAGCAAAACGGGCAGCCTCACAGCCGGCAACTCGAGCCCGCTCACCGATGGCGCCTCGGCCGTGCTGATCATGAGCGAGGAGAAGGCCAAGGCGCTCGGCTACACGCCGCTAGCCCGGTTCGCGTCGTGGGCCTACGTCGGCGTCGACCCGGCCGACCAGCTGCTCATGGGCCCGGCCCTGGCCATGCCCAAAGCCCTCGAGCGCGCCGGCTACGAGCTCGGCGACATGGACCTGATCGACATGCACGAGGCCTTCGCCGCTCAGGTGCTGAGCATCCTGAGCATGCTGGCCAGCGACAACTTTGCTCAGGCTCGCCTGGGCCGGGACAAAGCCGTCGGGGTCGTCGATCGGGCCAAGCTCAACGTCCATGGGGGCTCCGTGTCCATCGGTCACCCCTTCGGGGCCACGGGGGCGCGCATGGTCACCACCATGGCCAACGAGCTGCACAACACCGGCAAGCTGACGGCCCTGCTGGGGATCTGCGCGGCCGGTGGGCTGGGCGCGGCCGCGGTGCTCGAGAACGCCGAAGCCTGACGGGCCGGGGGGCCCGGACATTCCGGGCTCGTCGCTCACAGACCGAGCAGGACGGTCACAGCACACTCCCCGTCGAAGGGGATGACCGTCCCCTCGATCGCCCGGGCGACACACTGGGCGGCCGCACCGTCGCCGTCGGCGTGGGTGATCCGGCCGCCCTCGGCTCGCCAGACGACCTCGACGCGGGCCTCGATCTCGCCGCAGCGATCGATCTCGGGCTTGTGCTCGGCCAGGGCGCGGATGATGGCGAGGCTCCCGAGCAGGCCCCCGTCACCCTCGACGCGGCACTCGAGACCCGCGACCGTCAGCCCGTCGACGCTGGCCTCACCCAAGTGCAAGTTGGCATCGCTGATCTTGCTGTCGCGCTTGGCGATCTCCAGCTCGAGCGTGACGCTGGCCTCGCAGGCGTCGCTCTGTCCGCCTGTGCCGGCCCCGGTCCCCTCTCCGAGCCGACAGGCCTTGGCCATGTAGGCGCGCGCAGCCTCGAGATCGGGCGCCGTCGCCAGACCCCCGTAGTGGGTCGCGCCGGCGTTGTAGCAGCTGCGTCCGTCGTCGAGGCCGCAGCCCCGCTCGAAGGACGCAAGCGCGGCTTCCGGATCCGCGCCGCCGTCGAGGGCACCCTCGAGCAAGAGCGCCCCGAGGTAGCCGCAGCCCGTGCCGACGCCCGCGTCGCAGGCCCGTGCAAAGCGGGCTCGCGCAGCCTCGAGGTCTCGCCGGGCGCCGCCGTGTCCGTAGACCTCGTCCAGGCCTACGAGCACACACGCAGCCTGCTCGTGCAGGGAGCAGCCTCGCTGGGCCGAGGTGTGGGCCGCGACGGGCTCGTCCGGGGTCCGCGAGCTGCGGTGCAGGAGCGAGAGGTTCAGGCAGCCCGCGGGGGCCTCGTGCACGCAGGCGTAGTCGAGCATCGCCCGGGCCTGGGTGAACCGGGCGGGGTCGGAGCTGGGGGTGGCCTCTGCCTCGGCGAGGAGGCGCCCACCTGTGCGCCCACAGTCCTCGGGATCCTCACAGCCCTCGGGGCTGTCGGCGCCGGGGCCCTCACCCGGGACCGCGCTGGTCTGGGTATCGGACTCACAGCCCGAGCCGAGGCTCCCGGCTACCAGGAGCGCCAGGAGGCCGAGCGTCGACGAGCGCACCGACGGTGTCACCTCGGGCGTCGCTGCTCCAGGTCGAGCATCGGCGAGCCCCCCATCCTGTCTGTCGCGCACGCCGAACTCCTACACTGTGACCTGCGTGGAGCGCCACAGCAGCCGCGTTGAACCGTGACTTTTTCCCCTCTGCGTGCGACCACTGGAGGGTGTCGAGGATCGATCGCCGGCCCCAGTGTGGGTCCCCCCGCGAGCATGCGCTGCTCCGGCGCATGTGTACCCGGGCGGAGGTCGACTTCAGCGAGTGGGACTGCGCGCGCCTGCTCTCCGAGTTCAAGCGCAACCTGAGCGAGGTCCAGTGGAAGGCGCTGCGCGAGGACGCCGGCGTTCGGACCCCCGAAGACGCCCTCCAGGCCCTGATCGTGTTCGGCTTCGAGAACCGCAGGCTCAAGCGCATGCGCCTGCGGGGCCGGGGTCGGGATCGGGTGTGGGCAGAGCTCGAGCACCGGGATCGGATGCAGGTTTTGCTCGGTCGCCAGGGCAACGCCGAGCGAGCCCGTGCGAGGCGCAGGCGCAGCAACGGCCCCGGCCCCGGCTGGCGCTGAAGAGCAGCCTCGGCTGGCGCTACTCAGCTACTCAGCTACTCATCCATACCGTCTTCATCTCGGCGAGGCGCTGGAGCAGCAGGGGAGAGGCCGGCTCCTGGGCGCTCGGGACCTGGACGATCCTGCGCATGACCCGAGCGGCCTCGAGCTGGCAAGCTTTGAGGAGCTCGGCGTCGATGGCCCCGTCGGCGAGATAGAGAACGTCGAGGTCGTCGTGGTGGTTGGCCCACCCGACCAGGCCGGGGACGTCGGTGGTCATGACGTTGACGACGCCCGCAGGCATGTCGCAGGTCGCCAGGGCCTCGGCCAGGCCGGCGGCGAGCTCGCCCAGAGCCACCGGCACGAACAGGTGGACCGCGTTGCCCATGACCGTCGCCGCACACAGGGCCTCGACCATGCCCAGGAGTCCGTCTGTCGGATCGGGCACGGCGACCACGATCCCGATCGGGCGCAGCATGGAGTAGTTCACGTGCGCCGTGGCGACCGGGTTGAGGGTCGAGAGCAGGGCGCTGATCTTGTCCGACCAGCCAGCGTGGTGGACCACCCGATCGACCGCCGCGCGCACGCCTTGGTCGGAGATCGGCAGGGCGCCGGCCCGGTCTTCGAGCATCTCGGCCAGGCGATAGAGGATCTGCCCGCGGTTGTAGCCCGTGCGCCCAGCCCATCCCGGCTGGACCTTGCGGGCCAGGTCCATGGCATCACGGAAGTCCTTGCGGCTGGCTCGACACACGTAGATTGTCCTCGAATCGGTGCCCGAGATCCCGACGCTGTCGATACGGTCGACGCGGCCGGACTCGGAGCGGATGAACTTGCCGCCCACGTAGAGCTTGAGAGTCTTCTCGACGAGGAGCCTCATGCCGAGACCTCCTTCAGGTAGGGCCACAGGCCCGCGATCCCGCCTTCGCGGCCGAAGCCCGAGTGGCGGACGCCGCCGAAGGGCGACGAGGGATCGAAGAGGTTGTAGCCGTTGGCCCAGACCACGCCGCAGTTGAGGGCGTGGGCGGTCGAGAACAGCTTGGCGCTCTTCTCCGACCACACCCCGGCGGCCAGGCCGTACTCACTGTCGTTGGCCTTTTTGATCGCCTCGGCTGGAGTCCGAAAGGTCAGCACCGAGAGCACGGGGCCGAAGATCTCCTCGCGGACGACCGTGTCGGTCTGTTGGACACCGGTCAGCAGGGTCGGCATGTGAAAGTAGCCCGTATCCGGGAGCGAGCAGGCCGCCCCCTGCCAGACGCTCGCGCCCTCGCGCCGGGCGATGTCGAGGTAGCGCTGGATAGTCTCGTGTTGGGCCTTGGAGTTGATCGCGCCCACATCGGTGTTCTTGTCGAGCGGGTCGCCCACGCGCAGGGTCAGGATGCGGCGCTTAAGTCGGGCGATGAAATCTTCGGCGATCGACTCCTCGAGCAAGAGCCGGGACCCGGCGCAGCAGACGTGGCCTTGGTTGAAGAAAATGCCGTCGACGCAGCCCTCCACGGCCTGGTCGAGGGCGGCGTCGGCAAACACGATGTTCGCCCCCTTGCCCCCCAGCTCCATGGTCGCCTTCTTTTGGGTCCCGGCGATCGCCCGCATGATGATCCGCCCGACCTGGGTGCTGCCGGTGAACGCGACCTTGTCGACGCCCGGGTGTGAGACCAGGGCGGCCCCGGTCGCGCCTTCACCGTTGACGATGTTGACGACCCCGGGCGGGAGCCCGACCTCGCGCAGCACATCACAGAACAAGGCCGCGCTCAGGGGCGTGGTCTCGGCCGGCTTGAGCACCACCGTGTTGCCGGCGGCCAGGGCCGGGGCGATCTTCCAGGCCAGCATGAGCAGGGGGAAGTTCCAGGGGATGATCTGAGCGGCGACCCCCAGCGGCGCGACCTCCCGGCCGCCGGTGGCGTAGCGCAGCTTGTCGGCCCAGCCCGCGTAGTAGAAGAAGTGGGCCGCGACCAGGGGGATGTCGATGTCGCGGGTCTCGCGGATCGGCTTGCCGTTGTCGATGCACTCCAAGGTCGCAAACTCCCGCGCCCGCTCCTGCAGGCGCCGGGCGATGCGGAACAGGTACTTGCCCCGCTCGGCGCCCGAGAGCTTCGACCAGACGTTCGTGTAGGCCGTCCGGGCAGCCTTGACGGCCAGGTCGACCTCGGCCTCGGTGGCCGCGGCGATCTGGGCCAGGGGGGCAGCGGTCGCGGGGTTGATGGTCTCGAACAGGCCCTCGTCGACCCCGTCGACCCACTCACCGGCGATGAAGTGGCCGTAGCGAGGGCGGATGTCGACCGGGTGCTTCTCGATGGAGGGCGAGAGCTCGAGGGCGCCGCGCAGCTGGAGCTCGCGCGCGCCGGCGTCGGGCGGTTGTGTCGTGTCGCTCATGGAGGTTCAGTCTCGTAGGGGTCAGTCGACCGAGAAGCGGCGCGGAGATTGGTAGTAGCCCTCGTCGCGCCACAGCAGCTGGCGCAGGAGATCGTTGGCCAGGGAGCTCGCGCCGAAGCGGAACAACTCGGGGGTCATCCACTCGCTGCCCAAGGTCTCGGCCAACAGGGCCAGGTAGTGGAGGGCCTGCTTGGCCGTGCGGATGCCGCCCGCGGGCTTCATGCCCACACGCACCCCGGTCTCCAGGAAGTGCTCGCGGATGGCCTCGAGCATGACCAGGGTGACCACCAATGTCGCCGCCGGCTGGATCTTGCCGGTCGAGGTCTTGATGAAGTCGGCGCCCGCGGCCATGGCCAGGCGCGAGGCCGCGGCGACGTTGTCGAGGGTCCCGAGCTCGCCGGTCTCGAGGATCACCTTGAGGTGGGCCTCACCGCAGGCTTCCTTTGTGGCCACGATCTCGTCGAAGACCCGGACATAGTCGCCGGCCAAGAACGCCCCGCGGGCGATGACCATGTCGATCTCGTCGGCGCCCGCAGCCACGGCCTGGCGGACCTCCTCGAGCTTGAGCGGGAGCGGGAGCTGGCCCGAGGGGAAGGCCGTGGCGACCGCTGCGATCTTGACGGGGCTGTCGGCACCGAGGACCTCTCGGGCGACCGGGACCAGGGTCGGGTACACACACACGGCCGCGCAGCTGGGCAGCTGGGGCATGGGTGCGTGCGGGCGCAGGGCCTTGTGGCACAGGCCCCGGACCCGGCCTGGGCTGTCGGCGCCCTCGAGGGTCGTGAGGTCGACCATCGACAGGGCGAGCTGGAGCAGAGCGACCTTGGAGTCGGCCTTGATGCTGCGCTTCTTGACGCGGGCGACCCGATTGGCCGCCGTCATGTCGTCGATGGTCACGGCGCGCCAGCGCCGGATGTCGGACTGTGTGCACTGGGGGGTCATGGGTCGCCGGTGAGACGCTACACCGAAACTCCGGCCCTGGGGTGGGGCATCGCTCCGACGGTGAAACCCGGGTCTATAGGCGCTCGCGGACCCGAATCCGCCGTGTTCCGTCGGCCTCGACCCGCTCTTCGAGCTCGAGGCCCGCCGCCCCGGCAGCCGCCCTGACTCGACCCACTGCCAGGGCCTGGCGCAGCGGGGGCAGGAGCTCGGCCTCGAGCAGACGGCGGTCGTACTCCCCACAGATCAGGCGGCAGGCTCCGCCCTCGGGCTCGAGCACAAAGCCGAAGTCCTCGACCGTTCCACCCACGCCCGCCGCCATGCGCAGGTCGACGGGCTCGCCCGCGCACTCGAGGCTGCCCTCGAGCATGACGCGCTCTCCGGCGTGGGCGGCCTCTTCGATGGTGATCCCCGGGAGCGCGGTCGCCAGCGCGGCCCGCAGCGCTGGCTTGTCGAATACCCCCAACTCGACACGAACGTAGCGACTCACGGCGAACCCGGGTCGGGGTCTGGACCCGAGTCGGGGTCTGGAGCCGAGTCGGGGTCTGGAGCCGAGTCGGGGTTCGGGCTCGCGGGTTCGGGCTCGAGTCCACACACGGGGCAGGTCGGGGCCCTGGGCTCGGTCCGCAGGTGCCATCCGCAGGCGACGCAGCGCTCGGCCGTGACCACCGGCTGCAAGATTGCGAGGGAGGCGTGGAGTTCGACTCCAAAGTGGGCGAACAGGTCGCCCTCTGGAGTCGAGGTCGGGGCAGGAGGGTCGACCTTCAGCTCGCCCTGTTCGACGGCCGAGGCCCGCCGCGCCAGTCGGGGCGGGGGCAGGCGTCGAAATCGGCTGGCGGAGAGGCCCACGGCCCAGCGATCATATCAGGGCGATCAGGCCAGAGCGATCAGGCCAGAGCGATCAGGCCAGAGCGATCAGGATCAGGCCAGAGCGATCAGGCCAGAGCGATCAGGCCAGAGCGATCAGGATCAGGTCAGAGCGATCAGGTCAGGGCGATCAGGGGAGCGGGGCCGCGGTCGGTTCGGGAGCCGGGGTTGGAGCGGGAACCGAAGTCGGAGCCGGGGCGACGGCGGACACCGGGGCGACGCTGGGCGCCGGGGCGGACAAAGTCGGTGGTGGCGCGATAAAAGAGGGAGACGCGGGGGCCGGGTGTTGAGGGACCTTGGCCCCCGCGACTCCAGTTGAAGGAACTGTCGCGGGTGTGGAGGACGGAGTTGCGGCGGGTGTGGGAGCCGGGGTGGGCATGGGAGCCCGGGCGGGTGTGGGAGCAGGCGCCCGTTCGACCACATGCACGGTCTTGGTGCGCTTGGTCTTGGAGCCATGGCGGCCGCCCGCCGAGGCGCCGTGGCCGACCGGGATGCCGAAGCGAATCCCGGTCGAGATGGTCAGGCCGCGATTGGAAAAGTCGGGCACGCTGCCCACGCGCCGCTTTGCGCTCCACAGTTGGCGCAGTTCTCCAAACAAAACTACGTAGTTGGTGATCCGTGCGTCGATCCCGACGTGGAGTTCAAAACCGGGTCGTACGCTCACGTCGACGAGGTCACCAGTGAGCGCGCGGGAGTATTCCAGGCGCAGGACATCCACGCCCGCGCCCAAGCCGAAGTAGGGGCGGACCGGCCAGCGGTGGGGCAGATAGAGGTTGCCACCGAAGAACAGGGGCACCGTCATGTAGTCGAGGCCGACGGCGTTGCCCGGCTGGAACCCGAGCGCGTCGTCTGCGGGCAGAAACGAGGCGTGGCCCTCCGTGTATCCGGTGCGAAAGTAGCCTTCCACCGTCGGGTAGTCCCGGGGGTGGCGGCCGCTGAACGCACCCATGCGCACGTCGACCCCGCGCAGCGCCGAGGGGAAGCCCTCGTCGTTGAAACCCTTGAACTGGTTGGCGCTCACGCGCTGCTCCGGGTGACGAATGCGGCCCGAGGGGGAGAAGGGGGTGAACTCGGCGCCCGCGCCCAGGGACAGCCAGGTCTCGTCCCAACACCACTCACACTCCTCCTCCACGGTGACCTCGGTGATCACCAGGTCCGTGGTTTCGGACTCGGGGACCGGGGGCGGGGTCCCTTCGCCGGCCACCCGGACGACCTCGATCATCTCGCCGGTCTCGGGGTCGCGCTGCCAAACGTGGACCTCCCAGTCGGGCTTAGCGACCGCCAGCAGCTGCTCGTGATCGGTGTAGCCCGTGTAGTAGCCCCGGCCGTACTCGATCTGAAAGAGCCCGGCACGCAGGGCGTCGTCGACCGGTCCGCGGGCCTCCGACTCGGGCTTGGCGAACTCCAGCCCGACCAGGTCGATGACCCCACTCGCGCTCGCGCTCAGCTCGGCCTCGCCCTCGCGGCGGCCGTCGGGGCCATGGCGAAACACGAACACGGTCCCCGGCGGGAGCCGGAGGTAGGCGGGCTGCCCGGTGGCGTGGTTGACGTCGGCGAGCCGGACCCCGCGGCTGTCCTCGACGCTGTAGCGGCCCGCGGCCGCCCCGGCCATGAGCAAGACTCGCTGATCGGCGATGTCGGTGTGGGTCAGGATCGGGGCGCGCTCGTGCCCTCGAGGCGGGTGCACGGCGACCTCGAGGTGGGCCCGGGAGTCCGAGACGCCGCTGTTGGCCGACGACACGAAGGCGCCGATCTCCGAGTACTCGATCGCGCCGTCCCCGTTGAGATCGGCGCCCCCGCGCAGGCCGCTGAGCAGCTCGTGGGTGAAGATCCCGCCCTGCCAGCGCTCCCACTCGTGGGTCTGTTGATCGACCGAGTGGGCCAGCAGCACGCCCGTGTTCGGGTGCGCGCCGAGGTGGTTGCTGTCGAGGTACTCGCGGACGCTGGCGCTGTAGCCCTCGGGCCCTCGGTCGGGCTGCCAGTCCCCCCGCGAGAGCACGAATTGCTCGCTGCGACAGGCGTCGATGATGAGGTGGTTGTGGTCTGCCGGTGAGCTCCCGATCAGGCCCGTGAACAGATCGGCGCGGGTCAGGAGATCGCCACCGGTCAGGGTCAGGAAGCCCTGGCCGTCGGGACCCACGTCTCCGTGGCCCGCGTAGTAGATCGTCAGCTCGACCCCCCGGCCGGTGTCGGCGGCCTCGTCCATCGCGCCGCGCAGCCGCTCCCAGGCCGCGTCGAGCTGAGCCTTGGTGGGCTGGTGGGCACGCTTGACCAGATCGGGGAAGCGGGCCTGGCTGGTCTGGTCGAAGACCGTGAGCAGCTCGACCCGAGCACCGGCCTCGAGCCACAACTCGGCGACCCGGGCGGCGTCGTCGTCGGCGAATCGGAGCGGGTGTTGGCCCTCGCTGGAGGTCTCGTTGCTCCCGATGATCAGGGCAAACTGGGCGGGCCCCTCGACCTCGGAAGCGGTCATCGTGAGCGGCAGGGCGGGTCCCTGGGGCCGCCCTGCCTCGGCGACGTTGGGAGCCGATACCGCAGCGAGCAGGCCCGCGAGGGTCGACAGGATTCGGGTGGGAGACTGGGGATTGGTGTTCATGCTGGTCCTCAGGGCAGGAGGTCGAGGGTGGTCTCTGCGCTGGCGCAAGAGTCGGAGGCCGGGGTGCCTCCACAGATGTCTGGGCCGAGCGCGTCGGGACTCAGGCGGAGGTGCCAGGGGGGGCTGTCGACGCCCGCGGGGGCCTGGGCGCGCAAGCTCGCGGCCCAGCGCTGAATGTCGTCGAGCTTCGGTTCTATCGGGGTGGCGATGGCGAACACCCGCAGCTCGCCCGCACTGTGGTTGACGCCCAGGCGAACCGAGATCGGGAGCGCGCGCCAGCTCGCCCCGGCTCCGCTCGCCAGGGGCAGGGCCCGGGCCGGCTCGGGGGTCGGCGCGTAGTAGCGCAGGGCGCCCTGGGCATCGATACCGAACAGGCTCAAGTGTGTGGTCCGGAGCGGGGGCCCGTCGGAGTTCGCCGGTACAGCGTCGAGGCGCGCCGAGAACCCGAGGACCTCGCCGAGTCCACAGTCTCCACCCGTCGCGCCACCGACCGGGCGCGCCGGGATTCCGCAGGCCAGATCGATGGCCAGGGGCCGCGACCAGCGCAGCTGGCCCCGGGCGCGGAGCTCCCCGTCTTCGACATCTGCCCGGAGTTCGGCTCCGGCACGCAGGCCCTCGAGCGAGCCCTCGGGGCCAGTCACGATCACTGCCAGGGCCGCGGCGGCGACCAGCACAGAGGCGAGCCCTGCGACCAGGGGGGTCCGCCACCAGGCTCGCCCGCTCTGCCACCAGGCCCGCCCGCTCTGCCACCAGGCCCGCCCGCTCTGGGGGCTCGCCTCGGCGAGCGACCCGGCGGCGGCCAGATCCTCGAACAGCCAACGCTCGACCTGCTCGATCTCCACGCTCGCGACCGGGGCCTGCTCGAGGATCCGAAAAGCCGCCGCGTTGCGCTCCCAGAGCGCGCGCTCCTCGGGTTTTCCACGCAGACGTTCGATCAGCGCAGCTCGGCGACCGGGGCTCAGACCGACCCGCAACTCACGCTCGACCAGCCGGCCGAGCTTGGTCGGTGCGCGGCTCATCGACTCACCTCGGCGATCACGCGCAGCCCTTCCAGCAGCAGCAGGGGCAGGCTCAGGCCGGTGATCACACCTTCGACCAGAGCCGTCTCGCCGTGGTCGCGCAGGTAGGTCAGCAGCCGCGCCCGGACCCGCTGCTCGCGGGTCCGCAGGCGTTGGCGACCCACCCCCAGTTCGACCGCCACGTCACGCTGGGACAGACCGCTCACAAAGCGCAGCTCCACGAGTCGGCGGTCTTCGGTGTCGAGGGAGCGCAGGAAGCCCGCGACCAGCTCGGCGACCTGACGATCGTGAACCTCGCGCTCGGGGGACGGCCCGAGGTCGATGGGGGCGGAGAAAGAGGGACCCGAGAGCCCACCCACGGCCGCTCCGGACTCGTCCATAGGAAACAGGACCTCGCGCGCTCGGAAGCTGCGCAACACCAGGTTGCGGGCGATGGTCTTGACGTAGGGAGCGTAGGGACGGATGCCGTCGTAGGCCATCCGCGCGCTCGGCTCGAAGGCCCGCCGGAAGGTCTCGTGGAGCAGGTCTTGGAGCTCGAAGGCCGACTGGTAGCCCACGAAGCGATGGCGGCGGCCGCTACTCTCGAAGCTGAAGCCATGGCGCAGCAGCAGGCCGACCCCACTCGCGTGGTCCCGGTAGACCTCGGTCAGGGCCGGGCGCTCTCCAGCCTTGAAGCCGCGCAGGAGGGCGCGGGTCCAGCCGTTGGGGGCGAGCGTGGGAGCGGAGGGGGACACCGTCCTTCCCTAGCCGATGACCTCGCGCTTGGGTTGGCGGCGATGAAGAAAAACCTCAGGGGGGAAACGCGAGGTCTCGAGCGTGTCGTTCAGGTCACAGCCTCGCTGGCTGACTGGCTGGTAGGTTTGCGCAGGCCGGGCTCGGCCGACATCTAAATACGTGCGCACCCGACTGTGGCATGTCACCGTCTGCGGGATGGTGGCCGAGCCCATAGGCTCGGCCCTTGGATGACAGTCGATGAACCTCGTTGAACTCCGGTTGCGAAAACCCTAGCAGCCCGTGCCGGCCCCAAGAGGGTTCAGCCGCGGGCTGCCGGAGCGACGACCCGTTTGAGTTCACGGTCCCAGATTCACCTGGCGACGCGCCTTCAAATAGATCGCCGTTCCAAGCGGCGATCTCGCCCGAGTGCTCCGGTCTTGGATCGTGAGCCGGTGAGAGTCGTCGTTCCTCGGGCTCGTAGCTCAGTCGGTAGAGCGACGGATTTTTAACCCGTCAGTCGTGGGTTCGACCCCCACCGAGCTCATCGCCTCTCCACACATGTCGTCGGCCGAAGAGTCGGCCGAAGAGTCGGCGGCATGGAGGGCCGCGAGAAATTTGAGGCCGGCCTCCGGGGAGACCGTGACGATCAGGCGTTGCCCGGGAGGGGTGAGCCGAGTCGCGTGCAGCCTGCCGAAGGTCGAACGAACGAGCACCACGATGCCCGCAAAATGGGAGAAGAGGTCGTCGGTCGTATTGTTGATCGCCGCCTCGAAGCGGGGATCGTTGTTGCTCGAGATCGGACGGGTGTCGATCATGACGCCCCAGCCCGCTGTGTGGGAGCCGCACTGGGTGAGCGCGTGGTGGGCGGGTCCGACCTCCTCCGCGGGCATGGGAGCGCCGAGTCTCCGCTCCGCCAGCAGCACGCGGCGTTCCACATTCTGGAACACTCGCATGTGGTTTGTCTGCTCGAGGAAATGGAACCCGTCGAGAGTCGGATGGGCTTCGGCCACGGGCCCATCATGCAGATGGGGCTGGGTCATGAACAGGGGCTTTTGGTCTTTAGATCAAGCTTTGATGCCAGTTGAGGTGGTGATTTTGGACCTCCAAGATCGCTGGGCGAGAGCGCTCCGCGCTGTCTTCACATTGCGCTCGGAGCGGGGCGTCACATCGCGCTTCGCGCAGATCCTCTGTGGTTCAAAATACCCAACCCGACTCGACGACAGATTCATAGAAGAGACAGCGCTCGGGTCGTCGGCTCCCCGTGGCGATCTCGGCCATTCGACAGTCGCTCCCTCGCAGCGCGTCCATGGTGCTCACCAAGACCTGCATGGGGACGTCAGCCTCGGCGCTGATCCTCACCCGGGTCTCTTCGGGGTGACGATCGATGAGCACGGCGGCCTTCGCTTCGAGGCCGTCGTAGTCATAGTTGCTGTTCGAGGACGGGCTCGGACCGAGCAACGGGAGGGTTGGAAGGTCTCGGGCCTGGTCCTCGCCTCCGGTGCCCCGATCTCGCCGGCTGCCACTTTGAACCACAAAGCCGTCCGACCGAATGGAGACTCGAAGGTCGAGTTCGAGCTCGGAGTCTCCAGTCTCGGCGCTCGCCCTCGGACCAGAGGTCTGGGGGGGCGTGACCGTTACAGCGGCCATGCTGGCGACCTCCATGGCCAAGAGCAGCGCCGGGATCAGCAAGAACATGATGTTCATGACCGGCAAGAGGTTGGTCTCGCCAATCGGAGGGATGGGGGGCGCAGAGCGTCGTCGCACTGGAGCTCAGTCAGCCCGGGGCGCCGGATGTTCCCGGTCTCGACAGAAGCTTCGGAAACTCAGATTGAGCCGTGGGCGCCGGATCCGTCTTCGCCGCGGGAGCGAGTGCTGCCAGTTGGCCTGGGTCTCACCGGCCATGATCAGCAGGCTCCCGGTGCTGAGGGATAGGGACAGGGACCCCTTGGACTCCGCTCGAGGGCGGAGCAAAAAATCTCGCTCTGCGCCGAGGCTGAGGCTGGCGATCATCGCTCCGAGCCCGGGTTCGTCGTCGGCGTGCCAGCCCACTGTGTCGTCTCCGTCTCGGTAGTAGTTGATCAACAGCGAGTCGAAACGCCTGCCGGTCGCGGTCTCGACCGCTCCCCGGATCCGAGCGAGGAGTGGATGCCAGGGCAGGGGGCGCATCTCCAGGCCCGACCAGGTGTAGGGGCGGTCGCCGTCCGCGTACCACTGGTGCAGGCGTGGAATCGGGTGCCGCTCGCCAAAAACACGAATCGAATCGCGGCGCCAGGGCACCGCCTCGATCAACGTCCCCATCAGCGCGTCCGCATCTTCGGCCGAGTACAGCCCTCGCCGTATCCACAGCTCCGCCCCAGGGGCCTCGATCCGCGTCCAGGCGGTGGGCGACGGCGTATCGGTGAACAGCTCTGTCTGCGTCACGGTGTCTCTGTCGGCTTCAGTCCTTGGGCAGCGGATACGAAGTGTACGTCGCGACCGTTGCACTCCGCGTCTGCGACCGGCTCCCACATGTCGCTGGCGAGCTCGAAGATGGGCTCGGGCACGGTCATGGAGAAGGTCTCGCCTCGCTCACTGTTGCGGGCCAGGACCCGTTCTCGGCGCAGCGCCCGAGGAGCGTCGACCACGTGTACGACCAAGTCGATGTTCTCGGTCTCGGCGCGCCAGTAGGTCCGCTCGCGCTCGTGCCTGCGAATCAGACCGATCTCTAGGACTACGTTTGTGTTCGCGGCGATCAAGCTCGCGGCGACCCGCCAAATTTGGTCGACACATCGCTCGCAGCGCTCCACATACCAGTCCATGACCCCCTCCGCCGGGCGATCCGGGCTGAACAGCCGGGTCATCCAATCGTCGAGGGTCAGGCGCACGGCCGCGTGATCGTGGGACAGCTGGAGCCCGAAGGTCGACTTCCCTGCGCCGACCGGGCCGACGATGAGTTGAATCTGCGCCATCGCGGGGATTCTAACAGAGGCGGGCGTGCAGGTCGGGGCGCGGCGGTGTGTGACAGGGCCTCGAGGGGGGCGAAGCCTCGACCGGCGAGTTGTGAGCATAGTGTCAGCATCTGCTCGGCAAGCTGGGTGCCGATATTGGCACCCGTTTGTGCATTGGGTATGCATCAACCTGTCCTGCTCCAGTTGAAATCGGACTCCACCATCGCCAACATCAGGAGTCCCCATGTCCCGCAAGACCACTAAGAAACGCCGTCGCTTCAACCCTGAGCAAAAAAACACCATCGTCCGCCGTCACATGGTCGACGAGGTCCCCGTCTCGGACCTGTGCGACGAGTACGACCTCCAACTCAGCGTCTTCCACGGCTGGCACAAGTAGGTCGCCGACAACCTCGCTGGCGTGTTCGAGAACCTCCGGGGCGGCGAGCGAGCCCAAGCGGCCCGGTCCGGCGAGCTCGTCCTGGGCGGCGAGCGAGCCCAAGCGGCCCGGTCCGGCGAGCTCGTCCTGGGCGAGTGGGGCGACGACAAGTTGCGGCGCGCGACCAAGTGGCGGTGGGCGCCGCGTCCGTAGGGGTCGCGGCGCGGATTAGAGTCTCAGTTCAGTTCGTGAGATGGCCCACTATAGAAGCGTGCGAGAGGACCAGCCGGTGGCCCCCCCCATACGCGAAAGATGTCTCTCTTGCCGGGAGAGCTGCTCACCTGTACGTTTGCAGCATGATGCCCTTTCTGGCAAGAGCAACTTGGATGCTCATGCCGATGCTGCTGGCGGCATCGTTTACGACAGGTTGCGGAGACCGGCAGGCGGATGAAGTCCGCAACTATGAGGAGACATGCAAAAAGCACTGCGCCCAGGTCTTCGATTGCGACCCGAGTCCTGCGTCGCCTTCCGAAGAGCAATGCGTCAGCAGTTGTAGCTCTCCAAACGACTGGCTTTGGGAGAAGAAGGGGTGCAACGATGCAGCCGATGCTATGCTGATTTGCGTCTCCGAATTGAGTTGCCAGCAGTACGTCATCCATCACGAAAACCTGCAATCCTCGCCATGCATGGATGTCACCTATGACTTTTCTGTGTGCATCGCTACTAATGGAGACGATTGATGAACGTTCTGAACCACAGAGCATCTGCAATTGTTTCAAGACAAAGAAGGCTCGATCGTCGACGCAACCATCGTGCGGACACACCTCGACGCGATTCGGAGCTTGGTCATCAATCGAACATCATCGAATCCCTACACCTGCTCACGGAAGTCGACTTTCAAGGAGCTGAGGCTGAGTTTGTCGAGGCGAATAGGCACTATCTAAAGGGGGGGGCACAGTGCCTGACGTCCGCACCAAAGGCTTCTTCGATGGTCTCGTGCTGACGCTCGAAACCGGTGTCGGGCCGCTCCGAGATCAGCCGGGCAGAGCTCAAGGATCTGGTTCCACTCACACCGAAATCCTTCAGCATGAGGTATCGTATTGCTTGGGGATAGCAGGTGAGACGGTGGCTCGCCGGGGACGAACGCGAACTGGCGGGGTCCGAGCCCTCGGAGTTGGGGCTTGGTGTGGAGTTGGCCGATGGTTGACCAATCGTGGCCAAAACTGGGCAACCTGGGTCGAAATCGGTCAACCTCGACCTTCTGTGCCCTAAGCAGCGGCGTTTTGTGGAGCTTTTCGCCGGTCACCCCGACCGGGCAACCGACCCCCCTCGAGCCGCGTGGGAGTGCGTGTGGCGGTCCGGGTACCAGGGCGGTAGCGAGCGCTCGCCCTTTCCAGAGGACGCCCAGCGTCGCAAGAGGCTCTCTCACCAGTCCTCGAAGTGCCTGCACAACCCCACGATCGCCGCCCACCTTGCAGAACTCGACGCCAACGCCGCGTCGGTGTTCGCCGCCTCCCCGGAAGGTGTTGCGGTGCGGGAGCACGCCGCCCAGGTCGAGCTCGGCAGGCTCGACGCCGAGGAGCTGGCCGCGGCCAACCTCCAAATCATCGCCTCCATCGCCCACCACGACCCTCGCCGAGTGATGTCGTGGACCCAGACATCCATCGAGGTGCTGGACTCGAACGACCTCGAGCCCCACGAGGCCATCCTCGTCCGGGAGGTCCGGCACGAAGACATCTACGCCAAGGACGGGTCCACGACCCACGTCACCACGGTGAAGCTCGCCGGCCGAGCGCCCTACGTGAAGATGCTCGAGCAGCGCGTAGGCAAGCTCGCCCCCCTCCGTGTAGAGCACTCAGGCCCTGGTGGGGGGTCCATCTCTCATGAGCACGAGCTCGAGCCCCCGACCGCTTCCGTCCTCGTCGAGCTCGCCAGGGGCCTTCTCGGCTGCGTCCCGGCCTCTACGGTCAGCGACGACAGCGTTCAGCTCGAGGACGTCGTCACCGTGCTCCGGCGCTGGGCGGCCGACGACGACCCCGAGGTGCTCGAGCCCGAGCTGCTCTTCAACAAGGATGCATGGCAGGAGACGAGGGCCCGCTACCTCGTTGACGACGCCTAGCCAGCGCTTGGGCCGGATTGGAAACGCAAAACCTGCGGACAATATTATGGCCTATTCGGAGGCTTCAGCTCTTATGCGTTCCTGTTAATGATAGTAACTAAGATATGGCAAGCAAAGCTCTCCTAAGAAAGAAGATTCGCGAAGTTCAGAAGGATATCGATCAACTCAATAATAGGCTGGAGTTGCTTGAGTCCAACCCAGACGAAGCTCTTCGGGGGACCTTCAAGGAATGGGTGGAGAAGGCTAAAGAGGCCGGCCGGCTGGGTCTCGACGAAGCTGACTTGAATGACGATGGAACCATCGACATTGATGAGCTAGCGGAAGCCGTAGTGGACTACATCGACGAGAAGGTTGACCTCGGGCTTTATGAGCCAATCATGGACGTCGCCGTAAAGATCATCGCTGCTGTTGCAGTTGAGGTCTACAAGGGAACTGACGACCGGGTTCGGCGTCGTCTGAAGCGTAGGAAGGTGCGACTGGCGTCACTCGAAGTGCGTTTGGAGAATGCGTAGAGTCGCGCCATCCGGCCCGGTGGTCAAGCGTGAACAGGCTTCGGGGCGGCCCCATTGGAGTAATCCCGGGCCGGTTCGCCGGTTCGCCGGTCCACCCCACTCCGCCGCGAAGCTTCTCGAGTCCCGTGCCAGTCCTGGCGCGGGATTTTGGAATTTCCGGGGGGATCGAACGCCCTCGAGCTGCGACAGTGGGACCGACGACGCCCGACGACGCCCCGCAGTGCCGGATCCTCTACGACGAGGGCAACGTCTACGTCCCCCCAGGGCACGGCCGAGGCCTACCTCGAGGCCCTCGCCACCGTGGGGATGGGGCGCGGGCTCGATGTAGAGGCCGCCCGCCGAGAGCTCACCGAACTCCTGATGGCTGCTGGGGGTGCCGTCTGGCTTAGACGCCGAGTCTGGGGAGACCTCGGAGTGGCGCTGGCGATCGAAGGCCCTGGGCCTCGACGTCCAGGCCCACGTCGACTTCGACGGCGAGCTCGCTGTCGTTGTCCGGGTCCGGGTGCAAGGTGACCGGAGTCGCCAGCAGGGCAGGGCTCGCCGGAAGTGCGGCAGGGGGTGAGTCGCTACCCGTCGAGGTCCCCGAGGACCTTGTCGGCGAGCTCGGGGTGCCCCCGGCGGCGGAGCGCCCACGCGACCACCCTCACCGGGTCGCTGGCGTCCAACGGGGCACGAGACGCCGCAGAGACCGTGGTGCGGAGCACCTGCCGCGAGACCCCGCCCAGCCACGCGATCCAGCCGTATCCGCAGTCGGGAGGCCCGCGCCGACGCCTCCCCATCGACCGCTTCGCCTGGAGGAACGCCAGGTCGATCGCTGGCTGGGAAGCCCGGGACGCTGAGACCCGGAGGTCCATCTAGCCATTCTGACCGGTGAGCCGCGACCAGGCGGAGTACTTCGCCGAGCGCCAGGCGGAGCACCGCAGGGAGGGCCTGTGCCTCTGGTGCGATCGCCCGGTTCACCGAGCCTTCGTCGTGCGGTCGAGTCAACGGACCGCACATGAGACGGTCGGTACAGGCCCTTGAGGTCGTCCCCGTCGATGACCGCGAACGGGGTCCACGAGGCCTCGGCCCGCTGGAGGAAGGCGGCTATCTTGCTCATGGGAAGGTGTTGGTCGAGCGGGGGCTCGACGAGGGCATCGATGACCTTCGCGTCGAGGGAGCTCGCCAGCCCGAGCTCGTGCGTATCGAGGACGACCGAAATGCCGCCTCCGCCCAAGAACCACCGGCGCGCCCGGTGGTGCTCGCAGACCAGCGTGGGGGTTCCACCCTGCACTGCAATCAGCGCCAGGACTACAGCGAGGCTGTCGGTCCGCGGGCGTGCCGTGGGAGCTGCCTGGACCTGGTCACGAACCGGACGTGGTGTCGGTCGAGACCCGCGAGGTGCTGGCACATGTGTTTCGGCGGTTCGAGGCCCACGAGCGTGGGCGTCCGCTGAGGCGCGTTGCCGTGCGTGTGGTGAACTCGATCGTGTTGAGAGGGGGCTCGAGGCCCTCTCCGGCACGTGCTGGGTTTCCCGCGGCGATGCTCGGTCCGATCTGCTGCGCATCCCAGAGCGTGGTGTCGCTTTCGGTCGTGGTCGGGTCGTGCTCGCCCTACACTAAATTATGAGGCTGCTGCTGTCTCACCCTTGTTGGCACAGAGGGCTCTGACCAACTGAGCTACAAGCCCGGAGCCCACCGATTCAAGGTGATCCGGTGAGCGGTATATCAAACCATTCGTGAACGCGTATCCCAAACCGAAACATAATTGTACTTTCTATCGACATCGACTCCGTCAGAGTCGACGAGTCCCGCAGGGCGGACTCGAACCGCCTTCTCTCGGGCTTCAACCGAGTGCTTGATCCCATTCAGCTTCTGCGGGAAATACGGCCGCCGAAGCGGCCGACCTCGCCTCGGCGAGGGGGGGGACTAAAGGTGTCGCCAGTCCATAGTGGTTTGCTCCTTTCGAGGGTTCGCCGCGCGCAGCCCACTCGGGGCGCGCGACGTGTGTGCCCGCAGGCACGTTACTGGGGACAGGATTCGAACCTGCGTGAGGCGGATTATGATCCCGCTGCCTCGCCGCTCGGCCACCCCAGTGTGTAGCGATAGACTCCCCCGGGTTCGAACCGGGCACCTACGCCGTGTGAAAGCGTCGCTCTACCCAATGAGCTAGGAATCTGAGTGTGGGGCCCCCGTCCGGGGCAGTCGGGCAGTCGAGCAGCCCCACACCCCGGGAAGAGGCAGTTTGCGAGAGCTGCCTGTGACTCGATCGGCCCGGCTGGAGTTGAACCAGCGTCTCCCGCTTATCAGGCGGATAGTCTGACCGTTGAAATACGGGCCGGTTGTCGCCTGTGTCCTGGACTCGACCCGGACTCGATCAAGCTTTGATCGGGGGTCGATCAGAGCTTGGTCGGGCGACCATCTTCGCTCGAAGCGAGCGCGCGCTGCTGAACATAATCAGTGCGCTGCGAGCGTCGACGCGAATGTAGACCGGCGTGTGAGTCACAAAGCGAAACATGGCAATTCTACCTATCTTTCCAACGTCCTACCATCGGACGAGCTCAATGCTCGCGGCCCGGAGGGCCCTTCCAACAACGTCGCTTGGCGACGAGAGAGGAAATAGCGTGGGTCGAGAGAGTGTCAAGAAAAAAATTCCGGAGAATCGAAACGGGCTGCTGCTCGGCGGAGAGAACGGTCGTTCTCGGTGGCGGAGGGCCCTCGGTTTAAGGGAAACCAACGCTTCGAGAGTGGACTTGAGGTACGGTCCTCCCGTGGAGGTATCCCCCCGATGAAAAGCACGATTCTCAAGGCCCTGTTGATGACCCTTCCCCTGGCTGTGGTGGCGCTCCCTGCCCGTGCGGCGCCGCCAGAGGAAGGGGCCGAGACCGAGGAACCGAGCGAGGAGGAGGCCCTCGCAGACGACATCTTGATGGTGATCGACCTTCCCTTGGTCGTGGACGAGGCCCGGGAAGAGGGCATCGACGAGGCCGAGCTCGACGAGGCTCTGGCGGCGGCCGAGGAGGCCGGGGTCTCGGCAGGCGATATGACCGAGGCCGTCAGCGAGGAGACGAAGCAGGTCAAGGCCAAGGGCAAGCGCAAGGCCTTCGGGCTCTGGGTCCGGCGGGAGGTCGCCTCTGGTCTCCGTGGTCAGGAGTTGGCCCAGAAGATCCGCGATCGGAAAGCCGAGATCGCGGAGATGAGTGAGGAGGAGAAGGCCGAACTCGACGCCAAGATCGCTGCGTGGGGAAAAAAACGGGCGAAGCGACGCGAGAAGCTGCACGCGCTCCGCAAAAAGCTCCGCGAAGATGGGCGCGAGTTGGAGCTGACGGGCAAAGAACGCCACGCCGCCCTACTCCTCGAGGTCGAGAAGCGCCACGCCGAGGCCAAGGCCGAGTTCAAGGCTGCCAAGAAAGCCAAGAACAAACACGAGGCGCACAAGGACCAGCACGAGGCGCACAAGAACAAACACGAGGCACACAAGGATAAAGACGAGGCGCACAAGGACAAAGACGAGGCGCACAAGGACAAAGACGAGGCGCACAAGGACAAACACGAGGCGCACAAGGACAAGCACAACCCGGGCGGTCCCAACGGTCCTCACGGCAAGAACAAGCCGGTCAAAAAGGGCGCGGGCAAGCAGGGCCCCGGGAAGATCAAGTGAGGGAGGCGACCATGCGCATGTTCATCAAGACCACAATGATCGGGTTGTTTGCGAGCCTCTCCCTGAGCCTCGTCGCTTGCGAAAGCGGTGCGGACGACAAACAAGCCGCGAAGAAGGACGACAAGGCTCAGGCGACGGCGGAGGCGGGAGCGGGAGCCGGAGCCGAGGGAGCCGAGGTCGAAGAAGGTGAAGCCGGTGCTGTGGAGCCGGGCGCGGACGAGGCGATGTCCGATCTCGATCCGAAGGTCGAGCAGGCCGTGACCGTGGCCAACGCGATCGCTGCCGACCCGGGTGAGGCCGACTCGATTCTCGCGGAGGCGGGCCTCGACCGGAATTCCTTCGAGGCCCTGATCTACGAGATCGCGCGCGACCCGGAGCTCTCGAAGAGCTACGCGATCGCCCGCGATGCTTGAGTGAAGGACCAGAGCGGGCGGCAGACCTCCGCCTGCTTTTGCTGTCACGGTCCGCCCCAGTGCTTCGGAGCGGGCCGTGACTAGTCTCAAGTATATGAAAATACTCGGTTATTTATTGTCAGGTGACGTTCGGGCCGAGCTTGAATAGGTTTCGGTGCCTTGGCGCGGAGGAAGAAAAAGAAACGCAAGCTCGGAGACGAGCTGCTCGCGGAGAACCGCAAAGCGCACCACGACTATCTGATCCTCGAGGAGATGGAGGCAGGGATGGTTTTGGTGGGCAGCGAGGTCAAGTCGATCCGCGACCGGAAGATCAGCATCAAAGAGGCCTTCTGCCAGTTTCGTCGCGGCGAACTGTTTTTGATGCAGGCCCACATCGGGGAGTTCCCCCAGGCCCACGCGCGCAACCATGCGCCGCTGCGGTCGCGGAAGCTGCTGCTCCATCGGCGCGAGCTCGACCGCTGGTACGGCGCCACGAAGGTCCAAGGTCTGACGATCGTGCCCTTGGCGGTCTACGTCCGGGCGCGGCGGCTCAAGCTGCTCATCGGCCTGGCGCGCGGTAAAAAACACCACGACAAGCGGGCTGCGATCAAAGAGCGGGAGCAGAACCGCGAGATGCAGCGAGCGCTGCGCGAGCACAACTGAGGGCGGCGGCGGGATCGGTCGCTGTCGTCGCAGGATTCAGGTCGATGGCGCGAGCTCGTCGGCGCGCGCGTCGATGGTGTCGGCGAGTGCAGGAAGGTGCTCGAGTCCCCTCGGGTCCTGGCATTTCGCGCTGACGGCCCGCTTCCAGGCTTTGGTCCCTGGGCGACCCGTGAACAGGTTCATGAGCGGGCGCAGGAGGGTGGTCGGGCTGGGCCCGCGCTGCTTGCCCTGGGCATCTCGGTAGCCGCCGAGGTGGGCGTTCACATGTTCGAGGTAGGCCTCGATCACGGCGCCGCGGGAGGGCGCCGATTCAGTGGAAGCCCGCTCGGGGAAGAAGCGCGCGTCGACCTCGGCGAAGATCCATGGGTCGTCCCACGCGGCGCGCCCGATCATGACTGCGTCGACCCACTGGAGCTGCTCGGCCGCGGCGTCGAGGGTCCGCAGGCCCCCGTTGATCTCGATGCACAGATCCGGGCGCTCCCGCTTGAGGCGGTGGACGTCGGCGTAGCGCAGCGGGGGCACGTTGCGGTTTTGTTTTGGGGAGAGGCCGGCGAGCCATGCTTTGCGCGCGTGGACTGTGAATCGGTGGGCGCCCGCGTCGGCGACGATGCGGACGAACTCGAACATGTCCTCGTAGCGGTCGAACTCGTCGACGCCGATGCGATGCTTGACCGTGATCGGCACCGAGACGGCGCCGCGCAGGGCCGCGACACAGTCGGCGACACGCTGGGGTTCGCGCATGAGGCAGGCCCCAAAATGGCCGCTCTGGACGCGGTCCGAGGGGCAGCCGATGTTGAGGTTGATCTCGTCGTAGCCCCGAGCGACCGCGATGCGGGCGCAGGCGACGAGCTGTGCAGGGTCGTCCCCGCCGAGCTGGAGGGCCAGAGGATGTTCGTCGGTATGGAAGCCCAGCACCCGGTCACGATCCCCGTGGAGGACCGCTGGACAGGTGACCATCTCGGTGTAGAGCAGGGTGTACCGGCTGATCAGCCGCATGAGTCGCCGGAAATGGCGATCACTCCGGTCCATCATCGGGGCGACACTGATGGGCCGAATTGGGGCACATGAACGATCTCCCAGCCCTCCTGATGTAGGGGAGCCCACGAATGTGGATTCCCTGGGCGTTTCGCGAGGCATGGAAGAAGCTGCGGCTGAGTTTGGGGGCGGTGGTGCTCAAACCCCGTACAAGGGTCTGTGTGGGGCTTTTAGCGGGGATTTGCAAGCTCGCCGAAATGTTCATTTTTCGCCCGAACCCCAACTCACCGAAAAAAATGCTCCCAATAGCGCGGAGGGGCTTGGATTTGAGAACGTGCACCGATAGACTCCGCAGCGGATTTACTCCACCCCCACCGACCGACTGAGGATCCCGACCATGAACAAGTTTCGTTCCCTTCTCGCCCTTGTTGCCCTCGCCCCCATGCTCGCCGCTTGCGCTCCCGCGCCTGAGGATGTTTGCCAACACGTCGTCGACCTGATGAAAAAGGAGCTCGGCGACCAAGTAGACATGTCCGACGACGACATCAAAGAGATCAAGGACACCTGCGTCAAAGAGGCCGAGAAAGAGAAAGAGATGCAGGGCGCCATCGAGTACAAGAAGCAAGCCAAGTGCGTCATGGCTGCCTCCTCCTTCGAGGAGCTTGAGAAGTGTGAAGAGGACGACAAAAAGGACTGAGTTCCGTTTTGTTTTCGCCCATCACTTCCGATGGGTCCAGGCTCAACCCTCGAGGGTTGAGCCTTTTCTTTTTGTGCGACCTCCCTCAGGGGATCGGGCCTCAGGGGATCGGCCCTCAGGGGATCGGGCCTCAGGGGATCGGCCCTCAGGGGATCGGCAGGGTCGTGGGCGGGGTGCCGCTGCAGGTCCACCGGAACCCGTCGAGCAGCACGACGGAATCGTAGTCGCCGTCGCTGAGATCGAAGACCGCGAGCACCAGCTCGATGGTCTCGCCTGGGTGCAGGCCGACGTCCGTGGTCAGCCATCGCGTGCCCGCGTGGCCCTCCATGGCGAAGCCGTCGAGCTCGTCGGCGACGTAGTCCGTGAACCCGGCGTTGACCGTGATCGGGTTGCCGACGGCGTCGAAGGAGATGTTGCCGGTCCAGGTTTCGGACTCGAGCCAGGCCACGAACATGTCGTTGAAGCCGCCGTCGTCGAAGTCGGGCCACTCGACGGAGAGGAAGGCGAAGTCGAAGGCCAGGCCTCGGGTGGTCTCGGGCACGGTCAAACCGATGCGCAGCTCCGTGTAGTCCCAGACCTCGCAGCCGATCCCGCAGGCCGACCACTGCTCGAACAAGGTGTTGGAGCAGTCGCCCATCCCGATCAGGGAGGGGTCGTCGACACAGGTCAGGACATCGTCGACGGGGAGGACGGTGATCGGTGCGGGGAGTTCGCTCGGTCCGACACCGAAGTTCGTAGTCGGACAGACGGAGGGGTCCTGGCAGCCCAGGGAGCCGAGCTGCTCTTGGGAGAGGGCCAATTCAGCGGCCCGACCAGTGGACAGAATGAGGAATTTTTCGCCCTCTCGGGGGGCGTAGGGACCCAGGGTGCCCTCGTGCGAGATGGAGCTTCCCGGCGGTCCCGCGATCGCCCCCGACGCGGGGGTGCCCCCGAGGCAGTCCAGGCCTATCGTCTGGAGGGGATCGTCACTCTCGGTGTCGCAGCTGACCGGGACTGGGGGCTCGCAGGTCGCGTCGGGGATGTCGAGGGAGGGCAGGTCGCCCTCGTCGGAGTCGCTCCCGTCGCTTCCAAAGTCATCGTCGAGGGCGTCCACGCCGATGAGCGCGCTGTAGCGACAGCCGGTCAGCGAGCAGATCGAGGACAGGGAGAAGAGCGCGGTGAGGCTGAGCGCGAGCGGTTCGGGGCTCCAAGTGAGGGGCCCCGGAGGCTCGCTAGCGCGGCGGAGGAACACGGACGACGAGCCTAACAGCCCGCGGTGAAAGCCCTCGACCCCTCGCCTGGAGCCGTTCAGGGCTCGAGGGCTTCGCGGACGCGCCGAGAGAGAGGGCCGTTGGGCCAGCGCTCGAGGTAGGCGTCGGCCTTGGTTTGGGCTTCGTCGCTGCGGCCGAGGCCAACCAGGGCCAAGATCGCGTACCCGCGTCGCTCCTGGATCATGGCGCCCTTGGGAAACAGGCGCTCCGCCTGTTTGGTGAGGGCCAGGGCCTCGGCGGGATCGGTGGCTAGGGCCTTGCGGGCGGCGTTGAGCTGGCGGGCCTCGTCGGCGGCGCTCGGCGCAGGAGCGGGCTTGGGCTTGGAGGGTCGCGGATCTCTGTTCTGCGCGACGAGCGGAGGCGCCGATGCGAGGGTGTCGGTCTCGCCCGGGCCCTCCGCGAGGGTGTCGGTCCCAGGGAGGGCATCGGTCCCAGGGAGGGCATCGGTCCCAGGCGCGTCCTCCGGTTCGGGAATGGCGGATCCGGAGTCGCTCGTTTTAGGTGTGTGTAGGGCGCTGAGTTCGGCCCTGTGCTCGTCGGTGGTGTGGGCCTGCGCCGTGGTGTTCGAGTCGTCGCCGCTCGCCCACCACAGCAGCACGGCCACCCCGACGAGGGCGGCCGCACCGGTGAACCAGCCCAGGGTCCGCGGCCCAGACACGGACCCACCACGCGGAACGGTCACCGCGCCGGAGGTGGCGGCTTGAAAACGGGTGAGGCCAGCGTCGACGGGATAGGAGACGGCCGCGTGGGTGCTGGCCAGCTCGAGGTCGTGGCGCAACAGGGGATCGACGCTCGCGTCCGCGAGCAGGCGCGTGGGCTCTTGAGAGAGGTGGTTCATGTCATCACCGCGGTCTGGGACTGGGAGGGGCGGCGGGCGCGGGCGCCCCTGTTTTGGAGGCGAGCGTGCGCCTCTTTGAACTGTTTGCGGGCCTTGTGCAGGCGCGAGTACACGGTGCCGATGGGGATCTCGAATGAGGCGGCGATCGCCGAGCAGGGCTCACCCTGAAGCTCGAACAGCACAAAGATCGCGCGGCGCTCGGGCTCGAGGCTGTCGAGGGCGTGCTGGACGCGATCGAGGGCCTCTGTGGTCTCTGCGGCGCGAGACGGGTCGACTTCGCGACTGTGGGCATCGATGACCCGGTCCTGGTCGGGCTGCTCGCGGGAGCGCCGCTTGCTCCGGCGGGCCACCGAGGCCACACGAATGGCGATCTCGGCGAGCCAGGTGGTCGGACGGGCACGCCCGTCTTCGATGAAGCCACCGCGCCGATGGGCGACCAGGAAGACCTCTTGGACGAGGTCGTCGACCTCCGCCGGCTGGGAACCCAAGCGGTGGAGAAAGTTGGCCACAAAGGCGGCGTGCGCCCGAAAGAGCGCGGCCGCGTCGTGGTGCTGGGCCTGGCCGGGCGCGGACATCCAACTGAGTGTATGGGCTCAGCCCACCGATCCTTCATTTTCCATTTTCGCTTGGGTGGCGCCTTGTGCGGAGCGCGCGATCCGGCAAACGCAGGTCGATCAAAAGTTGATCCGGGGACCCACCGAGACGACCAGACCGATCGGGGGGAATCGCACCGTGTCGATGTTGGCGCCTGCTTCACTGTCGACCTCGAGCTCGGTGCGGAGGGTGGGGACCACGCCCTCGATCCTGATTTCGAGACCCAGGGGTCCGACCAGGTGCACGAGCACGTCGACACCGACGATCCCGGCGAACCACGGGAGGGCGCGCCTGAAATTGCTGCTGTAGCCCCGACCCTGGGACACGGAGGCCCCGCCAGCGAAACCCGCGCAGAGCCGAAGGCGGACCGCGAGCGGGGCCGTGCCCCAACACAGATCGAAGCGGCCAGTGGCGATAGAGGTGGCCACGGTGCCCGCGCCGAGCGGGTAGCCGGGGAGGTGGGTGGTCGAGACACCGATCCGAATGTCCAGGTGATCTGTGGGCCAGACATCGAAGCTCAGTGCTCCGCCGGCGCTGAGGCGCGGGGCGACTCCCGCATAGAGCCCAGCCACCGCGCTCAGGCCCATGCGTGGGCGAGCGCGACGCTCTGGTGGCCGGGGATCCTCGAAGTCGGGCAGGTCACCCTCACCGGCCTCGATTGGAGGAGGTGTGTCGACCTCCACGGGTACGGGGGAAGGTGGTGGAACGATCCCCAGCTCGGTGGCCAGCGTGTCGTCGAGGGCGATGGCGATGGCGAGGGCGAGGACCGCGTGAAGGTCCGCGCAGCGCTCGGGGGCGCGCTCGAAGTCTCGGTGAACGGCGATGTGGGTGTCGACGTGGACATCGAAGCCGACCCGGCGGGGATCGTCGGTGTCGCCGTGGACGACGACCGTGACCCGCTGGGCGAGGGCATCGTCGTCGCGCCAGCTCCGGATCCCCTCGACCAGGGTCTCCGTGTGGAGGCAGGTCGCGCCAGGGGTGAGGCTCACGGCGTCGGCGAGCGTCCACTCGGGGGCCATCTCGGGGGCGGTGTCCGGGGCGGGAGACTCTGGGGGTCCGCCGACCGCGGCCGGTGTCCAGGCGAGGGCGAGGGCGAGGGCCATCGCAGGCAGAATTCGGGAGTCGAGAGGGGGTCCTGACCGGCGGCTCAAAAGTCGTCCTCCTCGTCCTCCCCCTCCTGCGAGCGGGTCGGGCCTTCGAGCGTATGGAACTCGAGCTGCGCGATCTCGCTCGGGGCCGGTGCTCGAGGTGGGGACCGCTGGGCCCCACCGTCGACCGACCCGCCCGCGCGCTCCCGGTCACCGCGGACGGCCACGAGCGCGCCCTCGTCGGCCGCTCGCTCGGTCCACGCACCCTCTGGAGCGGCCTCGCTCGAGGGGCACAGCTCGTGGAGGGGGCACACCGGACAGGCGGGAGCGATGGCCGTGCACAGGTGGCGACCGTGGAGGATAAGGCGGTGGCTCAGGGCGATCCACGTGTCACGAGGGGCGAGTGCACAGAGCTGGGCCTCGATCGCGGGCGGTCGTTTTCCGGCCGGGACCAGGCCCAGGCGCGCGCTGACCCGAGCGACGTGGGTGTCGACGACGATCCCACTGGCGACCCCAAAGGCGACCCCCAGCACCAAGTTCGCGGTCTTGTGGGAAGCGCCTGGGAGGGCGGTGAGGGCCTCGTGGGTCTGTGGGACCCGGCCCTCGTGGTCGGCGACGAGGGCGGCTGCGCACGCCTGGATCGCCTTGGCCTTCTTGCGGAAGTAGCCGCTGCGCTTGATGACGATCTCGAGCTCGTCGAGGGGCGCATCGGCGAGCGCGGCCGGGTCGGGCCAGCGCGCGAACAGGGCCGGCCGGATCTCGTTGATCACCGCGTCCTTGGCCTGTGCGCTCAAGATCGTGACCACCAGGAGCTCCCACGGGTCGCTATGGTCGAGTTCGCACGCCGGGTCGGGCATGGCCGCTGTGAGGCGCGCGTCGACCTCGGCCAGGAGGTCTGCGGGGTCGGTGGGTCGGGGAGCCACCGCTGAGTCTATCGCGGAGCAGGCCCAGCTCCCAAGCCAGACGTCGCGCTTGGGTTTGGGAGTCTCGCCGCACCAAATCCGAACAGCTGCGATTTTTGTGGGGCGCGAGACGAGGGCGGGGCGTGTTAGCCTGCGTCGGGGTCCAGCGGCGTCGTCGCCCTGACCACGGACACAGCAGCGATGCGATATCTGAGCGTTCCACTCGCACTGACCACCGCGGTCACGATGATCTCGAGCCTCACCCTGGCGCCCTCGATGGCGGCAGCGGCTAACCCCGGTGTACTCGTGGGTCCATCCATCGACCGTGCAGGCGCCGAGCTTCGCGCCGCGGCTCCGGCCGAGGAGATGAGCGACGAAGAGAAGATGGAACAGGCCAAGGGTCTGTACATCGCGGCCGAGGGCCTCGCAGCCGATGACAACTGGGTCGCGGCCGTGCCCCTCTACGAGCAGGCGTACTACTTGGTGCCGAGCAAACACGGCTTCGCGCACAAGGTCGGCGTGGCCGCGTTTCGAGCCGACGACTGCGACAAGGCCTACGAGTACCTGACCCACTTCATCACCTACGCCGAAGACGCGAAGTTCGATGAGAAGCGGGCCGAGGCAGAGGGGATCCTGGCTGAGATCGAAGAGCGGGGCTGTCGGGCACCGGAGCCGGAGCCCGAGCCGGAACCCGAGCCGGAGAACCCGATGTCGGAGGAGAACCCCTTCGACTCGGGAGACACCACGTCCACGGACACAGACAAAAAAAAGGGTGGCAACGGCCTGCTCATCGGCGGCATCGCGCTGGCTGTCGTCGGTGCCGGCGGTGTCGGTCTCGGGGCGGCCGGCCTGGGGATCAGCTCGTCGCGTGTGGGTGAACTCGAGACCCTCGCCTCGCCGGCGACGACCACGGGTTACCCGGCGGGTGACTACTCTTGCAGCGGTTCGGGCGGGTGCCCCCCGGACCTCGAGGCCGACGTGAAGCGCTGGAACGCGATCGGCTACGTGGGCCTCGGGGTCGGCGGAGCGCTGTTGATCACGGGTATCGCGTTGATCGCCGTGCACGCCATCAAAAAGAAGAAGAGCGGGGGCGCGAGCGCGTCGCTTCAGGGCCCGACCCTGACCGGCCTGGGCCCGATGATGCTCCGCGGTGGCGGTGGTGGAGCGAGCGCCGAGATTCGCTTTTAGCCCTGCCAAACTGATGGCTGACGGCCGATTCAAGACGAGCCCGCCGGTGTAGACCGACGGGCTCGTTTGTTTGGGTTTTGGGGATTGGGTTTGGGGATTGGGCCCGATGGTGTTTCGCCGGGTCAGGCTTGGCCGCGGCGTCGGACCAGGCCGAAGAGACCGAGGGCCAGGAGTCCGAACAGGGCGCCCCCAGGGGGACGGTCCTCGGGGTCCATGGAGCACGAACAGCCACCGCTGGGCAGACCGGGGATCTTCCTGCGCGCCGAGTTGTTGTGGTTTTTGAGCATGGCGTCGATGGCCTCCGTATTGTCGACGAGGCTGATGAGGGGGGCGTTCTTCGCCATGTTCTCCTGATCGACCTCCTCCTCCCACGGCATCTGTTCGTCGAACTCGGGCCAGGTCATGTCGATCTGCTCGGGGAACAGGACCTCCCGACCGTCGGGGAGGGTGACCGTCGCCGAGCCGTCGCAGTGGTTGGTCTGCTGGGCGACCCGCGTGGCGGGGACATCGGGGAGCGTGTCGTTGACCCGGAACATGGGGTCTTCTCCCATCTCGGCCGCCGAGATGGTGGTGTACATGCGTGTCAGGTAGGCGTTGTCCCGGATCAAGGTGGAGGCCGCGAGCCCCGGCTGGACCACGCGCTCGTCGAGCATGGCGGAGAAGGCCGCGGCGTCCCAGCTCTCGAGATCGATGTCCTCGACGTAGCACTCGAGGCAGGCGTAGAAGTCGACCGCGTCGACGTCGACGGGGACGGGGATGAACTGGTCGAGGATGCCCTCGACCAGGGGATGGTTGTAGTTGCACTCGGCGCTTTGCTCGGGGTGGCAACTCATCAGCCCCTGCACGTCGAGTATGTGTACGACCTCCACGGGGCTGTCCACATAACCGACGAACAGGTCTGCGTCCCAGAACTTGCTGAACACCGCAGAGGTGTCGATGACCGCGGTCGATCCGGCGTACTCGGTGACGAAGGCGTTGCCGTCGGCCCCGCCGGCGTCCACTGCCATGGTGATGACTTCCCTGTAGTTGGCGGCCGAGTCGAGCCAGTCGAGCTTGAGCGGGTTGACCTGCACGTGCCGGTAGTTCACCGGCACAGTCCGAGCTTCTTGAAGGAAAAAGGTGCGGATGTCCATGTTCTCCGCAGCGGCGATGGCCGTGAGCCTGAGCGGGAGACAGGCCTCCGTGCCCGGGTAGCGGATGACGATCGGGTGGATGTCGGAGAGCCCGGTGTCGGCCGAGAGTTTCATGGCCGCGAACAGGAAGCCCTCCTCGAGATACTGGGCCAAGATGGGCTCGGCGTTGGGGTCTTGCTGATAGCCGTTGTCGCCGAGCCACTGCATGATGCTCGCGACCGAGTCGCCGTCGAGGACCGCGAGATCGAAGGTCCCCACGCTGCCCTGGAACACGACGTCGATCTCGTCTTGGCCGCCCTCGTCGCCGCCTTCATCACCCCATCCGTCTTCCGATCCACCCGAGTCCAGGGGTCCGCCAGACTCGCCCTCTCCTATCTCGTCTTCTTCGCCGCAAAAGTCGGTGGTCGTGGTCATCCCGTAGCTGGGCACGCTGCCCGCGAGCAGGGCGTCGAACATGAGTTGGGATCCGACCTCGAACTCGGGGACGGCGCTGACCGGGATCAACCAGGCGAAGCTCTCCGCGCCGCTGTCGGGATCGATCTGGATCTGGATATGGGCCTCGACGTAGCCGTCACCGATGTGAAACGCGATATTTTCCCCGGTCTGGTCGACCGGCATGACAGGCGTGTTGGCTGGGCCCGAAACGTCACAAAAGTTTCCGCCGCAGGCCTGCGCGACACTGGGCACGAGCAGGGGAGCTGCAAGGGCGAGGGCGGTTCCGGCGAGGATGGAGGCGAGTTGGACGCTGCGTTTCATGTGGGTCTCGGGTTCGGTGACAACCAGGGAGTGCCAGGAGCGACCAGGTCGATCAGGTTGATCAGGTCGATCAGGTCGATCAGGTCGATCAGGTCGATCAGGTCGATCAGAATGTAGTGAACCCCGAGGAGCGCTCGCGCCTCGGGGTTCATCAAATTGGGGGCGGGGCTGGATGCGGCCGCGCAACGCCGATCGCCTCGCTCAGCTCACCTTGACCGGCAGGGGGATGTCGTCCTCCCGCTCGATACCCGCCCGCATCAGCTGTTCAGAGTGGTCGCCGCAGAAAGGGGCGCTCAGGCCTGTGCTGTCGAGGTGTTGCGCGCCCAGCCACAGCCCGCCTGTGGCCACGAGGATGATCAGCGAGGAGATGGTGGCGAGGCGGTGTAGGCGGTTCATCGGAGGGCTTCCAAGCGGTGGCTATCTTGGAGGTACCGAGGCCGCGACGTTTCGATCAGGGGCGGGACGAGAAAGTCGTGATTGTGCCGAGTTTGGACCCTGGCGTGGACTTCGGCGGCTCGAGCTGCGTTCGCGGACGGCGGGCTGAGCGCTGTCCCGACCGAGGCTCAGGCTCCGAACAGGTAGCCGAGCTTCATGAACAGGACATCCTCGTGTTGGGCGGCGTCGGCCCCGAGGTTGGTGAGTCCGCGAATGGGGAGGTTGCGGACCAGGCCATCGGACTCGGTCAGCGCGGTGCGGTGGGTATAGGCGACGAACAGGAAGCTCCCCGGGAGGTACTCCCAGCGCAGGATCGAGTTGCTGATCAAGGTCGTGAACCCGCGGTCGACGTCGCCGTACCAGGGGTCACGGGCGATCGGGACCAGCTGGTCGGGCGCGGCGAGCTCGAAGAACTGGGCGTGGTGTGCGGTCGAGTACAGCAGTTGGTTGTAGCTGGTCAGGGACAGGCGGGGGGTGATCGCCAAGGTCCCTCGTAGGTTGATGTCGGTGGTCAGCAAGGTCGCCCGCGCGAAGATCGGGGTCTCGTCGAACTCGCGCTCGGCGACCCAGCGCGGGCGCCCAAAACTGCCGTGCCAGGCCCCACCCAAGCTGATCTGGAGCCGATCGATGGGCCGCAGGCCGAGGTCCAGGAACAGGTCGGGGCCGGGGCGCCCAGCCTGCTCTCCGTAGTTGCCTCCGATGCTAGCCGAGACCCGTTTGTTGCGAGGGCTGGAGATCCTTGTGCCGGTCCACCAGTGCAGGGGCACCTCGTAGGGGATGTTGCCACGGGTCTCGAACAGGTCGAGCTGGGGCAGGTGCCCGCCCGCAAATGCCGAGAACTGCCACAGCTTCAGGGTCTCGAGGGTCCAGTTGGTGTTCGCTCGCTTCTGCGTGAGCTGGCCGGAGAAGCTCGCGGCGACGTCGACGTTGAGCTGCGCGGACATGTAGCGGATCGGGCCGACCGGGCGAGCGTTGAACAGGCGGACGCTGGTCGACCCGCCCGCGTAGTTGTTGGAGGTCATGAACCCGAGATCCGAGAAGTTGGCCTCGGGGGTCAAAAACTCGCCCTCGAGGGCCCAGCGGGTGCGCTTGCCCGAGCGCACCAGCGAGGTGTTGCCGCCCATGCCCGAGCGCTCGCCATCGTGGGTGGCGATGACCTGGGCGCCGTGGGTCCAGCGCTTGCGGACGTTGATGTTGTAGTCGACGCCGCCGGTCACGGCCTCTGGGGCGTCGCCCGCCCGCGCGACGTTGGTGACGATCCCACCGACCCAGGTTTGGGGATCGAAGTGGCGTCGAAGTCGGACCACGGACCAGGCCGAGAGAGGATCGACGGCGAGAACCTGCTCCCGGCCGTCGGTGAAGCGCTCTCGGCCCCAGGTCGGCCCCGTGATCGCCGAGAGCACACCGATGATCCATCCAGGCGCGATCTGGCCGGTGAGGCGGGTCGAACCGAGCACGCGGGTCGAGGGATCGAGACCGGTCAGCTCGGCCTCCTCTGGCTCCCCGAACACCACCCGCTCATGGGTCTGGGCATCGCCAGGGAGCGGTGAAGCGCCGACTCGACGGGAGTAGAACAGGGGGAAAGGGGTCTCGAAGACTTCTTTGGACTCGAGGAAGAAGCGGCGCTTCTCCGGGAAGAACACCTCGAAGGGGCCCAGGTTGAGGACCGCCGCGTCGACCTCGGCCTGCCCGAAGTCCGGGTTGACGGCCAGGTCCAAGGTCAGGTCACCGGTGATCCCATATTTGAGATCGAAGCCCGCGTTGGGCAGGCCCCGCCAGGACTGATCGAGGCTCGAGGTCGGTCGCTGGAGGGCGAAGCGCCCCGAGACGTAGGGCTGGATCTCGAGGCTGAGGCCGCCGGCGATGTCCGTGACCCCGAACCAATCGATGCCCTCGGAGACCCGGGCCGGGACGCCCTGGGGGGCGAAGCTCAGGCGCGCGGTCTCCTGTTGATCGTTGATCACCCGCAGGACGTTGATGCCGATGGTGTTGGTGGCCTGTCGCTCGAAGCGCAGGGTGGTCCAGGGGATGAAGATCTCCGCGCTCCAGCCTTGTTCGCCCTTGACGGCCGCGGCCTGAAAAACGCCGTCCCAGAGCAGCTCCTCGTTCGTATCGCGGAACAGCTGGCCGTCGAAGATCGCGCCGGAGGGGGTCACCCCGAACACGTAGCCGTTGGTGTCGTCGCCGTTGGAGTCGATCTCGATGGCCACGAGGTCGGAGGGGACGAGTTGATCACGCTGAAAAAACGGTGCGATGACCTTGCCGTGGGGCTCGTCGCAGATGAACGCGACGTAGATACCGTCGTCGCCGTAGCCGACTCGAACTTCGGTGGCATGGGTCGCCGGGGTCCCAAAGTCGGGGGCCTGCTGGATCAACTCGGGGAGCGCGGGCAGGGTCGTCCAGGCCGCCTCGTCGATGCGGCCATCGATATTCAGTTCGGTGGTGTCGATGCGCTTGGCGGGGACCCGGAGACCGCGGCGATCGTGGGTCGAGGCGGCCTCGCTGACCTCGCTCGGGCCGACCGGTGTGGCGTCGCTCGGGGGCGCAGCCCAGATCGCAGACCCGGACAGCAGACCGAGCGTGGCCGCAGCCCCAGGCGCGAGCAGGCGCGCGAACTGGCGCGCGATGGCGGCGAGAGGGGGCACGGTTGCCCGGAAGGTAACCCGGGCGTGGTCGAGAGCAGACCCTCGACGGCAGCTTGTTATCGGTCGCGGCGCGATTGGCTGTTCGCGCTGCGATCTCGACGTAGCGCCACGAGTGTGCCGCAGCCCCCGTTGTCCTCGATGCGCGCCTGGGAGCTGCGCCTGACGTGGAGGCCGGCCGCACGCATGCGCTCGAAGACGTCGTTGTAGCGACCTTCGCCGAGTTGGCGCTGGGTCGAGGTCGGCACCGGGTTGTAGCGGTAGAGGTGAACCTTCAGTCCCAGCGGCAAGACGCGCTCCAAGAACGCGTCGATCTCGTCGTCGGTGTCGTTGACGTCGGCGAGCAGCAGATAGGCGAGCGCGAGCTTGCGCCGGCGCGAGCTCGACATGCGCGGCAGGGTGTCGGCGAGGACCTCGAACAGGGGGCCGAGGGCGGGACCGTTGGGGACGGCGGCGGCCCGGGTGTGCTCGCGGCCGGCGTGGATGGAGAAGCTGATGCCGTTGTGGGGCGGTCCGTCGGGGTCGAGCCACTCCCGCAGTCGCTGGAGGGGGCCGCCCGAGGTCGTGAGGCTGGCCGGTGTCGCGCGCGCGCGACACCAGTAGACAAACTCGCTGACCTCCCTGTGGTTGTGCAGCGGTTCACCGACCCCCGACACGGTGATCCGTGCGACCCGGGTATCGGCGGCGGCCTGGACGAGCTCGACTTGGTCGATCAACTCGTCACAGCGCAGACCGCGGTCGAGGCCCTTGGCTCCCGAGGCACAAAATGGGCAGGCGACCGCGCAGCCGACCTGCGAGGACACACACAGGGAGTCGCCGCGATAGAGCACGGCCTCGACGGTCGCACCGTCGTCGAGCTCGACGACATAGCGCCGGTTGCTGCCCGCTTCGCCGCGGTGCTCTTCGACGATCCGGGGCACAGAGGGTGGCTACCGCGGGTCGGCGGCGGGATCCAGCCCCGAACCCGATTGTGGGTCTGGTTGGGCCGATGTGGCGCTGGGAGCGTGGGAGCGTCGATGGGGAGAGTGCGGCCTCCTGAGGGGGTGCTGTGGGCTGCTAGACTCATCTGAGGTCCCCTGTCTGGCCGCTGCTCGGGACCTCAAAAATTTTATGACGGATTGGAGCGCAGCCGACACTAACGTAGTCGGCGTGGACGGAAGCAGGCGGGATTTGGAGCGGTCGGAGGGCGACTCGGGAGACCTCAAGTCGAGGCTCTTCGGTGTCGAACAGAGCGATCGGTTGATGAAACAGGTCATCAAGGCGCGGCTGCTGCGTGGTCTCGAGCAGCGTACGGGGGGATCCGAGACCCGCGACCAAGAGGAGTTCGCCACCGAGCCGGGGGGCCCGGAGCTGTCGGTGGCCCCGGTCTACATCGATCGCTACGCCGTGCTTCGCAAGCTGGGGCAGGGGGGTATGGGGATCGTCTATGCCGCCTACGACGAGCAGCTCGACCGCAAGATTGCGATCAAGGTGTTGCGGGCCGAGCTCGGCGACGACGACCAGGGCCGGGCGCGCATGCTCCGAGAGGCCCAGGCCCTCGCCCGCCTCTCCCATCCCAATGTGGTCCAGGTGCACGGCGTCGGCCGCTGGCGCGAGCACGACTATGTGGCCATGGAGTTCGTCGACGGCGAGACCCTCGATCGTTGGCTGGCGAGAGACCACGGTTGGCGGGAGACCTTGGAGATGGTCGCGCAGGCGGGCCGAGGGCTGAGCGCGGCCCACCAGGCGGGCTTGGTCCACCGTGACTTCAAACCAGCGAACATCTTGGTCGGGGTCGACTGCCGGGCTCGAGTGCTCGACTTTGGGCTCGCGCGTGCGGTCGAGCAGCTCGATTCGGGCCGGTTTCCAGAGGTCGCCGAGACGCTCGAGCAGACCGTCACGGCGAGCGGGGACTCGAGCCGCCACCGGTCGGCCGACTCGATAGGCGTGAGCAGCGCCTTCGATCGCGTGCTGACCATGAGCGGTGCGGTCATGGGAACACCGGCCTACATGGCTCCCGAGCAGCACCTCGGCAACGCGGTGACCGCCCTGAGCGACCAGTTTTCGTTTTGTGTGGTGCTCTACGAGGCCCTGTTCGGGCGGCGTCCCTACCGGGCCGAGGCCCGGGCCGAGTACGCGGTCCGGGTCGCAGAGGGCGACTTCATCGTTCCTGGGGTCGGTTCGGGGATCCCCGCCTGGCTGCGCCGGGCAGTCATGCGTGGGCTCTCGCCCAATCCTGCCAAGCGCTGGCCGTCGATGGACGTCCTGCTCGCCGAGTTGGCCCGCGACCGGGCTCGCTCCTGGCGTCGGGCCGGCGGGGCCGTGGGAGTCTTGGCCTTGGTCGGAATGGCCCTGGCGCTGCCGACTTCCCGCCCTGAGCTGCCGGTGTTGTGCGCGGACTCTGGGGACGTGAGCGCAGAGATCTGGGGGTCGGAGCAACATGCGCAACTCAGGGCGGCCTTCGAGGCCACGGAGCTCGCGGGTGCCGCCACGGCCGCGACCCGGGCGACCATCGCCCTGGACACCTACGGCGAACACCTGAGCGCGGCCCGCCACACCCTGTGTGAGGCCGAGCAGGTCTACGCCAGCGTCGACGCGGTCGGGGCCGGTCATCAGTCGAGGTGCCTGGATCAGCGAGCGGATGAGCTGCGTGCCGTGGTCGAGCAACTCACCACCGCCGACGCCGGGGTCGTGGTCAACGCCCGTGGAACCTTGGCGAGCCTGGGGGACATCGATCTGTGCAAGTCGGCCGAGCGCTTCGACGCGAGCTTGCCCGTACCCAGGGACGACGCTGCGGTCGAGACTATCGCCGAACTCCGCGCTGAGCTCGCCCGGGGCTTCGCGGCCCGGGATGCAGGCCGCATGGATGTCGCCGAGGGCATCTCTCAGGGGGTCTCGCGACGGGTGAAAGTTCTTGGATATCGGCCTCTGGTGGGGGAACACGCCCTGCTCGAGGGCGCCATCGCCATGCGCCGTCGAGACCGAGAAGCGGCGCTCGCCGCCTACTCAAAGGCCGCCGCGGTCGCTATGGAGACCCACCACACACGCTTGGCTGCACAGAGTTGGCCACACATCGCGCTCGAGTCGGCGGACACGGTCGATGTGCACAGCTCGCCGATGGTCTTCGACCTGGCCGATGCCGCGGTCGCGGCCCTCGGTGGATCAGGGAGGGCCGGGGCGGTGACCGAGGTCGCCCGAGCGCTTTCGATGATCCGGCACGACGGCGACCCCGAGGCCGCGCTCGAGGCGATGAACCGGGCGGTCAGCCTCGAGGAGGCCGAGGGGATCGCGGAGGGCGTCGACCTGGGCAGCTGGCTGGTCTGGCGTGCGTCGATCTTTGGGCTCTTGGGTCAGGTTCCCCAGGCCCGGGCCGACCTCGAGCGGGCGCTCGGCTTCGAGTCCATCTCCGACTTGTCGCGGGGTCGCCCGGACATCCTCGACGCCTGCTTCGACCTCGGCGTGCTCGAGTGGGAAGAGGGGGACTTCGAGGCGGCTCAGTCTCACTTCTCCTCGGCCTGTGAGGGATATGAGCGGACCTTCGGGTCGAGTTATCCCTCGCTCGTCCACTGTCGCCTCGCGCTCGCCGGCGTGACCATGGAGAAGGGAGACCTCGAGGTCGCCCACCGGGAGATCGAGGCGGTCTTGACGGGCATGGGCCCGACACACGCGGATCGAGACTGGGCTCTCGACGCGCTCGCCTCGGTCCAGACGGACGAGGGGGAGCTCGACGCTGCCCTGTCTTCGCTGCGTGCGGCGAGAGCTCACCGCGCCGAAAAGGGGCCGGGGACCGCCGCCCGCATCGCCTATTTCGACGGTCGGATAGGGGACGTGCTGTTTGCGCAACATCTCCACGACGACGCTCTGAAGAGCTACGACGAAGCGCTGCGAGGATTTGAGCTCGCCAAACTTTCTGACTCTCTCGACGCGCTGGGCTCGCGCTTGGGCCGAGGTCGGGTTCGAAATGCACAGGGCCGGCCGGGACTAGCGATTGAATCCCTCGAGCGGGTGCTGCTTCATGCACCCATTGATGGTAGTAATATTAAACTCGCCGCAGCAGTACGCATTGAGCTCGCCGTCGCGCTGAATGCTCTCGGTGCCGACCAGGACCGTCAACGGCGACTCTTGGATGATGTGATTGACGCACTCCAAGCCACGAAAGGGCACGAATCCATGCTGAGTCGCGCCCGTGTACTCCGATTGTTATGAACCAATCAGCCCGCACCATCTCACCCGCTAGGTATCCCGTGAGCTACAACTTCACCGATGATCCCGAGCCTTCCCTCACCACGATCATCACTGCGACGGGGGCGATCGACCTCGCAGATGGAGACCCCCAGGGGAATATCCTCACCGATGAGTTCTGTGGCCGGGCAGTGTCGATCTCCATCGAGCCACCCACCGGCTGGATCTTGGATTCGGTAACCTGGACCGACGGCGGAACCGGGACGTACTTGGTTCCACCCGTCGGCTCTGAGACCACTCACGGCTTCGACTACAAGGTCTCCCAAAATGGCTCCATCTTGACCGGGGGGGGCAGTTTCAAGATCAAACGCCAAGGCGGCGGCGGCGGCACCGGCAACTGAGGTGCCCGGGCCTGGGTTGGCCGGGTGGAGCTCTCGGTCTGGCCGGTCGAGTCGGGCTCGATCCAGGCACAGTGTTCAGTCCAGCTCTGGCATCACGCCGCCCGTGTGGATCGAGCGAACCCAGGCCTCGAGGTCCCCGAGGGTTCGCTCGAGCTCGTCCGGGTTGCGGGCGAGCACTCGCATCTGTTTTTGAAGCAGCTCCTTCCCCTTGCGGAGCCGGCTGCGAACCGTGTTCTCGGGGAGTTCGACAATCTGCGCGATCGCGCTGCCGGCCAGCTCCTCCCAATAGTAGAGCTCGAGCACGATCTGGTAGTCGAGGGGGATGCGACGAAGGGACTCGAGCAAGAGCTGCTGCTCCCGACGGGCCCGAAACATGGTGCTCGGCCCCGGCGCGATATCGCAGGCGCTGATCTCCGTGAATTCGAAGCGGTCTCGGTCGCGCTGGCGTGACCGAAAAAACGCGCGCAGCACGTTGTGGGCGATGGCGAACAGGTAGGTCCGAAAGCTGGCATCGCGCCGGAACCGGTCTCGACCTTCGACGCAGGCTTCGAAGGTCTGTTGGACGAGGTCCTCGTGTCCCTCGATCACCTTGTTACGGAAGAAACGATCGATGGTGTCGAAGTAGCGCTCGAACAAAGCAGCGGCGGCGTTCGCGTCGCCACGCGCCCAGGCGTCGAACAACTCAAGGTCGGTCTTCCGGCTGTCGCTGGAACCCACGGGCGAACGCTAGCAGCCCGCGGAAAATCGCACTAGTCCGTCTGCGTGACGCGCGCGCGCTGATCGGCGCCACCTGTGAGCTCATCGACCAGGTTGGTGAGGTCCGCGGGCGACCAGGGCTTGTGCAACACCGCGTCGACGCCGAGCTCCAGCAGGCGCTCCGAGGCAGCATCCTCGGCGTAGCCGCTGCTCAGGATGACCGGGAGCTCCGGCGCGTCTGCGCGAATCTCAGCGAGCAACTCGAGACCATCGAGGCCGGGCATGGTCCGATCGAGGATCAACAGCTGGATCTCACCCGAGTGACGACGGAAGATCTCGAGGCCTTCGTCGCCGTCACAGGCGAGCAGCACTCTGTGTCCGCAGCGCTCGACGATCTCACCGACGAGCTCTCGGATCAGGGGCTCGTCGTCGACCACGAGGACCTGGCCCTGACCGGGTTGACCGGGTTGACCGGGTTGACCGGGTTGACCGGGTTGACCCGGTGTCTGGAGTCGCCGCGGGGGTGGCCGATCGACGAGCTTGGGGCTGATGACCTTGGGAGAGCTGTGGACGTTCGCGCTCGGCATGCGCACGCGGGGCCGCGGGGCCGCGGAGTCGGCCTGGGCGTCGATGAGGACGTCGGCGTCGGGGCAGGGCAGCAGCACGCGAATGCGGGTGCCGACTCCTCGTTCGCTCTCGACCTCGATGTCGCCGAGGTGGCTGCGGACGATCCCGATGACTGCGGCCAAGCCCAGACCGTGGCCGCTGGGCTTGGTGGTGAAGAAGGGATCGAAGATGGTCTCGAGGCGGTCGGGATCGATGCCACAGCCCTCGTCGCGGACCTCGATGACGGCGATGGGGCGATCGGGGAGCGCGTCGGCCAAGTAGCTGTTGCGTCGGCTTCGGCTCTTCGAGTCGAGGCGGTGACAGCTGATCCAGACTCTGCCGCGGGTGCCCTCGAGGGCCTCGGAGGCGTTGGTGAGCAGGTTCATGATCACCTGCTGAATCTGGATCGGGTCGCCCGTGATCTGGGGGGTGTCGGGATCGAGATCGAGGAGCAGCTTGGTGTTCCTGTCGAGGCCCGGCTGCAGCAGCGCGGTGACGTCTCGGAGGAGATCGGGGATGACGATCGCACCGGTGTGGGTCTTGGAGTGGCCCGCGTAGGCGAGCATCTGTTCGATGAGGCCCGCGGCGCGCTGGGAGCTCGTGACGATGGCCTGGACGCGGCGGCGGCCTTGGGGGTCCTCGACGTCGCGCTCGAGCAGGCTCGCGTGGCCCATGATCGCGGCGAGGATGTTGTTGAAGTCATGGGCGATTCCGCCTGCGAGCATGCCCACGGTCTCGAGCTGCTGGCTCTGACGCATCTTGAGCTCGAGGGCCTTTCGCTCACGCTCTCCCCGCTCGACCGACAGCTCCCAAAAGATGGCCATCAGTCCGACGGTCAGCAGCGCGAGCATGAAGTTGAGCCAGCGGAAGCCGTGGCTCTCCTGTGTGAACCCGAGCGAGTCTGGACGGGGAAGATCGTAGATCACCCAAAACAGGGTGAAGACCAGTCCGGAGGCCAAGGTGAACAGGGCTGTTCCTCTGGCGCCGAGCAAGAAGCTGGCGACCATCGGGATCAGCAAGAACCAGATCATGAGCACCGAGTCGAGGCCATGCTGGGCGTAGGCGGCGAAGATCGCCGCAGCCAGCGCGCAGCTCAGCATCCATCCGCCGGCAGCGCTCGGTGATTTCGTCCATCGGATCAGGAATGGCGTGAGGCTGAAGGCCAGCGCGCCGAAGCCTGTGATTAGGGGGGGGGCCGACGAAGGTTGGCCATCGACCAATTGTGACAGGAGCGGCGCGAGGGTCACGAACATGACCAGCGGCGTCGCCAGTGTCAGGGCCCGCGCACGGGCGACCTCGACCGGACCGAGGGCATGGACCTCGTCGGGAATGAACCACCGAATCGACGAGGTGAGCCGGCGCCAGATCCTCTGGAGTTCGTCAGCCACCCTCAGCCTTTCTGGGAGCTTTGGGCGACACCGGCGGTTCAGGCGAGATAGATTCGAGCTTCCGCTCCGCGTCGGCCGTTCCCGCCGGCAGGGGTTTTGCGAGCTGGGGAGCGGGGGGGAGGGGAAAGTGAGCGGGAGGAGCCCGATCAGCACAGCCGACGCTGAGCAGGATCGCGGCGAGCCCCAGCAGGGTCCTCGCCTGAAATATCGAGCGGGCGCGGGTCCAGGATCGGCTCGAGTCCTTCGACGTCGAGTCGTGACTACGAGTCGGCGGGGGTCTTGTCGGTGCTGTCGGTATCAGTGGCGTCGTCGGTGTCGTCGTCGAGGTCGTCGAGGTCGTCGTCGTCGAGATCGTCACTGCCAGCGCTGTCTGCGACCACAGTGGTGCCCTCGGGATCGCTCGACTGATCGTCGTCGTCGTCGTCGTCGTCGTCGTCGTCATCGTGAAGCTGGTCGGGGTCGGCAGACAGCTCCTTGACGTCGTCGCTGTTGTCGCTGTCGCCATCGTCATCATCGTCGTCGTCGTCGTCGTCGTCGAAGGACGCGGCGTCGATGAAGGTCGCGTCGGTGCCGGAAGCTGCGATGAGATGGGCGCGCTGCTCCTCGATGAAGTCGCGGATGGTGCCTTCGACGTCCTCAGTGTAACGGACCAGGCCTTTGGCGATCTCACGTAGCGAGACGACGCCGACCTTGTTGTCGCTCTCAACTAGCGCGGTGCCCTTGCCCTCACTCAGATCTCGGGCCCGGCGAGAGGCAAGGATGGTGAGCGCAAAGCGGTTGGGGACTTGCTCGAGGCAATCTTCGACGGTGACGCGTGCCATGGGAAGGGCGGAGTATGGGTGGCTGTCGCCGGCTTGTCTACCGGCCGTGGCCCGCTGTACAGAATGCGTGACTCACGCGACTCAGGGCAGGTCGGGTGACGAAGTCGAGCGTTCGTACGATCGCCAGCAATCCGTGGCGAAACCCGTCGCGTGGCTTCGCGCTGGATTTTTCGTCGAGGGCGAGGCGCTGAAACGCCGCCGTACCGGGCGTACTGCAAGT
>Ga0256845_1000250_pt1 | contig 51264 bp, 58 predicted proteins | sample RiftiametaG_FD_189101 | JGI IMG/M metagenome (GOLD analysis project Ga0256845, IMG submission 189101) | Tube worm associated microbial communities from hydrothermal vent at the East Pacific Rise, Pacific Ocean - Riftia | ecosystem: Host-associated > Annelida > Integument > Unclassified ...
AAAGAGAAGGGGTTTTCAATGTTGACGAGATCTAAGTCTCTATGTATAAAATAACCTTAATCCTCTCTTTTGTGCTTTCTAATTAATTACTTAAATTTACAGAATGTAAACTTAAGATGTATAAAAAATATAAAGTTTTTTAGCTAAGTAATAAACCGAAATAGTAGAGCTATTTTACAGTCCTACATTACTAATATTAAACATTTAGGTTAAAAAAATGATACTAGATTTTAAAGAAATATCACAAGCAAACTTATCAAATGGTAAACAAGACCATTTTGAGTTATTTACACGAGATTTTTTAAGACTTAACGGTTTTGAAATAATTAGAAATCCTGACAGGGGTGCTGATGGTCAAAAAGATATAATAGTCAGAGAAAAAAGAAAAGGAGAAGGAGGAACAACTATAATAGACTGGTTAGTGAGTTGTAAACATTACTCTTTTTCGGGAAAATCTGTTACAGCAAAGGACGAAATTGATATTCTTGACAGAGTGAAATCTCATAATTGTAACGGGTTTATGGGTTTCTATTCAACTCTTCCTCACTCTTCCCTTTCTAATAAAATATTTGGCTTAAGTGAAATTGAAACTTTAATTTATGACAATGAACGAATTGAAGATATTCTTCTTTCAAAAAAACATAACAGAACACTTACAATTAGAAATTTCCCAGATTCCAGTAAATTATTTTTCGACAACAGTAATTTAGGTAAAAATGACAAATTAGAATCATCAAATGATAGATATATTCAAAATAACATAACTGCGATTATAATAGTTGAAATCCAACACATAAAATATAAATATTTTGATTCAGATTGGGAGAATAGGAATATCCTTATTGATAAATTAAGAATCTATAACAACAAAATAAATATTGCCATTTCAAGTGAAGTAATTGGCTTTTTATATGATATTTCCAATCATACTAGAGCGAACATGCCACTTCAATCTGCAGCCTCAATCTATTGGAATCTTTTAGAGTTTTTTCCAAATTTGGAAGACATAAAAAATGAAGAAGAAAGAATTCGTATATTAAAAAAGTGCATTAATATCGGTATTAATCTAACTTATGATGCAGTAATACATTTAAGAAATCTAGCCATAGCAGAAAAAGGTTTATCTATAATAAAATTTATATACAGTACAATTAAACATTACAAAATAGAAAAGTACAATAATGAAATTTATACAGCTTTTACAGAACTAGAAGATCATTTTCAAAGACCAGGAAGAGATGATTTAAACAACTCAAGAGAGTTACTAAATATTTTTAAAAATGATTTAGAAGAATTTGGTATTAGTTCACCACCTCTTCCAAAACATTTGTCTACAATAGTTGATAATGAAAAAAACTAATATCAACACAACTAAGAGATGACAACACCATCATCTATTATAAACATTAACCAATATGTGCAGTACTTAATATTTAAAAGAAATAAAGTTGCAGCTGTTAGTTAGCAACCTTTCAATTTCTAACATAACACAAAGTAATCTAAATAATACAGGGTAGACGAAAACTGAAAAGAGTAGTCATTTAAATATAATAAACATGAAATCAATACTATTTTTAATAGGGATACTTCTTAGCTTTAGTTTTAGTTCAAAACCTCTAAGCAACAAAAATTTAATTACGGTCAGCAGTACAAGTAATATAGTTACTCTAAGTGCAATTAATTCCGACAATACGTTCAATAAAATAACACCTACTGAATCAAAAGTTTATATATGTGGTGGTAAGTATGCAAAAAAATTTCACAGTAGAGATAATTGCCGCGGATTAAACAACTGTAAAAGTGCTATTTACTCTTATAATTCACAACAAACAGCAATTAATAATGGATACGAATATTGCTTAATTTGTTGGAAATAATTTAAACATAGAAATAAAACTTGAACCAACCAGTACCTATCTATAAGAATTAAATAAAATATATTAATGAATTCAAAATTAACATCTAAATTAAAAGAAGATTTTTTTATTACACTTTATTTTAACACATCTAAAGGTTTTGAAAATGCAGGGTTAAGAAGAGCATATTTAGATTTTAATAGAACATTAAAAATAAAAGACAAAAACCAAGTAAATAGAAATATAATTCAATCTAAAACGCAAGAATTTTTAAAGGTAGAACTTTTAGTACTAATTGATAAAGATATTCAAAGTCAAGTTGATTTTGATGCAGAACATAAATCACTTTGTAATAAGTTGATTGAACAATGGACAGAATTGTCATTTGGGCAAGCTCAAAAATGGATTAATATGACACTTAAATATTGGTTTCTTTTAGGAGAGGATAGAATAAAATCAATTACTAAAAATTGCTCTTATTTTCATATTCCAATTGATAGTTATGTCCAAAAAGGAATGTTTAAAGAATCAAGTCCAAAACCTTGGAGTAAGATAAATAACTATGATGATTATTTTAAATATCAACTTATCCATAGAGAAAAAGAATCTAAAAATTCACCATTAATTGACGAGTTCATATTTTTTAATAATTATGAAAAGTAATCAAATGTAAAATATATGAGAATACATTTTAAACATTAATAATGAAAGCATATAAAATCTCAATAGTAGTTTGTTTAATCTTTCTACTAACAGCACCAATAGGCCAACTCATTTTACCATATTTTGTTGGTTATTTAATGTCAGAACTATTGCCCTACTCTTCTTCTGAAATTGCAATACAATTAATGGTTGTATTAAGCTTACTTTCATTGGTTGGGTTTTATGTTTCAAAACGTAAATTTGGTCAAATTAGTTTTAGTATTTTAAGTACGGTATTTATTTCTAATACCGTATTGTTTTATTCACTTGAAAACAGAACTATTCCAGAACTTTTTTATTCTGATAGGTTTGTTCTTGGTGCGTTGGTGTCTTTATTAATTTTAGTAACTTTAACGGTGTTAAAGAAAAGAGATTAATTTTGAATTAAGTGCTTATTAACCATACATTCAAACAATGATAAACATGAGTAAAAACTATTTAAAATTAGAAGTTATTTGGAAAGACGAACACATGTTTGAATTACAAGTTACGGCAAATAATGGGCGCTATTCTGGAATTACAGAAGTTTATGAAGTATCTGATTCTTTGCTTAGATTTGTAAATGAGTTAAATGAATTTCCATTTAAAAAAGATAAAGTCATTCATTCTTTAGGTAAAAAAGACTGCTATGCATATTTTGAAATGGAATTCTATAAAATTGGTTTGACCGGAAAATGTGGGTTACTAATCACAATGGAAGAAAATGTTGAAACGGAATACCGTAAAAAAGAGAAAGACAAGCTTTCAATGGAATTGATAATTGAGCCCAATTCAATCGCTATATTTTGCCAAGAATTAAAATTGTTAGCCGAAAAAGAGGATGGAGTTGCAGAATTAAAAGCTGTTGAAAAATACACCAACACTATTGCTTAAACAATGAAGAAAACTTTAAGTTTAATAACGCTATTAATTCTTGTCTTTGGTTGTATTAAAAATGACAAGCCATTACTTACTAAAGAATACATTCCCTTCATTACTATTTTGAATTCAAATGATTCTATTGATTGCTGGGCAATTCAGTTTAATGAATTTTTTGATACTACAACAATGGAGTCTCAATCAATAGATGTTTTATACTGTGGCTTACATTATTTTACACCTGATTCCATTTTTTCATTTTCTTATGAATATACGAATTATGATAGTGAACCCTATACTCTTCATGGCAAAAATTTAATTATCCCTTGTAAACCGGTCTACAGAGTGGAAATTAACAAAGATACCATGTGGATTCAAGGAAAATCAACAGGAGAAATCTATTACGACTCCCTTGAAGTAATAACATTAGATTCTTATGTAAAAATTAAAATTTCTACATCTCAATTAATGAATCCTTATCTTACAAATGAAGATACTACCTCATGGGATTCACAAAATTTATTTAAAGATTGCATAAACATTTGGCCACACTACGAAAGTATTATATATGGTTTTTATAAAAAATATGAACCATTTTAAAAATTAGATAATTACCAATATTAAGGGTAAACTAAAAAGATAATGTCAGATAAATGAAAATTACTTGATAATCGCTTCAACTTCATTTTTGAAATTGAAGTACCCCTCGCTACCGCGCGAACCTTTCGCGTGTGTGCAACTTAAGAGAAACAAAACAAGTATAATAAAATGAACATAAATTATATACTATGAAAGCATATAAAACCTCAATATTAGTTTGTTTAATTTTTCTACTAACAGCACCAATAGGTCAAGCTATTTTACCCTATTTTGTTGGTTATTTAATTTATTTGATGTCAGAGGTATTGCCCCTACTCTATTTCTGAAATTGCAATACAATTAATGGTTGTATTAAGCTTACTTTCATTGGTTGGGTTTTATGTTTCAAAACGTAAATTTGGTCAAATTAGTTTTAGTACGGTATTTATTTCTAACTCCCTATTCTTTTATTCACTTGAAAACAGAACTATTCCAGAACTTTTTTTCTGTTAGGTTTGTTCTTGGTGCGTTGGTGTCTTTATTAATTTTAGTAACTTTAACAGGAGTTACGAAAAGGAGTTAGCTGTAAAATTGAAAGTTAACCGTTACTTAAAACAATAACTACATATTATCCTATGAACTTCACACTAAATTTCACACCAGATAAACAATATTACAATGAAGCGTATGGTGAAATAGTTTCGTCATTAAAATATAAAAAGTATGAACCCTACTTTGCTATACTACTGATTGGTATGGGAATTGTTTTATATTTTCAAGACACATATAAAGTTTCAGGAATAATGCCTGTTGCTTTTTCTTTGGTTGGAATATATCAATTATTCAATTTATATTTTGAAAAGAAGAAATGGATAAAAGACAGATTAGATTCTAAAATTTTAGGACAAAAAATAGAAATGCAATTCACTGATGAATCATTCAAACACAATGGTCCTTTTTCAAACGGAGAATTAAAGTGGAACGGAATAAAAAAAATAGTAAAAACAAAAAAAGGTCTTCTTATCAAGCCAGAAAATGGAGTAAGTATTTACCTACCAAATAAAGTGTTTAAAGATGAAGCACATATTGAATTTATATTGAGTAAATATTAAAATAAATGAAGCATCCAATCCACCTCATTGGTATTTACAATGTACCAAATTTTAAAAATGTAGTTCTAATTGAATTTAAAGTAGTAAGTCAACTACATGATTTTGATATTGAATATATAACTCAAGAAATTACAAATGAAAACCAATTAAATTGGCAATCTCCATATGATGAAAAGTATTTAGATAATTCCAATAGATTAATTGGAGATTGGATTGATAAACCAAAAACGCTGAACACTGGAAATAAGATTCTATTTTTCTTTCATGAACTCCAACTAAATAAACCAATTAGAACACAATATGGTGATGTAAAACTGAATAAAACAAGTAATATCCCTTTTCAATATCTTGAAATAATGATATATGAACAACCTTAAAAACAAACTCTTGAATTATTCATTTCTGGGTTAGTTGGGTTTGGCGCATTTATGGCTATTGGTTATCTTTTGGCGCCGTGGTTTTGTGCGGGGTCTCACCTACTTTATTTTGATAAAATGGCTTAGGGAATCACCAGTTGTTAGTTTCTCTTTTTTTAATGGATTTTGGATGAAGACTTCTAAGGTGTTAGTTGAAATGAAGTTGGTATTTCATAAGTGAGTCAAATGATGAAATAAAGTATTAAGTTTACAATATGAAAAGTAAAAGCCTATTTATTAGTCCATTTTTAACACTTCTTACCTTAACGCTTTGCCTAAGCACATGTGCTCAAGAAAAAGAAGTAAAGTTAAACGAATTAGGACGCATTGATTCATTAAACAACTTAGCATTAAACATTTCAAAAACTGATAAACAGTACACTGAATCACTTTTAAAAAGAAATGAATATGCTTGGAAACTAAAGAAAATAACTCAATTAGAATCAGATATTCCTGAAATTTTGAGTCAACACCAATACGCGCATGAAATGGGATATTCTAAAGTTTTCAATCCACAAAGAAGCGATCCAATGTATTGGGAAAGTTATATTGAAACCTGTACAGAGTTATTAACTAGGTTTAAAAAAGGAACTCCAGCCTACAGAGAAATATTAGGATTAAAGTCGCAATTATTGATTATTACTGGTAATAATAAACTTGGATTAGAAGTTCTTTCTGAACTTTTAGATGAGTTAAATAATACCGCAGATATGTATTATTATATGTTATGGCAATATGGAATGTCTCAAGTAAGACTTGGAGATGAAGTTTCAGCTATACTCTCCTTTGAAAAAGGATATAAGGCCGGGGTTGAAATACCAAATCATTCAGAATTTGCTATGGCATTAATGAACTTATATTCAATCCATAAAAAATACGATTCTATTATTGAAGAAAAGCCCTATATATTGAAGGACACTTCTGGAAGTTTAATGTACTTTTTAGGAGAAGCTTATTTTAAAACTGATAACCGTAAATTGGCTACGCTTTATTTTGATAGCTATATGTCTCATTTCAAAGAAACAGAGCGTCAACCGTTTCTTATAATTGAAAGTGGGTACGCTATTCACTCAGTAAGACCAAAACACCTACTCGTCTTAGCTGAATTCTATTCAAAACTAGACAGCGAGAAATCATGCAAATGTTATTACTACATCCAAAAAATAGTTTCTCAACCAGAAGATAATTTTTTCTACCAAAAACAACTAGCTGCTATTACTGACGAAACTGAAAAAAGTGAATTCAAAAAAACTAATGAAGCGTATCAAAACGATTTAAATGAATTATTAATAAAAGCAAATAATCAGTTGAAATCATGTAAATAAATTCCATCCGCTGCCACGCGAATCGTTTTGTCTGTGTGTAACTTAAGAGGTACTAATATTTCCATAAAGGCTAATTAACCTTGTCATACATGAGGTAACATAAAAATATTTGAAATTATCCTATGAAACAAGATGTTGTACACTATATAATATGCTATTATTCGAATTATTTCACAGAAACGGAATCAAAAGCATGGCGTCATTGGTCTTCTGCAACTAAACTTGAACAAAATCCATTATCTGATGACTACCCAATGATAGGCACGAGAAAAATGTATTACAAAAAAGGTTGGATGACTCATGATTCTAATATTTTAAAACTCCTTGAAAATGGAATTGATGCTTTTGAAATTGAAACGGCTACTAGAATTTTAAATAATCATAAAATCCAATTCAATAATTGTCCAAAATGTAATAAATTGGCTAGAACTCCCAAAGCTAAACAATGTAGATTTTGTAATCACGATTGGCATTAATAACACCTAAACATGGTGAATGATTGAATGGGTTTCTCGATACATTTCTATCGGTTTTCTAGCGAAAATCAATACACACACTCATTTTGTATAAATCTTATGCTCCATACTTAAATTCACAATAAATTAAAGAACAAAGCGTTACTCCTGTGTGAAAAGATATATAATTATAACAATAAGTGCATTTACATTAATGGGGTGTAAAAAGGAAAAAGTTGAAACAACTAGCTGTCTAACAGGAAATATACAATCCTATAAAGTCCCCTCAAAGGTTGGGTCATACTGGATCTACAATAGGTATGAAATAGATAGTTTAGGAATTGAAACTCAAATGACCAATGTAGATAGTGTGTTTATAACAGGTGATACATTAATTAATAACCATTTATTTACAAGCTTTAAAGGTACTAATTTTGGGTCTCCGTTTACCCGTTATGAACGAGATTCTATAGGTTATATTATTGATCAATACGGAACCATTATCTATTCTTATACAGATTTTAACTCTACACTAGGTACAGGAAACAATGCCACATATGAATACCGCTATCAAATGCTGGACTCAACTACAACTGAAATAACTGTTCCTGCAGGTACATTTAACACAATTGAGAAACAATTTTTTATTTCTAGAATAGATGATAATTCAATTAGTAATTGCGCTGGAAATACAGTAATGCACCCTACAAATTATGCGAGTGGTATAGGAAAAATTAAATTAACGACAGCTTTTATTCATACTATTCCAGATTGCAAATCTAGAGAACAAAGATTAGTTAAGTATTACATTCCGTAATATCATAAACTAGACATTCGTATTAAAAATAAACATATTGAATCATAGTAATATTTAAGACGTCAATTCAAATGGTTTTAATTAATTTAGCGCAGACCAATACAAACACTCGAACTGACTTTATGCTCAACATGGTAAATGATTGAATAGGTTTCTCGATAAATTTTTACTTCTCCATTCTTTTAAACTTTTGTCACTTTTTTCTTGATAAAAAAGTAACGAAAAAATCAAGTTCCGCACTTTCATTTTTATGTTTATTAGCAAAACATTTCGCTATGTCAATACAACTCGGAAACGCCATATATGATTTTTTATAAAAAAATCAATGACTGACCTCAAACAGAATTGACATTTAACGCTACATTTATTTGATAAACATTAAAAATTAAACTGATGAACAAAACTATCATTTCATGAGTAATTTCACGCTCAACGTGGTGTATTGTTAAAATGTATCGAGAACTGAGTGCAAATAAGTTCAACAATTTAAATGGTGAATGATTGAATAGGTTTCTCGATACATTTATATCGGTTTTCTAGCGAAAACCAATACAAACACTCGAACTGACTATGCTATGGAACAATTTTTTTTATCCTAAAACAGTTTGGAAATAAAATCTTAACAAAATAAATATATTAAAGCATAATAATGCCCAAGACGTCAGTTCGAGTGGTTTTAATTTAAAAGCGTTAGCTTTTAGGTTAAAAATGTATCGAGAACAGAGTGTAGATAAATCAATTAAAAGTAAACAGATTTGTTTACCACTATATAAATTAGTATCTTTGAATATAATCAATACTTATGTTGCCACAATTAGCTAAAATAAAAGGTGTTCATCCTGGTGCTATTTTAAGACGAGAATTAAAAATTCAAAACTTAAAAGGTAATGACCTGGCTGTTACTATTGGCGAATACAAACAAACCATTAGTGCTATTCTTAACAAAAGAAGAAGTATTAATCCTAAACTGTCAATCAAATTATCAAAGTACTTTAATGTAGATGAAGATTACTTCATGTTACTTCAGTCTAGTTATGATGTAAAAACAGTAGCCAATTTAGAATTGAAAAGCACACCTGATTTGACAAAGCTTAGATCCATAATTTTTTGGGATACTACATTTGATAAAATTGATTGGACTAAAAATAAAAGAGCGGTTATAAAACGAATTTTAGAAAGAGGAAACGCCATTGAAATTAATGAAATTGTATCATTTTATGGTAAAAAAGTCATTAAAAACGAAATAAAATCAATAAATACAAGTTATCTACCGTCATTTGAAAAGAATGTTAAACACTTTAATTTAACATGAAATTATATCTAAATACTGTTTCAGATTTACTTTGAAATTCACTTAAAACACTAATGGAACTGAAAGAATTCAATTCTTTTAGACTAGTGGGAGGTACCTCATTAAGCTTACAACTAGGCCATAGAGAATCTATCGATATCGATTTATTCACAGATTCTGATTATGGAAGTATTGATTTTGAAAAACTTGAAACTGTTTTACTAGAAAATTTTCCTATTGTCGAATTACCAATCATTGAAATGGTAGGCGTAGGAAAGTCTTATCTTATAGGGAATACTAAAGACAATTTAGTTAAGTTAGATTTATTTTACACCGACCCATTCGTTTTTCCAGTCATTATTGAACAGAATGTTAGATTTTCAAGTATTGAAGAAGTAGCAGCTATGAAGTTTGAAGTCATTGGACAAGGTGGCCGAAAAAAAGATTTTTGGGATATTCACGAATTATTAGAAAGTTATACTTTAGATGATATGTTAAATTTTTACATCAAAAGAAACCCGTATGGCCATTCTAAAGCTGAATTATTAATTAAAATTATTGATTTTTCGGTTGCTGACTATGAATTTACACCAATCTGTTATAAAGACAAAGATTGGGAGCTTATAAAATTAGATTTTGAAGATCTAATTAAAAATAAATAATGCCCGTTACCGCGCGTAGAGTGTAAACAATTAAAATGGCGAATGATTGAATAAGTTTCTCGATACATTTCTATCATTTTTCTAGCGAAAATCAATACAAACACTCGAACTGACTATGCTATGAAACTATTTTTTTATCATAAAACGGTTTGGAAATAAAATCTTTAAAAAAAAATAAATACATTAAATCATAGCAATGTTTAAGACGTCAGTTCGAGTGTTTTTAATTAAAAAGCACTAGCTTTTATCTTCAAAATGTATCGAGAACATAGTATTTACTTTCAATAAAATTTGTCTTCAAAATTCCTTATGAATTCCTAACCAATTTAAAAGTTAGAGTTTTCGATTAATTGGAATACTTTTTCCATTTCTAAATCACGATTCAATATATAACTTTTAGGATCGTAATTGATTTTAAAATTTGGCATAACACCTCTGTGATTAATAGGAATAGGTAAAACGAGTTTTACATTGTATTGAGGCCAGTTTATGGCTATTTTCGAGTTAGGCAATTCTAGTTGATCGTAGCCGTGTCCATTATTACCTGTTTCACCACCTGCGGTTTCTTGCCCAATGCAAATTGCATTCAAATTGTTTTTCAAAAAAGAGGCTAATTGAGAAGCTCCAGAAGCTGTTCCTCCATCCATCAAAACATACAAATTACCTTTAAATAGTGTTGCTTTAGAAGGTATTGGATTGATAAAATATTTAGTTCCATTTTCAATCTTTTCATAACGTTTATAGAATTTTTTTAATGGTTTGCCTTTATGCCTTTTTTTACTAAAAAAGTTTAAGCCAGATTCGTCTCTTTTCACCATTTCTATTTTCAATTTATCTTTAGATATGTTGGACAAAAAATCCAAATACACCATTTGACTACCACCACCATTTCCTCTTAAGTCGATAATAAGATGATTACTTTTATTTGAATGTAAATGGTCAAATATCTTTTGATGAACCATTTGGTAGTTTTCATAATTTACAGTTTCTAATTTCAGATAAGCAGACTTCTTATCTAAATCATAAAACGAAACATCTTGCTCTTTAATTAGTTGTTCTCCCTTAGGTTGATAATACTCAAAACACTTGTTTTCATAGTTTTGAACCCCCTCAACATTTAACTCTAACTTTTCTCCATTTTCTGAATTCCCTTTAATTAGTAAACTATTTACAGAATAAAAATGCCTTCTCAAAAAATAAGAACCATACTCATTAAGTAGTTTATAAGCCAGTGTTTTTTGATAACTATCTTGTGGATAATGAACACTCATTGAATAAATTAACTCTCGCCAACCTACGCCATTTATAGAATCAACTTGAAAAGGAAATTGAATTGAAGATTCCGGGTTATCACGCTCTAAATCGATTAAATATAAACCTGAGGAATCAACAAATAGTCTTAATGGAAAGAACATATTATTTCCCATTTCATATATTTTATCAGATAATAAACCTTGCAAGGGAGATTTTATAACCGCTGTATGCACACACCCAATTAAACTAATAGCTTCTCTAATTGACTGGTCATACTCAAAAGCCGTCACTTCATCTCCCTCTATTTGTTCAACACTAGTAATAAAAGAGTCCAATTTATTATTCCAAGTTGGATTTATGACTATTGGATGAGTTTTAATCACTGCCTTATTTAGGTATTTTAAATCTTCAATTAACTCTCCTTTAGGAATAACGTTTTGAGCGCTAATATTCAACGAAATACAAAAAAAACAGGTCAATAAAAATGGTATAGTTATGTTCATATAGTACTTTAACTTGTTATTTATGAAAAGTTACATTGTGAAATAAATTTTCATCTCATTTTTGTTTTATTTTCCGTTACCATGTATCCTTTTACATGTGTCTAATTAAGAAGTAACCATATCGCTCTCGATACATTTCTAGCGTTTTTCTAGCGAAAATTGATACAAATACTTGGACTGACTTTACGCTGAACATGGTGAATGATTGAATGAGTTTATCGATAAAAATGGACTTCTCTATTCTTTTCAATTTTTGTCACTTTTTTCTTGATAAAAAAGTAACGAAAAAACAAGTTCCGTAGGTTCATTTTTATGTTTATTAGCAAAACATTTCGCTATATCAACACAACTCGGAAACGTCATATATGATTTTTTATAAAAAAATCAATGGCTGACCTCAAACAGAATTGACATTTAACGCTAAATTTATTTGATAAACATTAAAAATTAAACTGATGAACAAACCTATCATGCCCTGAGCCATTACATCTTCAAAATCATCTATCATTGAATAGGTTCTCGATACATTTCTATCGGTTTTCTAACGAAAATCAATACAAACACTCTAACTGACTTTACTTTGAAACTCTTTTTTATTATTTAATAAAACAGTTCATAAATTAAAAAACACCAACTTACATCTTAATACTGAATTGAGAATTTATTCATCTTTCAAACAATACCATATTTAGTCTAACGTTCTTTTAATATGAAATTAAAAAAAAGACATTTACTTGCCATTATCTCCTTTGCATTTATATTACTTATTTTTCAAGTTTTCATGTTTGAAAATAAACTAGCGTTAAGAATACACCTTCAAGATTGTGATTACCCAAACGAAATTGAAAGCATAAAAATTAAAAATAGACTAAATATAATCGGTCTTTTGACAGGAAATGATGGTCATGCCAATGCTACCTTTCTTTTGGATAAACAGTATTTAAAAAACTGGTTATTGAGTTCAAATTTTGAAATGGTAAGCTTCATTGATTCGAAACTTAAAAAAAGAATATTTATAACTCAAAAGAACAAATTACCACTTAATCTTTTAGAAGGAAGTATGGATTTCTCTTTTCAATATTTACATTCTAATGATGAAAGAACAGTACTAAATGTAAAACAAATGAATGGCCATAAACAGTTAAAAATAAATCTTTATTATACAGCTACTTAAAAAGAAAATTCCGCTACCAGCGAATCGGTTAACGTTTTGCTACTAAGAGATGACAATAACAACAAACCTTAGCAACTCAATTGGCTAATACTTTAAGAACATAGCTAAGTGAGATCGGAAGATTGTAGTGTAGATTAAATCTTTCAACACTCATTTCACACTGTAGTTTTGAGAATAAAACGCTTTAATTAAAAAGCATTCAAACTGAAAACAACCTCAAATTTACAGACGATTTTCAGTTTGAATTTTACTTTACTTTATAATAAATTTAATTGGCACTATAAACTGTTTTGTTGGTTCGTCAGCCACATACATTGACTCTAAGGGCATGTTATTAAAAACTGTCATAGCTTCAGCATTTAATGTAGTCGAAACTCCTTCTTCAACGCTAACATTTTCAGCTTTACCATCTTCTGAAATAGTAAATGAAACATATACAATACCTTCCTCATGATTTTTAACGGCTTGGTTTGGGTATATAATATTCTTTTTAATCCATTCTGAGAAACTAAACTTTACAGGTTTAACATTTCCTGCTGTTGCTATCAATGGCATACATAATACAAGTACTAAAATTAACTTTTTCATATTCTTTTTTTTCGTTCAATTGTAGGACGCCCTACCAATTAAAAAAGTTACATCTAACTCTATTTTAATAATTATAATTGAAAATCTAAGTCGTAAAAATATAGGAAAGTCATACATAATGTATTAAAAAATGTTAAGTCTCTATTTTTTAACAAACTATAAGTTTTTATGTCACACCGTGTCCACCGGAAGTTTGTACATTGAAATTAATATCAAACTAATTAAAACGGATGACTTATGGCACAAAGAATTAATTCAAAATCAAAAGTACTTTGGAATATTTTAAAAGCAACAGCTGATCCTAGTAGACCTTTATTAGCACAAATTGTAATAACACAACGTTGCAATTTATCGTGTGGCTATTGTTTTGAATATGATAAAGTATCCAAACCTGTCCCTTTAGATGTACTAAAAGGGCGAATTGATGAATTACACAGATTGAAAGTCGTTTTTGTGACGCTTAATGGTGGAGAACCCTTACTTCACCCCCAAGTAATTGAATTGGTACACTACATTTCTAGTTTAGGCATGACTCCCATGATGAATTCAAATGGTTGGTTATTAACTTCTAAAATTATTAACGGTTTAAATGAAGCTGGTTTGTTTGGTATTCAAATTAGTTGCGATAGCCTGGAAGATAATGAGGTGACAAAAAAAAGTATGAAACGCTTACGTCCTAAACTAGACTTACTTAAAAAGGAAGCTAAATTTAAAGTGCGTATAAATGGCGTCTTAGGTTCTGGAACACCAAAAGAAGTAATTGAAGTGGCCAAAATTGTATTAGACTATAAGTTTGATTTCCAATGTTCATTAATGAGAGACGAAAGTGGAAACACCCTATTATTTGATGAGGAAACCAAAGCTGCTTACAATGAATTACGTACCCTAAAAAATCGTTTACCTTCTTTTTTACATGACAATTTTCAATTGCCTTTAGTGAAAGGAGAAGACATTAAATGGAAATGCCGATCAGGTGCACGTTATTTTCATATCGACACAGAAGGTCTTGTACATCTTTGTCAACCTAGAACGGGGAATCCAGCCAAAAGATTAGAAGACTATACAGCAGAAGATATAAAATTTCATTTCTATCAAGAAAAATCATGTTCTAAAAGATGTCCGCACGCTTATGCTCATATTGGGAGTAGAATGGATACATTTAGACGTCAAAACGCATAATTATGGTAGATTTAAGTATAATTTTTCCGGCCTATAATGAAGCAGGCCGAATAAGTAAAACCTTACATTTATTTAATGCTTATTTAAGCAAAAAACCGTGGACATTTGAATTCATTGTTGTAGATGATGGTTCAACTGACGATACCGTTAAATTAGTAGAAAATTTAAAAAATGACATTGATAACCTTACCGTAATTCCAGCCACAGCTAATAATGGTAAGGGGTATGCCGTTAGAGTCGGTATGTTAAAGGCCCAAGGTCAACTCAGGTTATTTTCAGATGCAGACGGTTCTACACCAATTGAAGAAATAGATAAAATACTTAAACCCTTATTATATCACAAATCAGATGTATCAATTGGGTCTCGTTATCTTGATAATTCAAATATTAGTAAACCACAACCATTTATGAGACGCGTTTGGAGTAGATTAGCCAATAAAGTAGTACAAAATATGTTATTACCTGGTATTGTTGATCCTCATTGCGGATTTAAAGCGTTTACAGCTGAAGCGACCATAAAAATATTTTCAAAATGTCAAATTAATGAATGGTCTTTTGACTTGGAAGTATTAGCTATTGCCAGACAACTCAATTTAAACATTAGTGAAATTCCAGTAATCTGGGCGAATGATGAACAGAGTAAAGGTAAATTGAGTCAATTACCAAAAGAGATTTTAAACCTCTACAAAATAAAAAAACGTATATCTAAACAAATAAACCCTGCATTTTAAAGCCTACTAATAAAAACAACGCATGACACCAAGAATAGAGTTATTAGAAGCAAAACAATTAATTGGGATGAGATTAACTATGAGTTTAACTACTAATAGAACGGGTGAATTGTGGAGTCAGTTTTCGCCTCACATAAAAAAGATTAAGCATAAACTAACGACCGATAAAATTTCAATGCAAGTGTATAACGCTTCTTATTTTAAGACGTTTAATCCTGCTCTTGAATTCGAAAAATGGGCTACTATGGAAGTAGCTAACTTTAATGATGTACCAAATCGTATGGAAACCTTTAATTTAAGCGGCGGCTTATATGCCGTTTTTGATCACAAAGGAGACGGGAGCGACAACCGTATTTTCCAATACATTTTTATGACGTGGTTACCTAATTCGGAATATCAACTAGACGAAAGACCTCACTTTGAAGTTTTGGGAGACAAATACAAAACTAACGATCCCACTTCTGAAGAAGAAATTTGGATTCCAATCAAACTAAAATCAGACCATCAATACACATGATATTACTTTGGATTCTCTTAACATCTTTTGGTCAACTCCTACTCTATTTTTTATTGAATCGATTAAAACTAAACTTTAGTGGGATTTTTATTCTACTTGCCGTTTTAGGATGTTACTTTTTTATATTCCCTCCCTATTTCTACCCAGAACCTGACCCAAATCCAAATCATACTCAATGTGGTATGCCTTTGTTAGCTATAAATTTAGGATTTTGGATTTTTGGTGGAGGTGTAGCCATACTTTTACATCTTATTTATTTCTTAATTTTTAAAAGAACCAAAAAAAAAGTAACAAAGTAACTTGAAATTACCTTCTGTTAAATTAAAATACATAGATATATTAATTATAGATAACAGCACAAATACACAGAGATAATTAAATTAAATCGCCCTACTCTATAACTAATTCAAATCTCTTTTTATTAGCGTCAATTGTTAACTCTACAATGTAAATACCTGATTTCATGTCCACTTCAACTTGATACACTTTTCCGTTTATGTTTGCTTTAGAATAGACTTGCTGTCCTAAAGTATTATAAATAATAAATGACGCAATAACATGTTCAAAAGATTCAATATTAATTAATCCATTTGTAGGGTTTGGAAAAATATTAACGTCAGTATAAGAGTTATACTCTTCCACTCCAATTATAGTAATTAGAGTACAAGTTGATGTGTCTAAACAACCAAAATCATTAATCTGAACAGCATAACTTCCATTAGCGGTAGGAGTATAGGTTTGAGAAGATACTCCAATTGGAGCATAATTAATATTACAATCTAACCATTCATAGGTTACATTAGTCGCATTACTTGTTAGTGTTAATCCATTTTGAGTAACACCAGTATTCACACTATTGACCGTTAAATTTAGTGTAACTAAAGAATCACATCCATTTATAGCTGCGCCAACCAAATTAAATGTAGCTGTATTATTGTTTGAATAATAAGTTAAACCATCTATCCAAACCAATGAATCACAAGTCGTTCGAGTATCAATTCCTGATGGTGTATAAACCGTTAAATTTAGCATTACCAAACTATCACAACCATTAGCTGCACCACCACTTATAGTATGCGTTGCTGTAGTATTAGATGAAGAATATACTATTCCATCTATCCAAGTTAATGGACTACATTCGGTTCGTGTATCCACTCCTGACACACTGTTAATAATGGTTAGATCAAGTGTTACTATACTATCACAACCATTTGAAGCTCCACCTACAATAGTATCTGTTGCTGTAGTATTAGTTGATAGATAAGTCATGCCATCAATCCAAACTAAAGAATCACATTCTGTTCGAGTATCCGTTCCTGTTACACTGTTAATAATAGTTAGATCAAGAGTTACCAAGCTGTCACAGCCATTTACCGCACCACCAATAATAGTGTATGTTGCAGTAGTATTGTCTGATGTATAAGTTAAACCATCTATCCAAATTAATGAATTACACTCTGTACGAACATCAGTTCCAACACTACCATTTAAAATTATTAAATCCAGTAATACCAAACTATCACAGCCATTAACTGCACCACTAGGCATACTATAAGAAGCTGTATTATTATCTGATGTATAAGTTAAACCATCTAACCAAACTAATCCACCACACTCTGTTCGCGTATCTGTTCCTATAGAAGTTACACATACAGGTCCAACCTGAACAGCAAACGTAAGATCATACCCTGCGGGTGCAAAAGGAACAAACCAAGCACCACCTGAAGGGTAAGCTCCTGAACTATTTAATGAAATACCATCCGCAGCAAACCCACTATTTGTAGCATCCGTAATTTCCCATGCATTAACCTCTAAAGCATTCATTGGAACTGGAGCACTTATCGTAAATATATTTTCGCCAAGTACGATACTATTATAGGGTATCACCTGAGAATGAAGAACTGGTGATGTTGGTAAATCTCCATCTCTAATTTTTAGTACACGATCTTGACTACTAGGTGGAATAGTATTATACACAACAGTTACCGTAGTAATATTTCCGCTACATGTGGCAGTAAAAGATTGACCTACTCGTGAATGTGTTTGTATACTTCCCCCAGAATTTTGAGTAAGGTTAGTCTGAGCTGGACATTGCGCAATAACCTGAGAACTTAGTAATACACTAAACAGAAGTATAAATCTAGAAAATAAAAATGATGTATTAATACGATTTTTCATGTCCCAAATTTAAGAATTCGATCAAACATAGAACCTATTTAACCAACTAAATAGTACACGTTTATATAATTATATAAACCTATTGGTCAAAAATTATGATCTTATACTCTTTTACTGACAAGCCTTCATATCATTTTTTTAAATTTCTCAAGAATTAACGATTGTTTTTTCATGGCTGGCTTATTCGTAATTCTGTACTTTTAAATTCAAGACATATTCATTCCAACCTGTTATGCAAATACGCTCTTAGTATATCATATTCTTTTTGTGATTTTAATGGTAGTAAAGAAAAGGGGTTAACTTTGAAGTAACCAAATTAATAAAAACATGACACCTTCTAAATTAAAATGGGCCTTTTTTTCTTATGGTCATAACCTTGGTGATTTTACAAGGGCATTAGAAACAGCCAAAGGCATGAAAGAAAGTGGAATGGATGCCAAATTCTTTAACCATGGAGGTATTCATAACCATATGATTGCGGAGGCTGGGATTGATGAATTGAATTTATACCCAGAACTAACTTGGGAACAACACCAAATTATAATGGACATTAACCGTTATAAGGTAAAAGTTGGTACACCATTACCTGTTTCAACCAAACAATGGATTGAAATGGCTGAAGCTGATTTAGAAGCTTTAGCTGGCTATAAACCGGATGGTGTTTATGCTGGTTTAAATTTAAGTTGTATGATTTCTGTTCCTTATGCTAAACTGCCCATGGTCACGCAAGTACCAACGGTGAACTGTCCTGCTTTTATTCATAAAGAAATGTACAACATGCCTAATACCATGGAGAAAAACTTCTTTATGCAGAAGGTATTACCCGGTTTTGTGAAGCGAAAAATAATGAAAAAAGTATTACTTGGCGATTCTGCCAAAGCATCTTTAGTGACGTTTAATGAAGCAAGAAAACATTTTGGTTTACCACCAATTTATAATATTACAGACTTAGTTAAGGGTGACCTTACTATCCTACCCGATTTACCCATGCTAAGTGGATTAAAAGCAGAAGACTTAACGGAAGGCTATCTCTATTCGGCTCCTATCTTTTCTAAAATGGATTTACCAATTCCTTCAGAAGTAACTAACGTATTTAACAGACCAGGTCTTAATATTTTTTGCTCATTAGGGAGTTCAGGTTATCCTGAAACTTTAAAATTAATTATTAAAACACTAAAAGCAATTCCCCATTTTAATATTGTGTGTTCAACCACCTCTATACTAGACCCGAAGGAATTAGGCGAAAACACAGATCGTTTCTACGCTTGTAAATTTTTACCAGCTCATTTGGTAAATGAAATGGCAGACATAGCCATATTACATGGTGGACAAGGTACCGTTCAAACTACAGCTTGGGCTGGAACGCCTGTAATTGGTATTGGATTTCAAGCTGAACAACAAGCCAATATTGATGGTTTAGTTAGATTGGGTATGGCAATTAGAATTCCAATTTATGCGGTGTCTCCTCCACGTATTTTAAAGGCTATTAAAAACATATCAAAGCCTAGCTTTGTCAAAAATGCAGTAGCGGTTAAAACAAAAATCAGAGCCACGGACGGTGTCAAGAAATCAGTAGAGTTAATGAATAATTTTGTATTGAATAATCGAAATTAAAATCTATTTATCTTTTGACTATTTGCTATTGAACTCAATTAAACAAACGGGTTCGCATGTGTAACCTAATCAATTACAACAACATCATTTAATACGCCATTTTCTCCAGAATAATCTATAGTAAGACTATACATGGATTTTTTTGATTTAAACACCACTATTTCATAATAAAAACATTAACTTTCTGTTCATATAAAATACTATGAAATCACTTTTTAAATTAACGGTTTAATTATTGCAAAGTAAAATTCTAAATAACTTAAATAAAACAATATGACAAAAGCAATTTATATCACATGTACTATCGCTCTATTCTCTGTATCAACATCAATAGCTCAATTTGATAAACTGAAAAAAACAGTCACTACAAAAGTAGAATCAGCCACAACATCTTCAACAGGTTTAAGTCAAGAAGAAGTTGGCTCTGGACTAAAAGAAGCCTTAACTAGAGGTATCGAAAAAGGAGTGAGTCAACTTTCAAAACCTGATGGCTTTTTAAAAGACCTTTCCATAAAAATTCCATTACCAGAAGAAGCAAATAAAGTTGAATCTAAATTACGTAGTCTTGGTCAAGGGAAAAAAGTAGACGAAACGATTGAATCAATTAATAGAGCGGCTGAAGATGCAAGTTCTGCAGCGAAAGACATTTTTGTAGAAGCCATTAAAGGAATGAGTATTACAGATGCCATGAGTATTTTACGTGGTGAAGACAATGCAGCAACAAACTTTTTAAACAAATCAACAAGAGCTAGTTTGATTGCTAAATTTGAACCAATTATAAAGGCGTCTTTGGATAAAGTTGGCGCCACAAAAAATTGGAATACAATTTTTACGACTTATAACAAAATACCAATGGTGGAAAAAATAAACCCTGATCTTGTTGCTTATGCTACAGCTAAAGCGATTGACGGTTTGTTTATTCAAATTGCAAAAGAAGAATTAAAAATCCGTCAAGATCCTGCAGCTAGAGTAAGTGATTTATTGAAAAAAGTATTTGCCTAAATCCATACTATTAAAAATAGATAAAGGACTATAGCGTACTAACGTTATAGTCCTTTTTTTTTGTAGGAATTAAAAAGATTGAAACTTTACAAAATGAGTTTAAATAAACAGCTATTCCGTTATTATAATTCGTTTCACTAAGTTGAATTCATCTGTACTCTATTTGGGATAAAGTCCCAAAACGGGAATAAAGAACACATTAACATTCCTTATTTAACAGGAGTTTACACAATGGTATAGTTATTTCAGTTTGTTTGGTAACATTAAAAAAATGGCTATGAAAAATTACTTACTATGGTTTGACAATATCAATTTAGAAGACCTTAACATGGTTGGTGGAAAAAATGCATCCTTAGGAGAAATGATGCAAGTTACCAAATCGCTTGGAATAGAAGTTCCAAACGGTTTCGCGATTACAACTACTGCCTATCAAGAATTCTTAGAATTAAACAATTTCATTGATTTTATAAACCTTACAATTAAAGATTTAGATATTAACTCTATAACAAGTTTACAGGCTGTAGGTTTAAAAATCAGAACAAAAATAATGGAGGGTAAAATTCCAAGACACATAGAGGACGCCATTATTCAATTTTATGAAAATTTATCTAAAAATTATGGCGATTCAAAGTTTACAGATGTGGCGGTTCGTTCGTCAGCAACTGCTGAAGATTTACCAGATGCTTCATTTGCAGGTCAACAAGAAACGTATTTAAATATAAATTCAAGAAAAGACCTATTACTTTCTATTAAAAAGTGTTATGCATCCCTTTTTACAGATAGAGCAATATCTTACAGAGAAGCAATGAATTTTAACCATTCAGATGTATTACTATCTGTTGGTGTTCAAAAAATGGTTCGTTCCGATATTGGTACATCTGGTGTTGCTTTTTCAATCGATACTGAAAGTGGTTTTAAAGATGTAGTACTTATTAACGCCAGTTATGGATTAGGTGAGTTATTAGTACAAGGAAGTATCTCTCCTGACGAATACATTGTATTTAAAAAAAACATGTCCATCATAGAAAAAAAATTAGGTGCAAAAAGTAAGCAAATGGTTTATGGAGGTCATGATGAATTAACTAATATTATAGATGTTCCTCAAAATAAATCAGATTCCTTTTGTTTACCCGAAAATCAAATCCTACAGCTTACCAGCTGGGTTATGAAAATTGAAAATCATTATTCTGGAGTCTATAGAAAATATTGCCCTGTAGATGTAGAATGGGCAATTGATGGAATTACAAACAAATTATACATTGTTCAAGCAAGACCAGAAACTATTCACTCTAATAAATTAACTGGAGAAGTAGAACACTATACAATTGAAAAAGACGACACTCGATTCCCAATTTTAGAAGGTAGCGCCGTTGGTGATAAAATAGGTATTGGGAAAATCCATATTTTAAATAGTATTGACGAAATAGTAAACTTTAAAAAAGGAGATGTACTAGTTACAGAAATGACGGATCCAGATTGGGAACCCATTATGAAAATGGCATCTGCCATTATAACTAACAAAGGAGGAAGAACCTGCCACGCAGCAATTGTCTCCAGAGAATTAGGAATCCCAGCACTTGTTGGAACAAGAAACGGAGTTGAAGTACTTAAAGACTTTAGCGAAATAACTGTTTCCTGTGCTGAAGGTGAACGGGGATTTGTTTACCAAGGCAAATGTAACTTTACCTGTAGTAAGTTTAAAAAAGAAGATTTACCTACAGTATCAACTCCATTAATGCTAAATGTAGCTTCACCAGATTTAGCGTTTAAGTTTTCATTTTTACCTAATGACGGTGTTGGCTTGGCTAGAGAAGAATTTATTATTAATAACTATATAAAAGTACATCCTTTAGCATTGCTAAAACACAAAGGGATTGGAGATACTCATCTTTCCAAAAAAATAGAATTAATTACCAAAGGATATGAGTCAGAATCAGATTTTTTCATTACAAAATTAGCGCATGGCATCTCAAAAATAGCTGCCGCATTTTATGGGAAACCAGTAATTGTAAGGTTTAGTGATTTCAAATCCAACGAGTATAGAAATTTATTAGGTGGTGAACATTTTGAACCTGAAGAAGAAAATCCAATGATTGGTTGGAGAGGTGCATCTAGATATTATTCAGATGAATACAAAGCTGCTTTTGAATTAGAATGTAAAGCCATTAAAAAAGTAAGAGAGGAAATGGGCTTTGAAAATGTAATTGTTATGATTCCGTTTTGTAGAACTATTGACGATTGTGAAGCAGTAATAAAAACTATGAAAGAGTTTGGTTTAGTCAGGGGCGAAAATGGATTACAAGTCTACCTAATGGCAGAAGTACCTTCTAATTTTATTCTAGCTGATGAATTCTCAAAATATGTAGACGGTTTCTCAATTGGTTCAAACGATCTCACTCAACTTACATTAGGACTTGACAGAGATTCGCATTTAGTTTCACATCTTTATGACGAAAGAAACCCTGCTGTAAAAGCATTGATTACACAACTTATCAATGTATCAGCTAAAAATGGTGTAAAAGTCGGTATTTGTGGACAGGCTCCTTCTGATTTTCCTGAATTTGCATCATTCTTAGTCGAACAAAAAATAGGGTCAATATCCGTCACTCCAGATTCTATTCTTAAAACATTAAATGCAATACATAAAATAGAAAACAATTTTGTACTACTTCAAAAAGTTAGTTAATAAACTTAAATGAATCTTAACGATTAATCCCTAAATACTTTCATTAGTATTTAAAAATAAAGTTAGGTTTCAACAGCCTCTATTTAGTTAAGTATACAATACTAAATTTGAGACACCAATATTATGTATTGATGTCACTAAAACTTTCCTTTAATTTTGGAAAGTTTTTTGTTAATTCTAAGGGTGAAAAAATTAAGACGAATATGTTAAAATAAAACATTAACTTTATGTTCAAACAAAACAATTCTCTATGAAATCACTTTTTAAATTAACTTGTTTATTATTTTGTATTTTAAGTCTTTCCGTAACCTCAAAAACAAACCAAACCTTAACTGGAACTTGGAACTTAGTTTGCATCACAGACCTTAACACAAACGAACAAAATTTGGAATCGGAAGAGCAAAATTATCCCATTACACTTCAATTTACGGATGATGGCCATTTAGGTAAAATCAATGGTCATACGACAACAAATGACGTATCTGGAAAATACGAACTTTTTGGAGAAAACGAAATGATTGTAGAAAAATTTGGTGGAACAAAAGTAGGAGAACATGGATGGGGTAAAGGATTTTGGGCAACGATTAAACAATCCACGTCTTATGTTTTTAAATCAAATATCTTAATAATTTACTCTGAAAATAATACAAAAACCATGCGTTTTTCTAGAGCAATAGAAAAGTAAATAACACGTGATAAGATTTATGAATTATAAATTGAATGTCATCATTTAGTAATGATCTATAATCAAAACCACTCAGCCCTACACTTTAAAAAAATATGATTAATAATTTAATAGACTACTTTGAACAACACATTAGTCTTGATGAAGTTGAAAAACAATTCATAAGAGAAAATATTCCCGTTAAAGCAATTAAGAAAAACCATTTACTACTAAAAGAAGGAGAAACATCAACCGAATTTTATTTTATAATCAAAGGCGCTATACGGTTATTCTACAAGATTAACTTAGAAGAGAAAACAGCTTTTTTCTATTTCGAAAACAAATTTGTTAGTTCATATGAAAGTTTTACGAAACAAACGCCTACCAAACACAATCTACAAACAATTGAAGACTCCACAATTGCGCTAATTTCGTTTGAAACCGCCTATAAATTACTAGAATTATTTCCGAAATTTGATTTTCTTGCAAGAATGATGATGGAAGAAGAACTCATAGTTTGTCAAGAGATAATAGCTTCCTTTGTTACACAAAATGCAGAAAAAAGATATCAAAAATTAGTAAATGAAAACAACAATTTAATTCAACGCATACCACAATATCAATTAGCAACTTACTTAGGAGTCACACCCGAAACATTAAGTAGAATTAGGAAAAGAATCTTCTCAAAATAAATTTCTTGACGAACGTCAATGTACAGTCTTATGAATTCGTTTTAAATTTGACCTTAAAACTATTCACATGAAAAAAACATATTTAATATTAACAATTATAGGAACAATTCTTCCAAATATATTTGTCATTTTAGAAGGTATAAAATCCGGCAATTACTTTCTCTACACAAATATAATAGATACATTTAATGGAATGTTTGCCAACCATATTTCATCTGCTTTTATAACAGACTTGCTGTTTATCGTCATTTTATTTTTGATTTGGTCTTACAAAGAAGCTAAACAGCATACTATTAAACGTCTCCCATTTATTTGGTTATATACATTTGTATTTGGTATAGCAGGTGGACTTCCTTTGTTTCTATACATCAGAGAAAAAAACAAATAATTAGTATACTTTCGTTTACTAAAATTATGACTCATACCATAAGGTATAAACATCACCTATAATACATATATAAAGTTGAGTATCTAATCTTCATAACAGTTCATTTATAATTGAATGGTAAACCCGAATCAAGCAGTTGTAAATTCCGGAAAAATATTATTTATTTTACAAACAAACTGAAGAAACAGTTGATTATCATTTTTTAAAAAACCATTGTGAGACTTTTGAGTAGGTTATTATTTGCTAAAAAACAGTAACTTTAGACTAACCGTAAAATTGAAAGTTAATTTTGCTTAGAAACTGTACTAAACATAGCCACAAGTCATAACCTATTAAATGGAAGAAAAAGAAAAACCTAGACTGTCCAGACTTACCTCAATAATTACACAACTTCAATCTAGAAGGCTTATTACGGCACGCTATTTAGCTGAAAAACATGGTGTGAGCATTAGAACTATTTATCGAGATATTCGGACTTTAGAACAGTCTGGAATTCCTATTTTTACAGAAGAAGGAAAAGGATATTCTTTACTAGAAGGCTACCAGCTCCCCCCAGTTTCTTTTACTGAAAATGAGGCCAACTCTTTAATTACAGCTGAACAATTAATAAAAAAAAATAAAGACCTTTCTTTTATTGAAAATTATAGTAATGCCATCATAAAAATAAAATCCGTTTTAAAACAGTCTCAAAAAGAAAAGGTCGAGTTATTGGGTGATAGAATCTACTTTAGAGAAAATATAGAGGCTGATCATTCTAGTAATTATTTAATGACCATTCAATCTGCTATCACCAATTTTCAGCTGTTAGATATTAAATACCTCTCACTAGCAAATCAATTAAGCGAACGTCAAATTGAACCTTTTGCATTGTACAGCAGTAAAGGCAATTGGCTTTTGATCGCTTTTTGTAAATTGCGACATGAATTTAGATCCTTTAGAATAGACTTAATTCAAAATTTATCAACTCTAAATGAAACATTTACACCACACGACATGACTATTTCTCAGTACTTTGAATTATATATAAAAAAATAAATTCATTACATTATGACTCTTTTAAAGCAAATTCTGAATTATTTAATATGGGCCATATTCTCATTTCTATTTGCTTTTGGATACATGCGAATTATCTTAGGGCCAAAACCAGAACCATCAACAGGTTGGATGAAACTCTTTGACTGGATTTATGATATTTCCATGCTAAACCTAGGTTTAATACTTGGATCAATTATAGCGTTATTCTATATTTTTATTGATCTATTTTATCTTAAACAAAAACTAAAAAGTAACGCATTCAGCCCATTTGTTCGTTTTCTGACACTAATCGCTATCACAGGTATCGTAGGTATAATTCATTATGTTGCTGAGAAAATCATTGACATCATTTAAAAAAATCTAACAATCAAGAATGTATTACTATTTCTTCTTTTTTAGATAAGCAAATACTTATATTAGACACATAAAAAAGGTGATAATAGTACATCACACCTTATTTGAATACTAGTTTATTATTATTGAATGACTAAAGTTTAAGCTTACAACCTGAGTTCGACCTAAGGAAATTGTATTAAACTTACTATCTTACCAGTGTTTACTGGAAGTTTTAACTAAAAAGTAATTTTACATCACTAAAAACTGTGGTAGATTTGCATAAAAACCCAACTAAACAGCTATTTTCAATTATATATTAATCAAGTTATACTTAGAACTTTCAAAATATTTAACCGAAACTCACAATCTATTTGAATTTTTCTTACTAATCCTTAGACCGAACTCAGGTTTACAGATTAAAAGTGTGCTTTTACAGATTACATAATAGCAAGTACTAAAATTACACTAATTTAGATGTTTCTATGAAAAAATCATTTGTAATACTATTAAATTTAGGTTATTGGACACTCTTATTGTTGCTAATTTCTTTAATTTATGTGGCGGCACAAATTAATTCGAGCATTGCCTTACTTGACAATCCATTTCTCTATAATATTACAGTTTTTGTTTTAATACCATCTTTTATTGGTTTTTATGTTTCGTATTACTTTTTCTTCTCTCTATTTATTAAAAAAACAAACAAATCGAGATTAGTAATTTGGATCACCTTATTCCTTGTAACAACCACGTTTTTAACTGTATTAAGTATATCGCCTAAAATTCAGTATCCACAAAATAGTTTTGAGATTAGCGTCATTAGCATTTTTAGTGCATTCATTATTGCCTTTAATATAATTGTAGGTTTTATATTACGCAGTTTTATAGCCTGGTTTGACGATTTAAAAGAGAAAGATATTTTAAATAAAAAAACCATTGCTCTAGAATTAATGATTATAAAATTAAAACTAGACCCTCATTTTTTATTTAATACAATTAATAATATAGATGTATTGATTGAAACTGAACCGAAAAAGGCTTCAGAATACATATTGAAGTTATCGTCAATACTTAGGTTTTTTTTATATAAAACGGCGGATGAATTAATTCCATTAGCAGATGAAATCAAATATATTGAAGAATATATAGCACTTCAAAAAATTAGAACATCAAATAAACAGTTTGTCAAGTATACTTTAGAAGGAGATGCAGTAGGGAGTATAATAGCACCTATGTTATTTATTCCTTTTATTGAAAACGCCTTTAAGCATACTATAAATAAAAAGATAATAGATTCAATTGATATTCATTTTAAAATTACACCCAGTGAAATAATATTTCAATGTAAAAATAAAATAGGTCCAAATTTTAAAAAAAATAAAGCAGGAATAGGGAACGAATTAATTGAAAATAGATTAAAATTATTATATGGTAAAAACTATATAATTACTAAAACGATTACTGATTTTGAATATGATCTTAAATTAGAACTACCACTATGAAAAAGACCTGTATTATTGTTGAGGATGAGCCTTTAGCATTAGAGAAAACAAAATCATTTGTATTAAGAACACCACAGCTCGAACTCCTTGATTATTTTGAAAATGCATTAGATGCGCTTAAATATATTGAAAGCAATCCCGTTGACCTCATCTTTTTAGATATCCAAATGGATGAATTAACAGGAATTGAGTTTTTAGAATCAATAGATTTAAAATGTGATGTCATATTTACAACTGCTCACCCTGAATATGCCTTAAAAGGTTTTGACTTAAATATAATTGACTATTTATTAAAACCATTTTCTTACAACAGATTTATTCAAGCCATTAACAAATTAGAAAAAAAAATAACTAAACCAGAGTATTTATTTGTAAAATCTGGTTATCAACTAGAAAAGATTTCTTTTAGTGCTATTAATTTTATTGAAGGCATGGGAGATTATAGAGGAATTAACACTCTAAAAAAGAAAATATTGACTCTAAAAACCTTTTCTGATTTAATTGAATTACTTCCTAAAACGGAATTTATTCGCGTACATAAATCATATGTAGTGGCCATTAGTAAAATTGACAATATTGAATCAAACATAATCAGTATTGGTACTAAAAAGATTCCTATTTCTGCTACTTATAAGAACCATTTTTTTCAAACAATTAAGGCACATTGAGCAGATACTTTCGACTATTTATCACTAATAATTTTTAGCTTAAAACAGTCAAATCATGATCTCAATTAATCAATAAAATCTTTGAGTCTCCCTATTTACAAAAGTGAATTCATTGATTTATTTACCCTTTTTAAAGGTAAACTATAAGTTCACAGATTACTTTTCGGCAGATACAGATTTTAAATTTTATTTATAATTGTTTGGCTTATGTTTGGGATATGAAAAAAATTATACTAATCGCTTTTACCCTTCAAATAAATATGAGTATTAATGCTCAGAACATAAGAACCAAAATTGATGAAATTTTTAATGAATGGAATCAAGGTAATCATCCAGGTGGTGTTATTTCAATACTAAAAAATGATGACCTTTTTTTTTCTAAGGCCTATGGATATGCCAATATAAAATATAACATCAAAACTACTAAAGAAACTATTTTCAATATTGGATCGGTTTCAAAACAATTTACCGCTATGGCCATAGTCTTACTTCATCTAGAAGGGAAACTATCCATTGATGATGATATTCGTAACTATTTACCAGAATTGTATGACTTTGAAAACACAATTACTATTCGTCATCTATTACATCATACAAGTGGTTTTAGAAGTACCCCTGAATTATTTGGATTAGCAGGATGGAAAGATGGTGATGCGATAACTACAGATGATGATTACCGCTACTTCTGTAAACAAAACAGCTTAAACTTTTTACCTGGAAGCCAATTTATGTACACCAACTCTGGATATATCTTATTAGCTAAAATCGTTGAGAATGTGACACATCAAAAGTTTAATATTTGGATGAAGACTAATATATTCATACCATTAGGAATGAATGCAACTTTTGTTGATGAAACTAATAGCAATTCAATACCGGAAATTGCAACCCCTTATCATCAGGTTGGAGAAAAGCAATTCATAGTTGGAGAAAACATGAATTTAGATATTGGAGCTTCCAATGTTTATACAACAGTATCCGATTTAACAAAATGGATGACGAATTTTTCTAATCCAATTGAAAGTTTTAAAGCTGCATTTAACCTGTTACAAATCACAGATACATTAAACAATGGCGCATCCAACAATTATGCTTTTGGAGTAGTTAAAGATGATTTTTACGGCAACAAGAGAATTCAACACACTGGTGCGGTTCCAGGTTTTTTAGCATATGCCATGTATTATCCAGAAGAAAATATAACTCTAATTCTTCTATCCAACTTTACATCTTATGGGGTGAATGAAAAATACAATAAATTGTCCAAACTGTTTTTAAAAGATAAAACCCTCAAAGCTAAAAAACAAACCAAGCATGAATCAATCCCTTTGGATATAAAATTTGCTCAAACAATTGTAGGAGATTTTTGGAATACAGCCGAAAATTATGCTAGACGTGTCTATTTAGAACAGGATACATTATGGTATTCAAGAGATAATGGAATCAAATCCCCCTTGATTCAAATTGATACGAATCAATTTATGATTGGGAACATAAGTGCTTTTGTTACAGTTCAATTTGAGGTAGGTAGTAAGAAAAAAATGATCATTAAGGATGGAGATCAACCCATAAAGCAACTTGAAGACTATGACAATACACCATTAACACAAGTAAAAAAACAAGAATATACAGGTACATACTACAGTACCGAACTCGAGACTACCTATAAATTAACATTAATCAATGATCAACTTACGGGTTACCATAGTAGACATGGAGAATTCCCTATAGCCATACTTAAAGAAGATATTACAAACTGGTCTGACATGGCAATTGTAAAATACAAACGTAACCTTAAAAATGAAGTTATAGGTTTTTATTTAAACATGAATAGAGTTAAAAATGTTTGGTTTGAAAAACAATAAATTAAGTAACTACTTTTTTAAGTAATACATCATTAACAAAGTTAAATAATTTAATAAAAACATAAAATATGATACACGTTCAAAATCTTAATTTTTCATATCAAAAGGGACTAAAAATAATTGATGATTTATCTTTTAATGTACCCGAAAACTCAATATTTGGTTTTTTAGGTGCCAATGGTTCTGGAAAAACAACTGCTATTCGATTATTGCTCAATCTTTACAAGCCAACAACAGGTTCAGTTCTAATAAAAAATAAAAGAATGTCTTCAAACGCTAAAACTCTTTACAAAAATATAGGTACTTTAATAGAGGCACCTACTTTTTACAGTCACCTTTCGGCAAAAGAAAACCTTAAATTATTAGCCAATTTTTATGAAGTTGATAATAGCCGTATAGAAATAGTTCTTGATTTAGTTGGTTTATTACACGCTAAGGATAAAAAAGCAAAGACGTATTCACTTGGAATGAAACAAAGGTTAGGAATTGCTTCAAGTATATTACATGATCCAGAAATCTTAATATTAGATGAACCACTCAATGGTTTAGACCCCAAAGGAATTGCAGAAATTCGAAAGTTGTTCATCAAATTTCAGCAAGAAGATAAAAAAACAATATTAATATCAAGCCATCAATTAAATGAAATAGAAAATACGTGCAGTGATGTTTGCATTATTGACAAAGGAAAAAAGTTATTTTCGGGTAAAATAGAGCACCTTAAAGATCAACTCTCTACAAACGATTCATATTCCATAAAATGTCATGACCCTAAACGGGCAGAATTTATTCTTAGAACACAATTAGGTTGCACAGAAGTAATACTTACGAATGAATCATTAAAAATTAAAATTAATAACAGTGACTTAATTCCATCCTATATTAAAACATTAGTTAAACATGATATTGACCTTTTTGAATTATCAAAAAATGAAAGTAACCTTGAAACTTTATACTTAAACCTTACAAAATAATGATACAATCAATTTACAAAGGATTCATTTCCGAAACGCAAAAAGTAAAAGATACATTTACATTTTGGTTTACCATATTAGGTTCACTTTTAATACCATTTATATTCTTTTTAATCTATCTTTTTAGAGTTCAAAACTTTATACCTCCAGAGGATATTAATCCTTGGACCGTTTTTATAAATAGCAATCTCCAAGCCATATCGTTCTTACTTTTTCCATTACATATTATCTTAATTATTGCAATAAATATTAACATTGAACATCATGAAAATAGTTGGAAAAAATTATTTGTATTACCTGTGAGTAGAGAAAGTATTTATATCAGTAAATTACTATTCTTATTGCTTCAGATTTTAATATCTTTACTGATATTTGCAGCTGCCCTATTTGTTTTCGGTTGTATTTTAGGTCTTTTACATAGTGAATTAAATTTTTTGAAATTTCGTCCTGAATTTACTGCATTCAGTAAATTAATAGCTCGCCTATTTATTTCAATTCTTGGAATTTTCTCAATTCAATATGTTATAAGTCTATTTTTTAAGAACATTATTATCCCTATTTCATTCGGTGTATTTCTTACGATTATTGCCTCTATACTTGTTCAAGGTTGGAGTCATTCAATTTACTTCCCTTATGCATTTCCTATGTGGTTTTTCTTAAACTCGAATCAAGGGTTAGTAATGGATACGTTTTATGGATTGACAGTGTCAGAAATTACAAGTTGTTCATTATTCATACTTGTTAACAGTTTTGGAGTACTCCTATTTAAGTCAATGAGACTAAAATAATATGTAATGCTGATTTATTAACGATTACTCATGTCAATTAAACTCTAATTATTCGATAGTCATAGATTCTATTTGTTAGGTTTTGATTCTTAATGACAGTAGAGCAGTTGTTGGCTTAACGCATTATATAGTTTAAAAAGTCATTACTATTATAAATAAAGCTTACCTTATAACAAATTCAGAAAAATGATTAAATTATTAGTATACATGTCGTTTTTTTACTATCATACTCAATTCTGATTTTCCATATTTGCATTTTAAAACACAGGAAAATATGAAAAAAGTAATTATTGCACAATTAAGTATTAAAGCAACTAAAGTAAATGAATTTTTACAGTTCTCGGAAGTAATGGTTAAACAGAGTCTTGGAGAAGAAGGTTGTACAGTCTATACCATTTATAAAGCATTGACTAACGAAAATGAATTTATAATTTATGAGAATTATAAAGATAACGAATCAGTTGAACTCCATAATTCATCTGAACATTTTAAAAACTTCTTAAGTTCAGTTATGCCATTGTTAGCAAAAGAACCATTAATTGAGCTTTTTTAATGACAAAAAATAAATCTTATAAACCAACGGGTTTTCTTTCAAAGTACATTGACCGCTACTATATTTTTGATAAGTCAAGTGAAAACTATTTTGAACCTCCTCCAGTTCTTCCAGGAACTGGAGCGGAGTTGGTTTTTTATTTGAATACACCGTTAACAATTAACGGTAAATCATTACCTAAAGCACATCTAATCTGTCCAAGGATCATTGCTTATTTCGATAAAACAAAAGCCATTTCATTTTTATCTGTGAGATTTAAAAGTGGCGCATTTAGACATTTCTCCAACATTCCGTTTTCAGAACTTAATAATAATTATTTTTCTGTTCCGGATGTATGGAAAAAAGATGGAGACCATTTATTAGAACAATTTGAAAACCTATCGGATATTGACCTTAAAATTAATGCAATTGAAACATTTCTATTTGACGCTTTCAAAACTTATCATTCTGCTAAAAATGATAAATGGGATCTCATAATAGACGACTTATATTATAACTTTAACAGTAATTTTATTGGAGACCTATCTAAAAAATCAAATTTAAGTCTTCGCCAATTTGAAAGGAATTTTAAATCTCAATTTGGTTTATCCGCTAAAGAATTTCAAAAAATAACACGATTTCAAGATGTCATTAAAAAAATACTTTTAACTAGAAACTCTGATTATTTAACTACTATTTTAGACAATGGCTATTTTGACCAAAGTCATTTCATAAAAGAATTTAAATCATTAACACATAAAACACCGTTAGACTATTTCAAAACAGAAAATTTTGATACTCATTTTTATCATACCTCACTTCAATAACCTCTACTCAACTTTAAGTTAAACCATTACAAAAACAATACTTTAAATTCTGCTTATTATTCTAGCAAAATTATAATTGGTTCGCTATTAATTATAGTAACTTTAACAGTACAAAAAAAGGGTATTCGTTATAGAGTATAGTACGTAATTTAGAATATACTTATTGGTTACCTCCTTAATAAATAAAGTTAAACTTAGTCGTAAGATGAAAAAATATAGAAATAATGGTGTCATTGGTGCAATATTAGATGAATATGAAAAGGCATTAACTGAACTTGAACACATCATCATAAACTTGACTATTGAAGATTTAGTCACTGTAGTAGATAGAAAAACAGAGGACCCTGATTGTAAATCAATTCAAACTATCTTAACTCATATTATAAACTCTGGATACGTTTACGTTATTGAAATTAGGAAATCATTTGGAGAAAAAATAGATTTTGTTAAACATAAAACATACGACACTCCAGAACACTATATTTTTGAATTAAAAAAAATGTTCCAGTATAATGAACAGTTATTTAATGATTACCCTAACTCTAATATTGAAGTATATGATCCAGAAAAAAAGATAGTCGTATCTTGGGGACAACGGTATGATATTGAACAATTACTTGAACACGCTATTGTTCACATTTTAAGGCATAGAAGACAGATTGAACGATTTATAATAGAACTCATTTAGTATATACTGACACATGAATAACAACCTTACTATTTCAAAATTATTAATTGTTTCTAGGGCAGTTAGCCTATTTTGCATCTTGTTTTTGTCTTCCTGTACTACTGAGCAGAACTTAGAGTTAAAGTATTCATTTGAATCTGCTATTAACGTAACACAAAATAGTACTGAATTTGAGAAAATTAAGTTTCAACCCCTTGAAAATTTAGATTTAGGCTTTCACAAAGGAAATATTTGGATAAAACTAGACATTACTAATAGAGATAGGTATGGTTCATACGTTGTGATGACGAATGATTTGATTAATCGAAATTATAGGTTTTACAAACTAGATACCCTGAGTCATTCACTTAAACCAGTCTCTGACATTAAAGATGTCAGCATGCACGACCATAGAACACTAAATTATCCTAAGCCAAATTTTGAAATTAGTTTAGCCCCAAACGAAAATGCAAGTTACTTTATTAGTACAACAAGTGATGGTAGAATTCTACAAGGCACACCTCAACTGATAAAAATGGAAGCGTATAGAACTGTTATGAGCAGAACTACGCTATTCAATATTATATTTTTTGCAGCTATTGGAATGTTGTTTTTAATTAATGTATTTCATTGGAGTATCCTTAAAAATAAAATCTATTACTTCTATGGATTATACATTCTATCAAGTTGTTTATTCTACTTAAATGTTGAGGGCTATTTGTATGGTTTAGGGTTTACGCACCAAACCATTGATCATTTCATGTTTGTTAGTATTCGGATTTGGATACTATCAGCTATATTGTTTACTGCTAAATTTTTAGATTTAAATGAAACGAATCCAAAGTTTTACCGCCTAATAAAATGGCTATTAATTAGTATTTTGGGAGGGACTACATTATATCAATTTACCTTTTATACTACTTCTATTGCTAATCTTCACCTATTGGAAAATTTATTTGGATTTGTTTGGGTGGTTGTTGCCATTTCAATGATTAGCTATTCTGTGAAACAAAGAAAATTACAAGCCAAATATTATTTAATCGCATTTTCATTTTTACTCTCCTTCATCCTACTGGGACTTATTGACAGTCACACAACTCTCTTACCTGGTGATCCTTTTTCTTATTTCAAAATAGGAACTATTATTGAATTTTGTGGATTTACGTATTTCATTGCCTTAATTATTAAGCGAAACATAAACAAGACTCAAGTTCTAGAAAACGAATTGATTCAAAATAAGCAAGAATTATTAGATATTTCTAAACAATTGGAAACAAGTTTGGACACTGCTGCTTCAAAAACTACGATAGAAAAAACTGATTTATTAAGCATCTTTAAATTATTAGAATCTACCTTGTCTAAAGAAGAAGATTGGCACGAATTTAAATCAAAATTTAAAGAATTGAGCCCAAATTTTTTAATCAATTTAAATCAAACGCACTCCAATTTATCTAAGTCTGAAATTAGATTATTAATTCTTATTCGTATTGGATTTACACAAAAAGAAATCGCCAACATCTTAAACATTGTACCAGATAGTGTAAAAAAGGCAAAGCATAGGGTTAGAAAAAAACTCAACTTATCCAAATCAATTACATTAACGGACTATTTAGCTAGCTATAATTAACGCTCTCCTTTTTAAGTACCTTATTTAACAATTGATACTCAATCATATAAAACAGTGTCCCCTAGTTTGTCCCCCCTCCCAATCGTAATATTTGAATGAATTTCAATATATTCGTTACTCAGTTAGTACCTCATGATTTTTTAATCTACGTAACTGATACATATTAATTATTAAAATTAAAAATAGATGGAAAATAAAATTACTGTTAAAAGCGAATATAACTCTTTAAATACTCTTCTTGATTATTTAAAAACAGAATCTTCTTATGACTGTTCTTCAGAATATGATAGTTGGGATATTAGAACAGACGATAAGGGACTAATGGAAAAATGTGTACTCATTAAGAAAAGTTCAATGCATGGTATGAAAGTATATTTCAATACAAACAATGAATTAATGATGTCTTACATTATACCAAACAAACTAATGAATGCCTATTTTGGAAAAAGTGTAAAAGTGCATAAAAATATTCTTGAAATTATTACAGGAATCATAAAAAGCAGCCTGCTTTCTGGGTCGCAAAAAAAAGCATTTGAAGAAATGGAATTAGTTTTATTAAAAATCGCAGCCTAATGAAATATATATACTTACTCCTACTACTATCACTCTCTAGTTTTTCATTTTCTCAAAACGTAGAAAAAATAGAAACAGAAGGTGAAATTACAGAGATTACATTTCATCAAGGAAAAAAAATTCGTGAAACAGCCCTTATAAAATTCAATTTGGAAGATGGAACCGAGCAAATAGGAAACACAGACCTTTTTAGAATACCTTTTATTGGTAGTATGAAGTCTGTTGGCGATAAGATATCAATTACTTATTCTAAAGACAATCCTTATCTAGTAGAAACTGTTATCGGCAGTTTTCTTTCTACGTACGGTATGTACATTTTAATCTTTTTAGGTATTATTTTCTCATTAAAACCAATCTTAAATTATAAGAAAAATATAACTAAAAATACGTAAACAATAGTGACCAATTAACCAATGTTTACAACCCCTATGATCCAAAAAATTCCGCAGTTAACTCTGTGGAGTTTTTTTTTGTTTCATTTATAATGATAATGTCGTAACTTTGGAATACGTATTGATTTCGATTATAAATATAAGATATGAAACACTTAGTACTACTGATTTATTTTTTTTCGTTATTTGTTTCTTCAGCCCAAATAGACAATTTTCACATTGGAGCCGAATGGACTTATAGCAATTCATTCGTTAGAGATTCATTTTATTGGGACTCTAAATATTCTAGACCTATGGATTCTATTTATCCAGTTGAAATTCATGACATTATTTATTCTGAAGGCTTAGCAAAAGTAACTTATAATGAACAAGTCGGTTTTATTGATTCAAGTAAGATGATCGTTATTCCACTTATTTATCAATCTAATAATAAAGCAAATCAATTTATAAATTCAAAATCTGTTGTTATTAAAGACGATAAATGGGGCGTAATTGACACATCTGGTGCTACAGCATTTTCCTTCATTTATGATGTAATTAAACGGTTTGATGATTTGTATTATGTAGCCATTGAATATGATTGGGGTTACTTGGACTCCACTGGCCATATGATTTTACCATTACGAGAATATAATTCTTCCTATATACTGACGAAAACTGAAATTATGGAGTTAGCAAGTCGACATCAAAAAAAAGAAACCTTAGAAAACTCAGTACCTATTTCAAAAGATCAGGCTATCTCTATCGCCAAACAAAAACAGTATTATTATGATCACTCTGGCGTATTTAAACCAAGTATTGAATTAAATTCGGTTTCAAATGAATGGATTATCAAATCTACTGAAAGAAAAGGTACAACAAGAAAGGGAAGATGTGCTAAAACCAACGGATGCATTGTTCAAGTGAAGTACAACATTGTAATTAATTCAAACACTGGAAAGGTAAAGCAAAAAACAAAGCAGAACATACTGATTCCAATTTATGAATAAAATAGCGGAAATATGAAAAGAAAGTGCCTTTGTAAATTCTGGCGCTTCAATTAAAGTTTAAACTTACAAACATGAAATTATCTAATTACTTAGCCAATCGTCTTAAAGAAGTTTTCACAGAAGGAAAATGGGTTATTGGTACCAATTTTAAGGCTCAAATTATTGATTTGGATTGGGAGGATGCTATTAAAAAAATTGATAATTTTAATACGATTGCTGACTTGACGTTTCACATTCATTACTACATTTCAGGAATTATAAAAGTACTTAAAGGTGGTGAACTCGATATTAGAGATAAATTTAGTTTTGATTCCCCTCCTATTACTTCCCATCAAGACTGGAGAGGACTAGTCAATCAATTCTGTATGGATTCAGAAATTCTTATAAGCCATGTTGATAACATGACGGAAAAAAAATTGCTCAGTAATTTTGTTGAAGAAAAGTATGGAAATTATTTAAGAAATATTGATGTTATGATAGAGCATTCCTATTATCATCTTGGTCAACTAATACTTATTAAAAAGCAAATCGAAAACAGAACTAACAGCACTAAACTAACAACATGATACTAATAATTGGCGCAGGGTTATCAGGTCTTTTAATCGCTTACCGATTAAAACAAGCCGGTGTTCCCTTTAAAATTTTGGAAGCAAGAGATAGAATAGGCGGACGAATCAACACGATTTATGGAACAAACACAGCACCAATTGAAATGGGAGCTACTTGGTTCATGCCCTCACACCTAAACGTAATCAAACTTTTAAACGAATTGGATATTAACTACTTTGAACAAAGTATGGATTCTAAAGTATTTTATGAGGCTTCCCCCACTTCAGCACTACAACTGGTTCAAATCCCCAGTCAAGCACCAAGTTTTAGGATTTCTGGTGGAAGTTCACACCTTATAAACATCTTATTTAAAGCCTTAAACGAAACTGACGTTCTTTACAATCAATCCGTAAAACAGATAATGATTCAAGAAAATTATGTTGAAGTTAACGCAGAACACACGCATGAAGGTGATACTGTTGTTTTAGCCATTCCACCAAAATTATGGGCCACTCATATTACATTTACCCCTCAATTACCTGCCCAATTAATGGAAATTGCTTTACAAACTCAAACATGGATGGAAGATTCTATTAAATTGGCGATAACCTATTCTCAACCGTTTTGGAAACAGAAGAAATCGTCAGGTACTTTATTTAGTAATAAAGGCCCCATCTCTGAATTTTATGATCAAAGTAATCACGCTAACTCAAAATATGCCCTTTGTGGCTTTATAAATGCATCATTAAAACAACTTACTGAAGAAGAAAGACGCGAGAAAGTGATCACCCAATTGAAAAGTATGTATGGGAAACAAGCGGAAGAATTCACAAGCTATGAAGAATGCGTTTGGAGTAAAGAAGAACATACCTTTATAGCTTCAGATACATTTCTTAGCCCTCATCAAAATAATGGACATTCTATTTATAGCACTCACTTTTTTGATGATAAATTATTGATTTCAAGTTCAGAAGTAGCTTCACAATTTCCTGGTTATATGGAAGGTGCTATAGTTTCAGCACAAACAACTGCAGAGAAGTTAATAAAAGCACACCAATCAGCACTAATTTAACGTTATCTAATAATTTTAATTCTCCTTATCTATTAGCAGAAAATAGTTATATTTGAATGAGGTACAAACACTAAACAAACTATCATATTCAAATCGTTAGTATTAAAACACACTCAAATGAACACGTCAAAAACAGAATCGTCTATTGAAACATTAGCTCATTATAATACGCTGGTTGAGAATAATCCTGAAATTGAACGAAAAGGAAAAACAATGCCCTACACATCCATTAATGGACATATGTTTTCATTTTTGTCCAAAGAAGGTGTAATGGGACTGAGACTTTCAACAGAAGATAGAGTCTTGTTTATTGAAAAATTCAAAAGCAGTTTAATGGAACAGCACGGACGAATAATGAAAGAATATGTGAAAGTACCTGCTAATTTATTGGTAAAAACGGAAACACTTTCGGCTTATCTACAAAAAAGTTTAGATTACGTTTCCAAATTAAAACCTAAACCTACCAAGAAGAAAAAATAATATCAGAACAGTAATCTGTAAACATCTAACATAAAATTAATATCATAATATCCTTGTCATATTGAAGATAATATGTTTTCAATATTTACAGTCGTTGTGAATTAAATAAATCTAAATAAGTATAGACTTTATTTCTAAATTCAATAATTTTACTAAATTTGTATCGTAACGATATATATCTTTTAAATAAAATATTTATCTGTTTTACGCCAAAAATGTGAACAAGGCGTTATAAAAATACTAGAAATGATAAGTAAGGATTCAAAAATAGTAATTCTGGGTGCTGGAACTGGTGGTTTAACAGCTGCAATAGCACTAAGAGAAAGAGGATTTAAAAACATAAGTATTTATGAGCGGAGAAGAAAAACCTCTCCACTTGGCGCCGGTATAGTGCTATGGTCTAATGCGACCAAGTTACTCCACAAGCTTGGCTTATTAAAAGCAATTGACAAAGTTGGCGGAAAGCTAGAACAAATGCAACGCTGGAGTGAAACAGGAGAGTTTTTAGGCGCAATTGATATTAAGATTATTAATTCAACGATTGGTTCCACAAGTTATTCCATTAGTAGGTCGGACCTTCAGAATATTCTATTACAAAAAATAAAAGAGTTAAATATCACAATTAATTACAATCATAATGCCACACGAATTTCACATCAATTCAATACTACGAACATACATTTTGTAACTAAAAGCACTGTAAAGGCCGTTATCGTAATTGGGGCAGATGGTAGAATGAATTCGATTGCAAGACATTATGTGAATGGGAATAACACGCCTATTTATCAGAATTTTGTGAATTGGATTGGACTATTAGAAAGTGAGACTCCTCTCTTTACCGAACAAAATGTTCTGGACTTTTGGGGATGTGGTGAACGTTTTGGAATAGTTCCTATTAATACACACAAAGGCTATTGGGCCGGAGGTAAATCATTACCTCAAAACTCTACACTTAAGGACGTAAACAATACAGCACAATTACTCGAAACATTTGGTTCATGGTCACCTAAAATTAAAGAAATTATAGAATTAACTAAAGAAGAAAACATCAAATATATTGAAGTCTTTGACCATGACCCCATTCCTAAATGGTATAAACATAACGTTTGCCTCATTGGAGACTCAGCACACGCTGCCCTTCCAACTTCAGGACAAGGCGCTTGCCAAGCCATTGAAGATGCCTGGTATCTAGCTTCCATTTTAGAAAAATCGGAAACACTAGAAAAAGCATTTATTGAATTTCAAACTATTAGATTTGAAAAGACCACAACCATCACAATGGCAGGAAGAGCAGTAGCAACATCACTCTTTAATGAAGATGTTACCTATTGCTCACATAGAAATGAAAACGCAAAACAGTCCGACTATGAGGTGGCAAGTCAAAACATTGCTAAACTTTGGTCTAAATAAACAACTGTGATTAAACTTATATAGAAATAATATATACCACATATTTATGATGAATAAAATAATTTTGGGCTTTCTCTCAAAAAAAGACCTAACGGTTTACGACATTAAAATTGCAATGGATAAATCCATAAGTAAATTCTATTCAAACAGTTTTGGGAGTATAAACCCTGCTATCAAAAAGTTAGAAACTCAATTACTGATCACTTGCAGTGAACAGATTGAAAAAAGTCGGCTTAAGAAAACCTATCAGATTACACCTTTGGGAATTCAAAATTATAAAGAGTGGATCTCTCAACCTATAAAGCAAGGTCGAATAAAAGATGAAGTCTTGATTAGATTATTTTTTTTAGGAGATTCTAATAAAAAGGAACAGACTACCTTGATCACTGACTATTTAAAAGAACTAGATTCTTCTATGAATAACTTAGAATTAACGAAAGAGAACATTGGGAAAATGGACTTATCAATTGAAGACAAGGAAAAAACCAAATATCAATTGTCAACACTACAGTTCGGAATTGACTATATTATTTTTAAACAAAAGTGGTTTCAAAATTTATTAGACAATTTATGAGAATTAAAAAATATATAAAACGAATACTATTAATTCTAATACTGTCAGTATCTGTAACCAAACTATATTTTGAAATTGATAATTACTACTACACTCTAAAATTAGAAAACATGGAAGATAATGACCACTTAATCATAGCTATAAAAAATAAAATTGAGCATAAAACAATTAAAATAAATGACTGTGAAATTCATTATTACCTATCAGGACAGCAAAATAAAAACACAATTCTTTTTTTGCACCCTGCATTTTCAGACCACAGTGCATTTGATCAACAAATTGATTATTTTTCCAACGATTATAAAGTCATTACGATAGATTTAATAGGGCACGGACTATCTAAAGCAGCCAAATCTAAAGATAAAATTGACGCTTCAGCTGAGCATATTGAAAAACTACTTAAAACTGAAAACATTAAGCAAGTTAATCTAGTAGGTGTTTCTATCGGCTCTTTAATTGCTCAATATTTCGCATTAAAACATCCAGCAAAAATTAAAACACTAACTGCATTGGGTGGATATAGCATTAACAAAGAAAATAAAGACATTGAAAAAGCGCAAAGAAGTTCAAACTTAGGTTTAATACTTAGAGCCGTCTTTTCTATGAAAGCGTTTAGAAAAAAAACGGCTTTAATGACTTGTCATTCAGAAAAAGGTCAAGCCTTATTTTATAAAACGCTGACTCATTATGAAAGAAAATCATTTATGGTGATGTCCGGTCTTCAAAATATAGTCAAAGACAGAGAAACTATAACACAAAATTATCCTACATTCATTATGACAGGAGAATTTGATATTGAATTAGCAAAAGAAATGGCTAAAGATTGGAATTCAAATTCTAGTAATAGCGAATATTGTATGATTAAGAATGCAGGCCATTGCGCTAATATTGATGAACCGCGTGTATTTAATCAAAACGTAAAAGCATTTATTGATAAGACTAATTAAGTTTAACTTTTCATAAAAGAGAAGTAACAAACAGTCTACTTTTAAAAATGACTTTGAACTACACACTTTAATTTAAAATGTAACTTTATTAAAACATACAACACTTAACATAAAAAGAGGTAACCATTGTCAAAAACAAAACAAATAGCATTTTTAAAGTTGTATGAACCCATACACACCAATTTCGAAAAGTTCTGCAGAGCTAGAGTATATGGTGAAATGGAATATTCAGATTTAATGAATGAAGCTGTGTTTGTAGCCTATTCAAAATTTGATAGTATCAAAAACAAGACGTCTTTACTATCTTATTTATGTGGTGTAAGTATCAGATTATTAGCTAATAGCAAACGAAAACTGAAACCAGAAACAGGCTTGGATCCAAAACAAATAGTAATAGTAGATTCAAATGCAAGTACAGACAAAGATGTCAACGTTTCATTACTCTATGAAGCTATATCTTATTTACCTGAAGTACAGCGAGAGTGTTTAATTTTATTTGAAATAACAGGCTTTTCTATTAAAGAAATAATGGAAATCCAAAATTCAAGTGAATCAGCAATAAAACAACGCTTAAGAAGAGGAAGACAAAGATTGACAGCCATTTTATCATTTGAATCAAAACACAAATTAGGGAGGGTAGATTATGAAAAATAAAAAAGATTCTTTTGTTGACGAACTCTTCTCAGATGCACGTAAACAACCTGCTAAAATTAGTTTTGACGACATATCTGAACAGCTGAATACATCTATAATTAATAGTTCTAATTTGACGAAAAAATGGTACTCTAAATTAATTCATTTAAACTCAATAATTATGTTAAGTACAATATTAATAACAGGTATAGTGTGTTTTACACTTACAAATCAGACAGAAAATAACACCTCATCAGTGGGTGAAATAATGAACAAAGAAGTCAAATTTAATAGCATTAAAACTATAATTCCTTCCACTTTAAAAAACCAAAGTGAAACTCAAAAGATGAAAATACCACCGAAAGATGAAAACAGAATTGTAGAAGAACAAATTACTATAGAGCCTATTGATTCAATTGAAAAACTAATAGAAATAAATTATCCTGAACAAAATCTTCAACTCACAGCAAAACCAGCCGAAACTACAATTACGGTAAAACAGGACAGTCTATACAAAACAATTACATATACTATAACAGAAAAAACAACGCTTAAAGAACTAGAGGATATAGAAAAACATGCCAAGTCATGTAACATAGATTATACTTATAATGTAAAACATAAGCGCAACACTATAAAAATGATTCGCTTAAAAATGTTAATTGAAAATACAGATGGCAAAAAAAAAGTAAATCAATTTTATTGTAAAGGATCTGCCAAATCAAAATTTGATTATGAAATTAAATGGAGAGTTGATTCAAAAGGTAAAGTTGTTGATTTTGCAGGTAATAGTTGTGTCGTAATTGTTAATAGTGAATCATAAGAGATTATATAGTTTACTGAATCATAATAGGTTCAGTAAACTATAAAACTTACGTTTTCATTTTACGATACAATTTTAAAACATGATTCATATGAATCGGCAAGTTATGCCTATTCGCAAATTCTCTAAACATACCAATAGGCAAATCATACACCCGGTTTTCGCACATTTGATAGCTAGTACATTCAAAACAGATTGAAATGTGACCAAGAATTTCACCCAATGTATCCCTTAAAACAATTCCATGATGTGGTGAAAAACAAGAAGCAATATCTTCTCTATTGTCCGTTTCTGTTCTCAATGCCCTTCTTAGTTTTTCTAATTCATCTTTATCAAGATCTACAGTTAGGGAATCAATAATAAACGGGTTCATTTCATTATCATTAATTATTATTTCTTTACTGATACGCTTCCCGTTATAAAGTCTGTTTTCTGGACTATAGACATACAATGTCGCAGTTTCAATAATTTGGTTTGACCAATACTCATTTACACCAAGGGTATCTATCTTATTTAACTCAACTAAAAACTCTTCTTCCAAAAGGACTTCATCATTTATTTTAACATCTAATGACTCATTAGCAAGTTCATTATTAATACAACATAGTGATAACAATACTATCAAAATTAGACTTAAATTTATAATCCCTTTCATAAAATAAATTTCGTTTTTAATTACTAAATAATTCAATGCAATTTTAACATTTAGTGTACCCTAGTAATTAGTTAGGGAATACTTTATGTTATATTTGCAACCGTTGTAAAACATAACCTACTTTAATATGTTTTGTTACAACTTCATTATTATACAACTAAAATCAACTATGCAAATTATTAGAAAAGCAGATATCCAAACTTCAAACTGGTCTGGTGGAACAACTTCTGAATTATTTATTTTCCCTACAACTAGTAATTATAAAGACTTAAGTTTTGGTTTTAGATTAAGTCGTGCGACTATTGAAGTAGAAGAGTCAGTATTTACACCACTACCTAATGTAAAACGTCAACTGATGTTATTAGATGGCGAATTAGAATTGGAACATGAAGGTCACCACTCTAAAAAGTTAAAACCATTACAATTTGATACTTTTTCTGGTGACTGGCATACAAAAAGTAGCGGGAAAGCTACTGATTTTAATTTAATGACACTTGGTGATACAAAAGGAACTTTTTCAGTAATGAAAGCCAAAAAGAAACAATTTCACGCTTATAAAATAAACCACGAATTTACCATTTTTTATATCGCTGAAGGTACGCTTCAATCTGAAAACATGACGGTTAACGCTGGTGAACTTATTGTATTTAATGGTGAATCTGAAGATGATTTTAAATTCAATTTAATGGCAGGTACAAACGTAGTTGTGACTAGAATTAGCTTCTAATTACCTTCTTACACTTAATTAATTTTTAAAATCTAATTTTTTTTCTAATTTTTAGTTTTAGTTTTGTTTTCAAAACAAACGATACTGTTATGTCAATTGATCAAACTATAACTCTAAAAGATGGGCGAACTTTAGGGTTTACCGAATATGGAAACTCTAATGGTCATCCTATTATCTATTGTCATGGCTCTCAAAGCTCTAGATTAGAAATGCATTATGATATGTCCTTTGCTATTGAAAATGGTTTACGACTAATTACAATTGACCGACCTGGTCATGGACTGTCCCATTTCAATCCAACCGGTTCTATCCTCAGTTTTGCTACTGATGTGAATTACTTAACTGAACATTTGAAAATTGATAACTATTCTGTTGCAGGCATGTCAGCAGGTTCTCCCTTTGCACTCGGACTTGCTTACTCATTTCCAGAAAATGTACAAAACGTTGCTATCATTAGCGGTTTTGCACCTTATAATACAGAAAGTAAAACGTACTTAACTAAAGAAGTTAAGCTCATGCTTAACTTGGCTAAATATTTTCCTTTTTTATTAAAATTATTACTTAAAATTCAAGTGAAACAACTAGCTAAAAAACCTCTAAAAACACTTCAAGGGTTTTTAAAAATAATGAGTCCTCCTGATCAAATCATACTAAAAAACAAATCAGTAATGACTATGATTGAAAACATGTTTACAGAAGCATTTAGAAATGGTAGTCAAGGTGTGGCTTACGAAATATCACACCTTTTGGTAACTGACTGGAATTTTGAATTGAATAAAATTCATGTTCCCGTTGCTTTTTGGCAAGGCAAAAAAGATAAGAATGTACCTTACCAATGGGCTGAATTGATGAAAAATGAAATTCAAAATGCAAACTTAACAAACTATCCAGAAGAAGGACATCTGATACTATTTGAGCATGCAGAAGAAATTTTTACTGCTTTAAAACCAATCACAATTAACTAATAAATACAAGATATGAGCATTGGAATTTTAAGTTTAGCAGTTCTAATTTCTGCCATTCTAGCTATTATATTTAGACAAAAAGAGAGCACTACTCTATACTCTATTTTTAAACCATTGACTACCCTTTTAATTATTTCAATTGCGGTACTCATTTTTTACAAAACCGATAATACCTATTCTTCCATTATGATTGTAGCTCTGTTGTTTTCATTAATCGGAGATATATTTTTAATTACCGACAAGTATTTCTTACCAGGATTAGCCTCTTTTTTGATAGCTCATATTTGTTTCATAATCGGCTTTACAAGTTTATACGGTTTCAATTTTAATTTAATACCAATACTTCCATTACTCCTTATTGGAAGTGTATATTATAATTACCTCAGAAAAGACTTAAAGAACTATTCAATACCCGTTATGGTTTACATTACGGTAATTTTGATTATGAATTGGCAAGCCATCAATTTAATCATAAGTAGTGGAAATCAAATTTTCTATGCACTCGCTATGGCAGCCATACTCTTTTCTTTTTCAGATGCCATACTGGCCTACAACAAATTCAAAAAACCATTTAAATTTGCAGAACCATTGATTTTATCTACCTATTGGATTGCAATATTCACCTTTACCATTATGGGACTTTATATTGATTAAGTTTTAAGAGTCATTATCTTTGAGAAACAGAGGATAGCGATAGTATAGATTACTATAATGTTCAACAAAATTAATTATACTCTAAAATCTCATATCATAATTTTCTACACCATCTAACACGAAATTTCTTTAATATAATTATATTCGCCTAATTATTAAAAGTAACGCTTAACTTTTAAGCGTAAAAAAAGCGTACTTAATTATTACTAAAACGTTAACTATTTTACATATTCACCTTGACATATTCTCAATTAGTAGTGTTGTTTCTATAATAATAGGTTTGTTTTTAGGATTTCACTTTTTAACATTAAAAGATAAAAATAATAAAACGAACCAATACCTTGGTGTTTTCTTAATACTTACGGCAGTTTCTGTTTTTGGCAGTGAATTTGAAGAAATTTCAGACCGCTCAGTACTCGTACAAATTTTACATCTATTAAACTCTCCATTTATTTTTGCTCCTTTACTTTTGTTTTACACATTCTCTCTGACAAATGCATCCTTAGAAAAAACAAAAAAATACAGATGGATTTTTTTAATACCACTTATTGATTCACTTACAGCCACCTTTGTAATATTCAATAAAATCAATCTACCGGAGATAGTATCCATACTTATTGTAAATTCATCAACCATTTTTTCTTTTATACTATTTAGTCTAATTTTAAAGGAAATAAAATTACATAATAATAATATATTAAATCTTTTTTCAACACTTGACAACAAACGCTTGAATTGGTTAAAGCTTCTTATTATTGTAAATATTGGTTTCTTGATCATTTGGATTTTGGATGATTCACTTGTGTTTTTAATTGGACAAAATTTGATTTCAGAACTATTAGCCTTAATTTCACATTTCGCCACATCAATAACTATTATTTGGATTAGTTTTTCTACTTTACGACAGGAAAAAATATTTGAGTTAAAAGAAGAAACAATAGATGACGTAGTAATAGAATTAAATCCAAAAGAAGATTTACTCCAAAAATTTAAAGACATCAAACTAATCATAGAAAAAGAAAAAATATTTACAATTGACACACTTTCTCTCTCAGATTTAGCATACAAACTAAATTTAAAACCAAAAGAGTTAACTCAATTATTAAAAGAATGTTCTGATACTAACTTTTACAATTTTATTAATAGCTATAGAATTGAGTATTTCAAGACTCTAATTACCGATTCTAATTTTGAACACCTCAGTATTGAAGGATTATCTCAAGAAGCTGGCTTTAAATCTAAATCTACATTTTACAGTGCCTTTAAAAATGCAGAAGGAATAACACCAAATGAGTACAGATTAAACCAAAACATAGTCATTTAAACCTTAGTCGGACTCAATATCCTTTAGCCGGACATTGACTTACATTCATTAAATATACTTTTGAAGGAAAACACAAATCAAATATATATAATATGAAGTCAAAGCTATTAACAGTAATTACCATTGTAGTTTTTCAATTAAATGGTTTTAGTCAATCGTTACCAGACAATATTGACATTAGTACAAATGCATTAGGAATTGTTCCATTGCCAAATACGGTTCCTGCCGCTTATGCTTCTGGAGGCTTTCTAAAATACACAAAAATTGCTTGCCCTAATGGAGAAGCTATTCATTTTGTTGCTCAAAGTAACATTTCAGATGCCCAAATTGTAAACGCAAGGTCTGTTTTACAATTTTACTTAACAAATTTCACTGGTTCACAGTATGGATCAGATAAATCATCAGTGGTAAATACAATGGGAACTAATGATGCAACACTTCTATTATTAAATGGTAGTGATCAAGGAACATCTCCTTCAGTTGGAGGACAACCATTATATGAAAACGAAATGCAAGTTCCTGGGCACTCTTGGTATCAAAATAATGATTACAATCATAGAGATGCATCATTTGAAGAAATTTTACATATGATGCACGATATGGGAATTGGAGTTGATGGTCCAAATAGTATTTCAAATCCTGCATTACCAGCTTTTCAAACAGAAATTAGAGCTGCACAAGACAATGCAGATAATAACAATTATCAAATATGGCCAATGGGCGCTGTAGCTGACCCAAGTTGGTATAATGAGCTCAATACAGAAAACAGCTTGTCTCAAGAATATTTAGCCTCATTAATTGATTCATATTATGGGTTATGGAATGCATGGCCTGGAGACCTTAATACAGGTATGTGGGGAGAATACATTGCACACAATAGAGCAGAAATTGAAATAGAAGATCCAATGGGCTGGGCTTTGGTTCCAAAATATTTTTCGCCATTCATCAATATAGACATGATTATTGACCCAACATTCACAGGTACTTTTACATTAACCTATTCAGGAACTACAGATTATACAACTAAATCAAGATATATGCAACATGTTTTTTTAACGGGAACAAATACTTCAGGCTTACAAGGTAATTCAGAGTATAATAGGTTAAAAGGAAACAGTGCTAATAACACATTTGAAGGGTTAAAAGGAAACGATAGACTAGATGGATTAGGTGGTGAAAACACTGCCATTTTTACAGGTGATTTTGCAGATTACACCATTACAAACAATACAACTCATGCTATTGTTTCAGATGGAACAGTAGACAGAGATGGTGTAGATACATTATGGAATATGCATTTTTTACAGTTTAGTGATCAAAATACTCCTATAACATTAGAAAGTACAGCTAATATTCAAAATAATCTAGCTCTATTAGATCTCGCTACACTTTTTCCTAATCCATCAAATGATATCATCACTATCAGTTTACCAGATAACAAAGACCAAGTAAATCTTGAACTTAGAAATTTAGCAGGTCAATTAATTCAAGAAAAACATTACAATCAAAAATCAAAATTAACTTTAGACATATCAAATTTAAAAAACGGTATTTACATAGTTTCACTAAAAGGTAAAAATTCATATACAAATTTGAAATTTGTGAAAAAATAAATTATCATTTCGGATACAATTAATTAAACATGAAGTACAAACTACGATTATTTTACTTGATCAATATTGGTACTATAACAAATCTATTGGGTATTACTAGAGGTTTTTAACTTTACTACTATTATAAATAGTTTAACCTGTAGACGCATAAATAGTCCTATGAGGATAAGATTTGTTACTATGACAGTATATCAACTGAATATATGTACAGATCAATCGAAATAGACTGATGAAATACCTTAAGAATAGAAACTTAACACTCCCGAATAAGTTGAATCAACGGATGAAGCCATTTATAATTAATTAACTGTCACCAAATTTAAATTTCCAGCAGTAACTACCTGAAGGAACATACAAAAATTAATAACATACTTATGAGACATCAATTTAAATATAGAATACTTATTATATCACTGTCAGTGTTTTTAAGCCTTTCATGTAAAAAGAAAAAAATAGTTCCTACTATAACACCTTGTGATTTGTCAAATTCGATAATTACCCAAGAAGAAAGTTACAATTTTGATGTCCCTTTTGAAACTTTTTTTTCACAAAGTACAAGATGGGAATCTAATAATGCTGACATAACACTTGTAAATGAAAAAGGTCAATTAACAGCTAATTCATCAAATACATCACAAGCCTTAGAAACTTGGAAACTGTACAATACTCAAATGCCATATAACAAATCATGGTCAATTGAAGCTAGCTGTACAGTCCCTGTAACGTCCTGAATTAACTATACAATTATTTAACAAAAGACTAAAATAACTATACACCATATATTTATAACACTAAAATAGCTATACATATACTTGAAAAGCTAAATTAG